>Ga0075163_10006410_pt1 | contig 15581 bp, 14 predicted proteins | sample JI1023141ADNA_FD_71478 | JGI IMG/M metagenome (GOLD analysis project Ga0075163, IMG submission 71478) | Wastewater effluent complex algal communities from Wisconsin, to seasonally profile nutrient transformation and Carbon sequestration -... | ecosystem: Engineered > WWTP > Effluent > Algae... | reverse complement strand
GTGAACGAGTCGTAGTTATCGATCAGGAGCAACTTCATGACTGCGCTTCCGCCGTGCGGGCCATGGCAACCGCGCGGAGCACCGCGCGCGCCTTGTTCACCGTTTCCTGGTACTCGAGCTCCGGCACCGAGTCCGCGACGAGACCGGCGCCGGCTTGCACGTAGAACGTGTCGTCCTTGTGGACGAGCGTGCGGATCGCGATCGCGAGATCGAGGTTCCCGGTGTAGCTCACGTAGCCCACCGCGCCGCCGTAGATGCCGCGCTGGTGCGGCTCGAGCTCGTCGATGATCTCCATCGCGCGGATCTTCGGCGCGCCCGACAGCGTGCCCGCGGGGAACGCCGCGCGCAGGACGTCGAGCCAGCTCTTGCCCGGCGCGAGCGTGCCGACCACGTGCGAGGTCATGTGCATGACGTGCGAGTAGCGCTCGATCACCATGCGCTCGGACACCTGAAGACTGCCGATCGCGGCGACCCGCCCGACGTCGTTGCGCCCGAGATCGATCAGCATCAAGTGCTCGGCGCACTCCTTCGGATCGGCGAGCAGCTCGGCGGCGAGGCGATCGTCCTCGGCAGCGGTGGCCCCGCGCGGCCGCGTGCCGGCGATCGGGCGAACCTCGACCCGACCGTCCGAGAGCCGGACCAAGGTCTCCGGCGAGGCACCGGTGACGCGCGCCTCGGGGAACTCGAGGTGGAACATGTACGGCGACGGGTTGATCACGCGCAGCGCGCGATAGACGTCGAGCGGGCGCGCGCCGGCCACCGGCTCGCTGAACCGCTGCGACAGCACGACCTGGAACGCGTCGCCCGCGAGGATGTAGTCCTTCACGCGATCCACGGCGGCGCAGAACGCCTCCTTGGTGAACGACGACGGCGGCACCTCGCGCGAGGTTACCTCGTCGTGGCGCGGCGGCTCGAGCGTCGGCAGCGGCGTGCGCGGGGCGCGCAGCGTCGCGATGATCGCATCGATTCGTGCGCACGCCCGCTCGTACGCGACCTCGGCACGCTCGGGGCGCGCGACGTACGGCGTGGCGACCACCTTCAGCGTCTGCCGGAGGTTGTCGAAGATCAGCAGCGTGTCGGTGACGACCATGCAGAGCGGCGGCAGATCGAGATCCGCCCGCGCGCGCGACGGCAACTCCTCGAACGAGCGCACGCAGTCGTACGCGATCCACCCCACGGCCCCGCCCCAGAAGCGCGGCAACCCCGGCACGTCGACCGGCCGCAGCTCGCCCATCACCTCGGTGAGCGCGGAGGTGGGATCGTTGGTCGGCCACTCGGCCGTGCGAGGTGCGCCGCCGCCATCGACGTCGTACCAGGTCACGCTCGCGGTGCCGGCCTTCCACCGCACCACCGCGCGCGGCGCGACGCCGACGAACGAGTACGCGGCCCAGGTGGAGCCGCCGACCACCGACTCGAGCAGGAACGAGTGCTCGCCGGCACCGAGCGCGGCGTACGCCGAGACCGGCGTGTCGCTGTCGGCGAGGAGCTCGCGATACACCGGGATCAGGTTGCCCTTGTGCGCGGCCGTGATGAACTCGGCGCGGGTCGGGGTATAGGGCTCCCGGGTCATCGACGGCAGGCGTTATACCCGGTCGCCGCCGAGTCCGGAGCGTCCAGGAGAGGTTTCGACCACGTCCAACCCCGCGGAACTGACGAGATCATCGCATATTTTGAACGTGTTCATTTCCGGCCTTGATTCGCGCCCCGATCGGACTCATGTTTTGAACATGTTCAGAACGGAAACCGTGATGGCCCGCCGGCACGCTCGCATCTGGTCCGGTGGCGTCCTCTTATTCGGTGCGGTCGTCCTCTACCTCGGCGCGACGCTGGTCGCTCCGATCTCCATCATCGGCGGCATCTGGCTCGCCGCCGCCACCGCGCACGTCCTCGCGCGCAGGGTGCATCCCCGCGCGGTCGATCCCGCCAAGCTCGCGGCTGCCAGCGTGGCGGTGCCCGCGCTCGGCATCCTCGCCGTCCTCCCGCTGACCCTTCACCTCGTCCTGTTCGCCGCGACCGGGGAGTCCGCCGGGGTCGAGTGGTGGGTGATGGCGAGCCTGTTCTTCACCGCCATCACCACGATCGTCACCGGCGTGCTGATCACGCTGCGTGCGCGCAGGCTCGCGAACGGCACACCGGTCGGCCGCGCGCTCAGCCCGTGGGGCATCTACGGGTTCGGGGTCCTCGCGGCGTGCCTCCCCGGGATCGCGTTTCTGTTCCCTGTGGCGATCGTCGCCGTGACCGGCCTGGCCGTCGTGCCGTTCCTCGAGGCGATGGAGAGCGTGCTGCGCAAGGACCGCGCGATTCTCGAGGATCTCGAGATCCCCGAGGCGCTCGCCCGGTTCAAGGAGGCCGCATGACCGGCGATCGCCTCCTCGAGCTGGCGGCCCTGTGCCTGGTGGGCGTCCTCTCCGGGTTCTTCGCGTACAGCTTGCTCGACGACCTCGTCCATCGGCGGCCCCTATGACCACCCTCCTCGCGGTACCAACAGGACGCGCGATACGCCCGTGAAGAAGCCAGCTCCGAAACGCAAGCGACGCCCCGACGAGACCAAGAGCGAGGCGACGCGCCGGCACCTGCTCGATCGCGCGCTCGCGCTGTTCGCGAAGCGCGGCGTCGAGGCGACCACGATGCGCGACATCGCGAAGGCCGCGGGCCTCTCGCTCGGTGCTGCGTATTACTATTTCCCGTCGAAGGAGGCGCTGGTGTTCGCGTACTACGAGGCGAACCAGGAGGCGAGCGATCACCTCGAGACCACGGGCACGCTGCGCGAGCGGCTCGGCGCCCTGTTCCACGGCAAGCTCTCCACGGTCCGGCCGCAGCGCGCGATGCTCGCGTCGATCCTCGGCCACCTCGTCAACCCGAGCGATCCGTTGTCGGCGTTCTCGACGCAGAGCCGCGCGGTGCGCGAGCGCGCGATCGCGCAGTTCACGCGAGCGCTCGGGACCGACGTACCGGCCGCGCAGGTGCCGCTCGTCGCCAGCACCCTCTGGTTGCTCCACCTCGCCGCGATGCTGCTGTACGTCAGCGACGACAGTCCTGACCAGCAGCGCACCCACGGGCTGGTCGAGGATGGCCTCGATCTCCTCGTCCCTCTCCTCCCCTTCCTCGCCACGCCGATGGGCGCCGCCCTGACCCTCCGCGTCAACGCGGCCCTCGACCGCGCCGGGATTTCTCCTAGCGCGTGAGGCACGCGGTTTGCGGAGACTCGCGGCATGGCGACAGCGACCGGCAAGACGACGAGGCAGCTGATCGGCCAGCTCTTCCACGGGCTGCGCGGCCTCGCCCGCGATCACGTCCACGAGATCCAGCACGAGCGGAAGGAGGAGCGCGAGGCGCGCGCGCGCGCACCGGTGCAGATCAGCATCGCGATCGGCGTGACGCTGGTCGGTGGGGTGCTGATCGGGCAAGCGCTCGCGCTCGGGCTCACCGCGCTCGGCGTGCCGGGATGGGCGAGCTGCGCGATCATCGGAGCGATCGTCCTCGTGGTCGGCATCCAGTTGATCAAGAAGCTCCCCGGCACCGGCGACATGGACACCATCCCCGAGCACGCGATCAAGCGGATCGGCGCCGACCTCAAGGAGCTCGCGGCGGAGGTCGTGCACGACGTCAAGACCGCCGGGCAGCCACAGCTCGCCGCGACCTCCCGTCGTGACGTGACCGAGTAGCGCCCGTGGTATTGCTCGGCACATGCATCCCGCCCTGCAGGCCACGCTCACTGCTGTCGATCCCGAAATCGCCGAGCTGATCGCCGCCGAGGAGCGCCGCCAGCGCGACAAGGTCCGGCTGATCGCTTCCGAGAACTACGTCTCCGGGGCGGTGCTCGCCGCCACCGGCTCGGTGCTGACCAACAAGTACAGCGAGGGCTATCCGGGCAAGCGCTACTACGAGGGCCAGCAGTACATCGATCAGATCGAGCAGATCTGCATCGATCGTGCGAAGGCGCTGTTCGGCGCCGACCACGCGAACGTCCAGCCGTACTCCGGCTCGCCCGCGAACCTCGCCATCTACTTCGCGTTCCTCAAGCCGGGCGACACCGTGATGGGCATGGGCCTCCCGGCCGGCGGTCACCTGACCCACGGCTGGAACGTCTCGATCACGGGCAGCTACTTCCGCGCGGTGCAGTACGGCGTTCGCAAGGACACGCACCGGGTCGATCTCGACGAGGTGCGCGACCTCGCGCGCAAGGAGAAGCCGAAGCTGCTGTTCGCGGGCGGCACCGCGATCCCGCGCACGATCGACTTCGCCGCGTACGCCGAGATCGCCAAAGAGGTCGGCGCCGTGTTCGCGGCGGACATCGCACACATCTCGGGGCTCGTCGCCGCCGGGGCGCATCCCTCGCCCGTGCCGGTCGCCGACGTGGTCTCGACCACCACGCACAAGACGCTGCGCGGTCCGCGCGGCGGCATGCTGATGTGCACCGCGGCCCACCAGAAGGCGATCGATCGCGCGGTGTTCCCCGGCCTGCAGGGCGGCCCGCACAACCACACCACCGCGGGCATCGCGATCGCGCTCCACGAGGCGAAGACCGAGGAGTTCAAGAAGTACGCGCACCAGATCGTCGCGAACTCGCGTGCGCTCGCGGCCGCGCTGGTCGAGAAGGGCTGGTCGGTGATCACCGGCGGCTCCGACAACCACCTGATCCTCGCGGACGTCACGCCGAAGGGCACCACCGGCAAGATCGCGGCGAAGGCCCTCGACGTCGCCGGCATGGAGCTCAACTACAACTCGATCCCGTTCGACACCCGCAAGCCGTTCGATCCATCGGGCGTTCGCCTCGGCACCGCCTCGGTGACGTCGCGCGGGATGCGCGAGGCCGAGATGAAGCAGATCGCGACGTGGATGGACACCGTCGTCAACGCTCCCGCCGACGCTGGCCTGCACGAGAAGGTCGCCGGCGAGATCCGCGAGCTGTGCGCGAAGTTCCCGGCGCCGGGCATCCTGATCTAGTCAGCGCTTGCGGCGCTTGGGTTCTGGCTCGAGCAGCGCGACCACGCGATCGAGGATCCCGTGGGCGACGTGGGTCTTCGGACCCGCCGGGAGATCGATCGAGCCCGCGGCATCGACCAGCGTGACGCGATTGGTATCGACGCCGAATCCGGCACCGGCCTCCGATACGTCGTTCGCGACGATCAGATCGCACTTCTTGCTCGCGAGCTTCTTCTTCGCGTTCGCGATCACGTCGTTGGTCTCCGCGGCGAAGCCGACGAGGAGCGGCGCCTTCTTCGCCCCGCGCTGCTTGCCGAGGCCGGCGAGCAGATCGGGGTTCGCGACGAGCTCGATCGCGGTCTTCTGCCCGAGCTCGCTGCGCTTGAGCTTCTGGGCGGCGGGCTTCGCGGGGCGGTAATCGGCGACGGCGGCCGACATCACGATCACGTCCGCGGACTTCACCGCCGTGGCGAGCGCGTCCTGCAGATCGAACGCGGACTCGACGCGCACGACCGTGACGCCGACGGGCTCGGGAACGCTCGACGGTCCGAGGAGCAGCGTGACCTCGGCGCCGCGCCGCTGGGCCGCCGCCGCGATCGCCGCGCCCATCTTGCCGCTCGAGCGATTGCCGACGAACCGCGCCGGATCGATCGCCTCGTGCGTGGGTCCCGCGGTGACGACGATGCGCCTGCCCGTCAGATCCTGGCGCGACAGCACGTGCGCCGCGGCCTCGAGGATATCCGCCGGCTCGGCGAGCCGCCCGGGTCCGGTCCACCGGCACGCGAGGAAGCCGTCGCCCGGGCCGACGACGCGGTGCCCGGCGACATCCATCAGCTTGCGCAGATTCGCCTGCGTCAGCGGGTTCGCCCACATGTTGGTGTTCATCGACGGCGCGAGCAGCACCGGCGCCTGCGTGGCGAGGATGGTCGCCGTGAGCGCGTCGTCCGACATCCCCGCCGCCATCCGCGCGATCGTGTTCGCGGTCGCCGGCGCGACGATCACGAGATCCGCGCGATCGGCGAGCGCGATGTGCCCGATCGTGGCCTCCTCGGTGAGCGAGAACAGATCGGTGAACACCGGGCGTCGCGTCAGCGCCTGGAACGTCATCGCCCCGATGAACTCCTGCGCGCGCGGGGTCATCGCGACATCGACGATGGCGCCCGCCTTGTCGAGCAGCCGCACGAGCTCCGCGGCCTTGTACGCGGCGATGCCACCGGCGACGCCGACCAGCACGTTCGCGCCGGCGAGCGGCTGCACCGGATCACGCGGTGTTCGACTGCGAGGACCTTCCACGCGCCCAGCGTAGCCGGTTTCGCGAGATCCGACGCGCTTCGATAAGCGCTTAGCGATGATGCAGGTAGACGTCGACGATCGAGCCGGTGCGCGCGGCGCCGGTCGCGTCGCGATAGCGCATCACCGACGTCTCCCGCTCGCAGTTGAGCCGCGCGTCGCAGCGAGGCGCGAGGGTGTAGCCGAGCTCGATCGATTCGATGATCTGCGGCGCCGGCGTCAGCTCGCCTGCCGAGCTCTGGTGATCGCCATCGCGGTCGGCCCACAGCACGAGCGACGCGAACATCGGATCCGCGCGGTCGATCCGGCCATCGCCGTTGTGATCGAGCGCCGCGAGCGCCTCGAAGCCGTGCTTCGCGGTGCGTCCGTTCGACAGCACCGTCGCATCGCCGAACAGCTCCGCCCCACCGGTGATCGCACCGTCGCCATCGCGGTCCAGCGCGAGCCACGGCGTCGCGGTGGTCGGCCAGTCGGGACCACTGCTCGACGGCGTGAACGCGACGGGCTGGTTGTCGAACGCGACGACCAGCGGCGTGCCACCGCACAGCTCGGTGTATGCGTACTCCTCCTGCGAGCACAGGTGTTCGTACGAGGCGCGCTGCACCCGCGACATGCCGGTCTTCCACGCGTTGAACTGCGCCTGCGTCGCGCCGCGAATCATCTGAGGCGGCGCCGCGATGCGGTAGAGGCCGATGCCGCCGCAGTGCGGCTCGTAGTCGGCGGGCCGATCGACGCGGCAGAACCGCTCGACCTGCTGGCGCTGCGACGCGGTCAGCTTCTTCTTCCACGCGTCGTACTGCGCATCGCTCGCCGGCGCGGCGGGGAGCGCCTTGCGGTGCTTGTCGGCCGGCTCGACGTACCCACCCTCGTCGTCGGCGACGGCGGGCGCCTGCTTCTCGACGACCTTCACGACCTTCACCTTCGAGACCGGCTTCGCCGCGGGTTTGGTCGGCTTGGAGTCCGCAGACGCGAACGGAGCGATCAGCACGAGCAGCACGGCCAGCTTGGTCATCGAGAAGTAAGACGCGGCAGCCCCCGCCGGCTTTGGGTCCAAAATTCGACGGCAACCCCGCGAGATCGCAAGAGGGAAGTCAGGCCCGGGTAGCGACGTACGGCGCGCCGACGCCGAAGTCGGCCTCAGCGCTTCGCGATCCTGACGAGCGAGCCGTAGCGCCCGACCTCGTCCTCGAAGCCGCGCTCGGGAGCGAAGTCCTGCACCGTGACCTCGTACGTTCCGTTCGGGAGCGGCGCGAGGAAGCGATCATCGAGCGAGCGCGGCTTGGTGGTCGCGAGCTGCGTTCTGGTAAACGCTCCCGACGCGTACGGCAGCAGCAACGCGAGGACGCCGCACTCGACGGTGACCTTGCCGACCACGCTCGCTCTCCCCTTCGGCTTCCACTGCGCGATGCGCAACCCGAGCGCGGTATCGCGAGCCTTGCCACGCGGGACGTGACCGCTCGCGTGCTGCTCGAGCAAGGCGAGGCCGCCGGGGACCGCGAACACCGTCGCGCTGCCGCAATCCCCGACCGCGGTGATCACCCCGGTTGTCTTGCCGACCTTGATCTTGCCGTCGCCCAGCTCCAGCGCGCGATCGAAGTCGCCACCCTCGCTACCGCTCCACGCCGCGGCGGCCTTGGCATCGACCACCAGCATCCACAGGCCCGCGTTGATCGCATGGAGCGAGCCGAGGGCGGCGGCCTTCGCACCCTTCGGATCCACGCCGAACGCGGCGGGCTGCTTGCCGCCCTTCGAGGGCAACGGCACCTGCTCGATCACGGTGGCGTCGTCGGTCTTGACGCCCTTCTGGCCGATCGGCTTCCACTTGAGGCGCGGGTTCGGCTTCTTGGTCAGCTCCGCCTTGCGCGACGCTTCGAGGTCGACGCGAACGTGCGCGCCCCGCAGATCCGACTTCGAGAGCTCGAGGTTGACGCTCGACTCGTACGCGACGAGCACGTCGAGGTGCATCCGGCGGGCATCGCAGGCCTCGAGCGTCAGCGACGGCCCGGGCTCGAGGTTCGCGAACCGCGCGTCGGCCACCGTGCAGTGGTTCCAAATCAGCCTGAGCGAGCCCCCGGTGAACACCGCGCCGGTCGCGTCGATCTTCTTCGCCCGATGGCGCCAGTCGAGGGAGCAGTCCTCGAAGCGCGCACCGCGCAGGTTCGCGCCGTCGAGCACGGTATGGGCGAGGTCGCAGCGGCGAAAGATCGCGTTCTGGAGATTCGCCTTCGGCAGCTTGGTCGACACCAGCACCGCATCCTCGATCACCACGCCGCTCAGATCGCGCCCGGTCAGGTCCGCACCATCGGCCAGCAGGTTGGAGCGGATCGCCTCGACCAGCGCGGTCTTCGTCTTCGGGGGTGCTGTCGTCGCCGTGCGCTCGAGAAAGTCACCACCCCGCCAGCCCTTCAGCTTCGCGACCTGCGCCGCGAGCGCCGCCTCGTTGTCCGAGAGCGGGGTGCGCCAGATGCAGATCGTCGACAGGTTCGGGCCCGCCTTCGCGAGCGCCGAGATGTCCTCGAGGTCGGTGTCTTCGAGGTAGAGCTCGCGCAGCGCCGGCAGCGCGACGAGCTTCTCCGGGAGCTTCTTCGGGCAGCCCCTCCACTTCACGACGCGGAGGTACGTCAGCTGACCGAGCCAGCTCGGCAACGGCCCGTGGCCGAGGTCGAGCCGCATCACCCGGGCGAGCTTCTTGACGTCGGCGGGAGATCTCGCGCCACCGAGATCGACCGCGCGGGCGCGAGCGCGGTGTGCGAGCGCGGTGGGCAGGTCGAGGTAGTGGGTGCCGTAGCCGGAGAGCTCGTAGGACGCGGGCGCCATCGTTGCGCGAGCATCGCAGCTCGACGACGGGATCAGAACCGGGTGGCGACGTACTTCATCGCGGTGTAGTCATCGAGCCCGTGGCGGCTGCCCTCGCGGCCGAACCCCGAGTGCTTGATGCCGCCGAACGGTGCCTGCGCGGTCGACACCAGCCCTTCGTTGACCCCGACCATGCCGGTGGCGAGGCCGGCCACCGCACGCTCGATGCGCGCCGCATCCTTCGCGTAGACGTACGCGACCAGGCCGTACTCGGTGTCGTTGGCCTGCGCGAGCGCGTCGCTCTCGTTGCGCGCGCTGCGGATCGCGACGATCGGGCCGAAGATCTCCTCGCGCCAGATCGCCATCTCCGGGGTGATGCCGTCGAGCACGACCGGCCGGATCAAGCGCGTGGTGCCGTCGGGCGGCGCGCCGTGGACGACCTGCGCACCCTTGTCCACCGCGTCGTCGACCAGCGCGACGAGCTTCTTCACCGCGCGATCGTCGATCACGGGACCGAGGTCGACGCCCTCGTCACTCCCCCGCCCCACGCGCAGCTTGCTGACCTGGGCGACCAGCTTGTCGGTGAACGGCTTCGCGATCGCCTCGTCGACGATGAACCGGTTCGCGGCGACGCACGACTGCCCGGCGTTGCGGAACTTCGCGATCATCGCCCCCGCCACCGCGGCCTCGAGATCCGCGTCGGCGAGCACCACGAACGGCGCGTTGCCGCCGAGCTCGAGCGACACGCGCTTGAGGTCGTCGGCGCACGCCTTGAGCAGCGACCGGCCGACCGCCGTCGACCCGGTGAACGACAGCTTCTTGATCAGCGGCGACGCGACGAACCGATCGCCGACCTCGGCCGCGCGATCGGTGGGCACGATGTTGATCACGCCGGCGGGGATCCCGACCTCGGCGGCGAGCTCCGCGAGCGCGAGCGCGGACAGTGGCGTCAGCTCGGCCGGCTTGCACACCGCCGTGCACCCCGCGGCGAGCGCGGCCCCCAGCTTGCGCGTCAGCATCGCGTACGGAAAGTTCCACGGCGTGATCAGCGCGCACGGCCCGACCGGCTCGCGCTGGACGAACAGCCGCTGGTCGGGATGGCTCGACGGAATCGCCTCGCCGTAGATCCGCTCGGCCTCACCGGCGAACCACGCCAGAAAGCTCGCCGCATACTTCACCTCGCCGACCGACTCCGCCAGCGCCTTGCCGTTCTCGCGGGTGCACAGCCGCGCCAGCCGATCGATGTCGGCGAGCATGCGCGCCGCGAGGGCGGACAGCAGCTTGCCGCGCTCCGGGGCCGGCTTGGCGCGCCACGACGGGAACGCGCGCGCCGCGGCTGCGATCGCGGTGTCCGCGAGGGCCGCGTCACCCGCGGTGACCTCGGCGATCACGGCGCCGTCGAACGGGTCGGTGACAACGAACCTCCGCGTTCCGGGGACCCAGTTGCCGTCGACATAGGCATCGGTCTTCACCGTTCGACCATGGCCTCGGATGCGCACGTTCGCAACGCACGCGGCCTGGAGATTCCGTTACGCTGCGCGACCCATGCGCCTGCCCCATCTCCCGCTCTACGTGCGCGTGATGCTCGGCGTCGCCTCGGGCATCGCGTGCGGGTTGATCTTCGGCACCGGCGAGATCGTCGGAGGCGCGACCACCGAGCACCTCAGCCAGCTCGGGATCCTCGTGATCCGGATGCTCAAGATGCTCGCGGTGCCGCTCGTGTTGTTCGCGATCCTCGACGCGGTCGCGCGCACCGAGGTCTCGGCGCGCATGGGCTTCCGGCTGATCGTGATCTGTCTCTTCAACGTCTCCGTCGCGTTCACGATCGGCCTCGTGCTGATGAACACGCTCCATCCCGGCGACGCGTGGCAGGGCCGGATCTCCGAGATCACCGGCCTCGACGGCCTCGAGCAGCTCAAGCAAGCGCCCTCCGGCACCACGCTGTCGCCGCTCGACAACCTCGCGAAGTGGATCCCCGAGTCGGTCGTCCAGCCGTTCTCGGAGAACAACGTGATCAGCGTGGTGCTGCTGTCGATCCTGCTCGGCGCCGCGCTGCGCAAGACGCTCCACACGCCGGCCACCGCCGAGGCCGGCCACGCGGTCGCGAGGATCGTCGAGGGCGGCTTTCACGTGCTGTCGCAGATGCTGACGTGGGTCGTCGAGCTGGTGCCGTTCGCGGTGTTCGGCACCGTGTCGTTCGTCGTCGGCAAGGCGGGGCTCGACGCGTTCTCGGCGCTGTGGGGGTTCCTGTTCACGATCCTGCTCGGCTTCACGCTGCATGCCGGCGGCTACTACACGCTGATGGCGTGGTGGGTCGGGCGCAAACCGCCGCGCGTCTACCTGGGAAAGGGCGCCAACGCGATCCTCACCGGACTGTCGACCAACTCGAGCCTCGCGACGGTGCCGGTCACCCTCGCCTGCCTCGACAAGATGGGCGTCTCGAAGGAATCGGCGCGGATGAGCGCGTGCATCGGCACCAACCTGAACAACGACGGCATCACGCTCTACGAGGCGATGGCCGCGCTGTTCCTCGCCCAGGGCCTCGGCTACGACCTGTCGATCGGCGCGCAGCTGACGATCGTCGCCGCGTCGATGATGGCCGGCATCGGCATCGCAGGCATTCCCGAGGCCGGCCTGATCGTGCTGCCGCTGGTGCTCCACGCGGTCGGCTTACCCGAGCCCGTCGTCGCGGCGCTGATCCCGGTGATCTTCGTCGTCGACTGGATCCTCGCGCGGTGCCGCACCGTCGTGAACGTGATGTCCGACATGCTCGTCGCGATCCTGCTCGAGCGCTGGCGGGGCCGCGACCCGGTGGAAACGGAGGGAACGTGAACCGACTCCTGCTGACCATCCTCGTGATCGGTGCCGTGATCGGAGGTGGCGTCTACTACGTGCTCCGCACGCGCGCCCCCGGCCGCAACTACGACGCCGCCCGCGCCGAGATCGAGCGCTGGGAAGAGCGCGCGAACAAGATGCGCACGTGCCTGCTCGGGACCACGCCGGCCTCTGCGATCGCGGCCGAGGCGCTCGCGATCCGCGAGCTGACGAACAACTCGCCCGAGTTCAAGAAGTGCACGGCGAGCATCAGCGAGCTGTCTCGCGGCGACGCGCCCGACACCGGGATCAAGGACGTCGAGGACGAGTGGAAGTCGCTGACCAAGGCGATCACCGGGCTGGCGAGCGCGTTCGCGCGCGTCCTGGTGACCGGTGGCAACAAGCACGCGGCGATCGATGACCTCGGCGAGGCGCTCGATACGCTCGACGTCGCGAACGCGAACCTCCGCCAGGCCGCCCAGCTGGATCCCGAGCCAAGCGGCAAGGCGAAGCCGTCGCTGGCGAAGGCCGAGGTGATCGTGGTTGGCACGTCGAAGCGCGCGAAGCTGAGCGCGTGGCTGCGCCCGTCGGCCGGGGGCATGGTCGCGCTCGTCGAAGCCGCCGGCCGGCCGCAGCAGCAGCTGGTGCTCGTGCCCGGCCAGCCGCCGAAGCGCGTCCCGTTCAAGGGCGACGTTCGCCCGAGCGTCACCGACACCACGTGGGCCGTGCAGGCCGGTGATGGCCAGCTCGCGTACGGCAAGCTGATGGCCGACGGCAGCATCGACGCACCGATCGCGAAGCCGACCGGCGCGGCGAAGGCCGTCCCGCACATCCTGTTCACGCTCGGCAGCGCCGCGGGCGGTGCGGTCGCGTACATCCCCGATGCCGCGCGCGCGACCCCGCAGGTCGCGCTCGCGCGCCTCCTCACCGACGTGTTCGAGGCCGGCACGCTGTTCGAGGCCGAGGACTACGCGTTCGCCGTCGATCCGCCGCAACGCGGCCTGCTCGCGTGGAGCGCGAAGGGCGAGCTGCATGGCGCGCTGGTGACGCCGCCCTCGCCGGCGCCACCGCCGGCCGCCGGCTCGGGCTCGGCCGCGCCCGCACCACCACGTACGCTGCCCGCCGTCCGGATCGTCGCCCTCGGCGCCGGTCACACCGGCCTGTCGTGCCTGACCAAGACGCACGGCTGGATGGCGAGCGGCGAGCGCTTCATCGCGTTCGATGCAACCAGCGCCTCGTCGGTCGAGCTGCCAGGCCACGAGCTGATCGGCTGTGACGAGACCTCGGTGCTGCTGCGCGAGGCCGGCCATCGCTACACGGTGTGCACGCTCGGTCTGCCTCGTCCGATCCCCACCAATCCCGAGGTCGCGCCCACGCCGGAGTGTCGCGTCGTCGAGCTCACGGCCGGTGCCGACGCGATGCCCGCGCTGTCCGCCGGCAAGGTGATCGCCGTCGCCACCCGGCAACGCGTGCTCGCCGTGTGGCGCGAGCAGGCCGACGCGACCTACTTCGTGATGCCGCAGGCGTTCAAGCCCAGGCTCGTCCAGGCCACCGAGAAGCTCCTCGACGTGCTCGGCGAGACCGACGAGGGCCTCGCCGTCGTACGCGCGGCACTCTAAGGTCGCTTGCCGTTGACGAGCGTGACGCCGAGGTTCGCGTCGAGCACGACCTGATTCCAGCCGCGCTTGTCATCCCACGGCTCGAAGACGAAGATCCAGGCCGGCGAGCCCACCACGTCACGTGCCGGCAGCCGAGCGTCGTAGGTCGCGCTCCTGAGCGCCGCCTTCCACGTCGCCCGCGGTCGCTCGACGTGGGCGGCGATCAGCGCGGCCTCGGCGGCGGCGAGCGCCTTGCCCTCGTCGGCGAGCGCGCGCTGTGTCGCGGTGACCAGATCCTCGCGCGTGAACGCACGCTGGGTTCGAGCACCCGAGATCGAGAACCGCAGCAGCTCGAGCTGCGTCGGCACGGGCAACGTGCCGGGTTCGCCCGGGGCGAGGCCGACGACGTGAACCGTCGTGTCGCCATACGGGAGCCTGAACGACGACGCGATCACCAGCGCGCGCGCCGGCGCCCCGGGCACCAGCTCGGCCGCGGTGCGGGCATGCAGCGACTCGACGACGAGGTCCTGGAAGACCTCCTCGGGAGTCCGGGTCACCTCGGGAGTTTTGGTCACCACCTCCTCTGGATCCTTGCTCGAGCACGCGACCAGCGCGATCACGAGGAGCTTCATAGCCGTGCCGCGAGCTCGCGGGTCTCGATCAAGTTGTCCTCGATCGAGCAGTAGGTCCACCGGCCGTAGCGGCCCACCGAGTGCACGTTCGCCGCCTCGAACACCGCGTGCAGGCGCGCGTGCTCGGCGAGCGATGCCTTGGTGATGTGGCAGTACGCCGGATCGAGCACCACGTGATGATGCGAGACCAGCTGGTGGCCGTCGATGATGTCCTCGCGCGCGAGATCCGCGAGCACCCGCGCCCGCAGCGCGTCGGCATCGAACACCGCGTCGTGCGGCGCGCCGACCTCGACGTAGAGCGACATCCGATCGCTCTCGAGGATGTTGTCGTACCAGCCGACCCGGTAGAAGCACACCGAGCGATCGGGGAAGTACATCCAGTGGATGCCGCGGGCGCCCTTGCGATCGAAGCCGAGGTTGAACACCAGGACCTTGTTCGACGTGAACACGTCCGCGTGCGCGACCCCGGTGAGCTTCGCGAGCGCATCGATCGGCGCGCTGCTGACGATGCGGTCGTACCGGATCACGCCGCGCGGTGTGGTCAGCTCCTTGGCCGCGAGATCGATGGCGAGCACCGGCTCGTTGCAGCGTACGCTCGCAGGCGGCAGCTCGCGGAGCAGCGCGCGGATGTACTCCATCGCGCCGCCGGCGGGGTACGTGAACGTGGCGTTGTAGCCGCCGTCCTTCTGCCCCGGGCGCATGTTCGAGATGATGTCGTCGAGGTTCGCGTGCGGGAAGAACCGGCCCATCGCGTCGACGTCGAGCGTGTCGAGATCCGTCGCGTACAGCTTCTCGTTGTACGGGCGCAGGAACTTCTCGGTGATGCCGTGGCCGAGCCGCTGCACCAGCATCTCGCCGAACGATGCCGGCGGTGACGACGAACCCTTCGCCGCGAAGTAGACGTCGACGAGACACTGGACGAACTCGTCGTGTGGGAGGCGATGGATGTTCTTCTGGAACGGGAACGGAATATCGAGCCCGCCGTAGCGGATCGCGGACTCCTTGACGACGGTCCGGATCTCCTGACCGGGCATCCGCTCGCGGAGCCACGCCTCGATCGCAGGCTCGCGAAAGTGGAAGAAGTGCCCCGAGTAGTCCCACACGAAGCCGTCTTGCACGACGGTGCGGCAGTACCCACCGGGCTCCGCCTCGCGCTCGAGCACGATCACGTTCGCGCGCGGGTGCTTGGCCCGGTACCAGTTCGCGAAGCCGAGCCCCGAGACGCCCGCGCCTATCACGACGATATCGGCGTGCTCGATCGTCACTGTTGTAGGCGGGCGAGCTCGCTCGAGAAGATCCGGCGCGCGATCGCGGCTGCGCACCCGTAGGTGCTCTCCATACCGAAGTAGCTCATGCTCTTCGACAGCAAGCTCTGGCGTCGCGAATACGGCGTATCCGACGCGTAGTGGATGATGCCGAGCTCGAACTTGTCTTGATCGACGAGCGACACCAGCTCGTCCTTGGGATGGCGCTTCGGCTCGGCGATCTCGAACGCGGCCGACAGATACGGGCCCGCCTCCATCTC
>Ga0075163_10006408_pt1 | contig 15583 bp, 18 predicted proteins | sample JI1023141ADNA_FD_71478 | JGI IMG/M metagenome (GOLD analysis project Ga0075163, IMG submission 71478) | Wastewater effluent complex algal communities from Wisconsin, to seasonally profile nutrient transformation and Carbon sequestration -... | ecosystem: Engineered > WWTP > Effluent > Algae... | reverse complement strand
GGCTCCCCAGAAACCAGACATCAGGCCTGTCGGCCTTTGAACTTAGGATCCGCAGATGAAAATCAAAGACTTGACCCGGAGTCTTCGCCGGCACCACCTGGCACGGCTCAAGAAATACCGCCAGTTCTATTGGGGTCGGCGCATGGTCGACGACCCGCGCGCCCTGGGTCAAGTTGCAACGACACCGACATCACACCAAGGTTGGTTGGACGGGAATCCGCGCAGATATTGCCGCGAGCTGGCCCTGGACGAGCGCAGCGCCATCGAGTCGTTTGTGCGGATCGAAAGTGCAGAACTGCTCACTATTTGAATTTTTGCGTTGGGCGTTTGTGTCTGCGCCGTTGGCTGTCCCTGCGTCCGAGCGCGCCCAATCTGTCGCGTGGAGGCGCTTGCCCACAAGTTTTCCGCCCTAGTTCGACCGAACCCACTGCCTGGCGACTTTTCGTTGCTTCTTCCAACTGCGTTGCATTTGACGCGCCTCGTCGCTCCAGTTCGTGGGGAGGTTTGACGGGCGCCGGGCAGAACGCACCTGCGGCTCCCCTTCGAGGGGCATAGCGTTTTGTTGCCTTTCCGCAAAGGTCCTAACTTCGCGAAAGAGACCGAATCCGCCGCGGCGTTTGTGAATGCCTCGCACGGGTCCAGTTCCGCGCACACCATGTGGAACCCGGGTTCTAAAAAGCATCCCCATCTTGGTCGCACGCATTCTTAGCAGTTGCAAAACGACGGAGACGTTGAAAGTCCGGCCACTTGGGGAAACCAACGTGTAGGTCGCCCATTCACGGCGGACAGCCCATGTTGCGCCGAACTGGTTGTGGTCTTTTTGGTAGGGGGTCTCCCGGACCCATACGATGGAACCCGCGCGGTGGTCGGCTTCGACACGTGGAACCCGCAGACCCACATAACCATTGAGCCAACCACCGCCACAGGCTTCCAAGAGCGTGCGATGCAAATATCGGATCGCGTCTGCTTCGGTGCAGAACGCAATAGTTTGCTCACCCTTTGGTGAGGCGATAACAAGCCGACACTTACCGTCGCCGATAGGTTTGGATGCGGACATTAAAACTCCTAGTTGTGATAACTAGAAGTCCGTCGCGCCTCCTTGATTGGCTGTCATTTGCATCATGAAAGGTCTAAGTGAGGTCTTTGACTATTCCGCTGTTCTGCTGGCCTGCCGGTCGCGCTCGATGTCTCGCAGGACCGTCCGAATTTCGGCGCGAGCGCCTTTGAATGCGCCCACGAGGGGCGCAAAGTAGAGCCGAACACTGTTGCGGAAAATGCGCTGTAATTTGAGATACATAGGTGCCATTATGGTCACCATCAAGTTATTTGTTCCTTTGGTTTTCAATGTGCACAGTACTTTCTCGCCCATCATTGATGGCGTAAGGGGGGAATCGCTAGACCTTTGGGCAGCTAGCGGCACCGGAAAGGCTTGTTTCACGGCCCGCCCTCCCTCTGGTGGGTCATTCCAGGCTCAATGGGAGGACACTGGCATAGACTTCCCTTCTATGCGCTGAACAACTACCGGCCAGCGGTCCGTGCGCTGAAGAACCGGCGAAGGATTCAAAATCCTTGGAAGTTCAAGTGTGGGCTGCGATCCGGTTTGCAAAGTAATGCCCAAAACTTGACTTAAACAGACTGATCGGTATGCTGGTTTTTCAATGGACTTGGAGTGGGCAATAAAAAATGACGTGCAGTCAACCAAGCCAAGCTGCTTTCAAATGGTTGATGTTGGAATGGTAACGAAGGGGTTCGAGACTTCCGTTCTGGATCGCATCGCGCTCGAGTTTCAAATCACTTCAGCGTCCCTCATCAAGATGCTTGGTATGAAGCCAATCACCCATGCACGGAAAAAGAGAGGGGGTTGAGGCTGTGCAGTGGCGACTCTGAAAAAACTTCTTGGGCTTGCAAACCTTGCAGGGCAACTAGAGATCCTTGTGCACGAGTCCGGATGCCTGGAAGGATTTGACGTGGCCCATGGCTCGGTCAATGGTTGAATGAACCGGTAGGTGCTCTGGATGGCTAGGCGCCAGCAGAGTACATGGATACGACCGCCGGTAGGGAATTGGTGTCGAACCTTCTTCGGCAAGTCCAGTTGGGAGTTTATGCTTGACGATGTGACCCAAGCCCAAGTCGGTTTTTTTGGGAACGGTTCGTCAACCCTCGACCATGATTTCTTCCCAACTTTTGCCAACGCCGCTGAAGGGAGCATGTGATGAGTAAACATTCCGGGCCCATTCTCAACTCAAGCATTTGTTAGCGTCAACAGCGCATCAACTTGTCCACAATTTGTGTTGACTGCCTTGTGCATAAACTGGGAACAACTTGGCAGTATCCCGCAACCAGTGCCTTTGCAGACGACGCCTCAAAATCAGGCACCCACCTCGCCCTGTGGACGTCCCATGAACCGGTAGTTGACGCAGATTCAAACATCGTCGCATGTGTAGAGTTCTGGATAGCGTCTCTTTTCTCGTTCACGCTCCCGCTGATTCCTTGCATGCAATTTTCGGTTCGATTTTCCAAGTTCGCGAATGGCCAGCATCATCACGACAATGCCGCAGACCATCGCCAGGTTAAACAAGTCAATGGCTTCCATGGGCCGGATCCTCTCATTGATGTGAGCCCGAAGTCGGGTGCTCAAGTCGGTTGATTTCTTCAATTCAATTCTGAACCCACCGGCCCCGTAGGGCAAGCGGCTCCCCATCAAACTCAGTGGGGCAAAGGGTCTTGAAGCGGGTCAATGGACATCCTTCCGGTTCCCTGAGCGATGCTGACTTTCTCAACAATAGTCCGCGCATGCTGAATCGGCCGCCAAAAGCTAAGATATTCATAGCTCACCTGTGTAACCACGTCCCCACTGTCATCGGTCAAACTGGCAGTCCATTTCGTCATTTCCTGTTCATGGTGGTGTTCAAGACAAAAGCTGCAGCCCGTCCTTCGGGCGCGTTCAGCCGTCCAGGCCATCTGCATCCACTGGGCTTGCGTCATTGCTTCGTGCAAGGGTTGGATCTGTCCCACCCGGACCTCCGAGTGCACAAGCGCCGGACTGCAAGTCGTGACGTTGGGGTCGGCAGCGGGAAGAGCGTGCGTAAACAACGCCTGCAGCAAAGCTTGCATGCGTTGAGACGCCAATTTCAGGGGGTCAGTGAAAACCGGGGGATTCCTGTCCGTGTCCCATGCGACGATTGCCATGACCACAAAAGCGGCCGGACTGTCCCGCCCAACCGCGATGAACTCCTGGACGCCGGCTGGCAAAAGGCTGGAAAGTGCCTCGTCCGAAGGCGAGCAATTGCTCGCCGGGTTGGATGTGTTCTTCAATCGATTGACCATTGAAGCTTGCAGACTGAGCGGACTCACCCCAGCGAGATACTGAACGGCGACGGTATCCTGGATACGCACATCGCCCGGTGGCAGATTCAGTCCCTCAGCGAAGGCAAGTGTCAGTTCAGCTTTGAGACCGGTCGAGCGCCGACTGTCAAAATTGAAACTGCTACGGATCCTGACACTTTGCTCCATGCAAAAAACAACGGGCAAGGCATACAAACCGGCCTGCACAATCCTCGGCCTGAATGGTGCGGTGTGCGGCAACCCACTGTGGGGCCACTTCGCCAGGCGCGTCGACGCCATGGCAAATAGCAGTCCCTGGCGAAAGTTCTGCTCCGCTTCGCAGTCTGAATCCAGGATAAACCGTCGCAGGGCATCAGGGTCTCTTTGCGCTAACAAACCCTGGGCAGTTTGCGCATAAAGGATCAACTCGGGTCGATGTTCAGGATTCACCGTGAGCGGAACGATTCCCTGGTTCTGGTAGTCCGCTGGGTCAGCTACTTTTTTTGCTTCGGGTGTTTGCGCACTGGAGAGCCACAACAACAGCCGCTGAGAAAAATTGGGGAATTTGGGTGTAGTCATATAGAACAGACTACGGGAGAGCGTCAAAACCGCAACCCCTCCAACATCGCAGATGTTCCAATCGACAATCGGCATAGGGGGCAGCCATTATTGACTGCGCCCCTGCCACACCACCCGGCATGCGGGTCCGCACCGGGCGGTTCGAGAGTTTGAGGTCATGAGAGTCTTGGTAGCCCCAGTTGATCGAAGTACGCAATGGTCAGCACGCTGTTAAGCAGCTTGGCGCTGTTACGCCACCAGCGACGGCTGTTCACCGCCACCCGTTTAGCAACATCTTCTGTCGCCCCAAGCGCTTTGAGTTCACGGTAGATTGTCTGGGGCCGCTTCCAGTGTTTGAGCTGGATGGCTCTGAGGCGGTGGCGCAGCCATTCGTCCAGCTCCCGCCAGACTCCCGGTGTTTGCGCCAGCCCGAAGTACGCCTTCCAGCCCAGCAGGTAGGGCCTAAGCTTTTCTACCACATGCGCCATGCTACGTCCGCCCGAGCGACGTGTGAGTTGCCGGATTCTGGCTTTGAAGTTTTGCAATGGCTTCTCTGCCACCTTGCATTTGACCTCTTTGCCCTTGGCCACCCATAGCGCATATCCCAGAAACTTGCGCCCGAAGGCGCTGCCCACCGCACTCTTGGCTTCGTTGATTTGAAGCTTGAGCCCGGCGTACAACTTCCTGAGCAACGCCATTACCCGCTCTCCAGCCTTTCTGCTGCCCACATAGACGTTGCAGTCGTCAGCGTACCGCGCAAAGCTGTAGCCCCGCGCCTCCAACACCTTGTCTACATCGTCGAGCAGCACGTTGGCCAGCAACGGCGACAGGGGCCCGCCCTGCGGCGTACCCTTTTCGCGCTCCATCACCACCCCGCCATCCATGATTCCAGCATTCAGATACGCCCGAATCAGCCGGATCACTCCAGCGTCCTCAATGCGCTTTCTGAGTCTGTCGATCAGGATGTCGTGGTTAACCCGGTCGAAGAATTTCTCCAGGTCCACGTCCACCACCACGCGTTTGCCCGATTGGACGTACTTGCGTGCGGCCTTCACCGCATCGTGCGCACGCCGCCCAGGACGAAACCCGTGGCTGTTTTTGCTAAAGGTGGGATCAATCAGGGGTTGCAGCACTTGCAGCAGTGCTTGCTGGATCAGCCGATCCAGCACCGTCGGTATGCCCAGCTCGCGCTGGCTTCGATCCGGCTTGGGAATCATCACCCTTCGTACCGGGCTTGGCCGGTATGTGCCTGCCAGTAGCTGTTGGCGGATTTGGGGCCAGTGGTTGCGTATGGTCTTGGCGGTCTGCTCGATATCGAGCCCATCCGCCCCGGCTGCACCCTTGTTGGCCTTGACCCGCTTCCATGCGGCTTGCAGGTTCTCTCTTGTCAGCGCACCCTCCAGCAGGCCACCAGTGCCTGCCTTGGACTTTGCCGACCCTGTGTCCGGGTGTTCAGCAAGCGGGTCGCAGGCTTCATCACTGATGAGATCACGCACAGCTTCACCGTGCGCTACGCCCACCCGCCCGGATTGTTCCGGCATCTGACGCTTTGCCTTTGACATCTTCTCTGTCCTCGGTCACTCACTCTCGTTCGGTCCTTCATGCTTTGGCTCCTGCCTCATCGGCCCGCTACCGGCACTACTACGACCTCTGCTGACTTCTCGCTCCGGCAGAACCGTCGGGCTTTCACCCACGAGGCGAGATCTCCCCAGGTAAGAACGCACTCCTTCATCACACAACCGCCAGATTTACGCCGCCTGAGCTTTGACCACCAGAGCTTTGCAGTCTTTGGCCTGCTCGCCCTGCTCGGCACCGCCTTCTATCTGGTTCTTGTCCATCGGCTCATGATTTACGCTCCACGCTTCCTTCCCACAATCGGTCACCCTCATGCAGTTGCGCTTCACTTCGCTTGCTGTGGTCAACTTACGGCGGGACTTGCACCCGCAGGAGTGCGCCCATGCTGGGCGCACCAAAAAAAGGCCACCGCAAAGCAAGGATGGCCTTGGTGCCCAGTCTATTCGGCAAACACGCACTGGACTACGTGCTGATACCACTGCCCCGTTGCAGAAGCAGCGCTTGCCTGATTCAGGATCAGCTTAGCACGCGGCAGGTTCAGGGTGGGGTTTGTTGCGTTTAAGCCAGCCTGCGAAGCGGTCAAAGTCCCCGCAAACGCAGGCCTGGCGCGGGCTTCAGGAATTCGGGGTCGTCCTGACATAGCCGGATATGGAAGGTGTTTCTCGCGAAGTTGTCTGCGTTGAGATCCGCCCCTTGATCTCCCAGGTCATTTGACTGGCGCGTCGCAGGCCACCAGTAAGTGTGCGCACCTCGGACTTACCGAAGTGGCCGTGTGTGCTAACTTGGACAACCCTTGCCAGACCGGGCTACCACCTGTGAGGCATCGTCTTAGTGGAGGAAGTCAATGGACAGTTTGAAACATATGCGCGAGCGGCTGAGCCGCTCACGCCACGTGGTCGCACTCACCGGCGCCGGCATGTCGCAAGAAAGTGGATTGCCCACATTCCGAGATGCGACTGATGGATTGTGGAACCAGTATGTTGCTTCCGAGGTGGCCACCGCAGAGGCGCTGCGAGCGAACCCGCAAAAGGTTTGGCTTTGGCTGCGGGAGCTTGTTCATGAAATGAGCAAGGCGATGCCCAGTGCCGGGCATCTCGCCTTGGGCCAGCTCGAGCAACGTTGCAAAGTGACCGTTGTGACACAAAACGTCGACGACCTGCACGAGCGGGCCGCCAGTACCGATGTGATTCACTTGCATGGCAATGCCTATGCCTACCGTTGCATGGATTGCACTCGACCGATGGTCATGCCTGCCGGCGCTATCCCGGAGTGGAAGACTTTGACTCAGACCATGCGGTGCAGCCATTGCGGTGGCCTTATCCGCCACGATGTGGTGTTGTTCAATGAGGCCGTCGATGCCACCCGAATGGCGCAGGCCAGAAGTGCCATCGAAGCGGCGGATGTGGTCTTGGTGATCGGCACCTCCGGGCTGATCTACCCGGCAGCGACTTTGCCGCAGTACGCATCGGACTTGCATAAGTACGTGGTGGAGATCAACCCTGATGACACGCCGATATCGGCGGTCGTGCCTGCGCGAATCAAGGGAATGGCCGCAGCTTCGCTCGTTGAACTTCTAAGCGACGATGGCCTACCATTTGCTGGCCGCGCGTCCCAGCCAGCGCTTTACCAAGAGCACGCGTCGGTGGCGCTCCTTTATGCGTTGCCAGAGTTTGGTTTGGCGTCGGGCACGGTCGGTGTCATTGTTCACTGCCATGTGGGTGGAACGAGTTTTGAGTTCGAGTTCATGTCTCCGGACGGCAGAACCATTGGTGTTGCGACTCTGCATGGCGATGACCTGCGGCCTCTCAACGCCGGTGAATAGCCCGACAGGAGAATCGACCCATCGGTAAAAAGCGGTTCTGGACCACTGCCATCAGACGCACGACAGTCAGGTATTCGAAGCGAAATTGAAGAATTCCAAGAATTAGGGACTTGCCGATTTCAGGGTGTTGCCCAGAATGGTTTGAGAAAGGAAACCATTTTGATGAAAACACGAGAACGCATTTTTAACTCCATTGAGGCAGTCTGGGAAAACTCCGCACTGGTCTTCATCCTGGTCGTAGCCGCATGGACCCTGTTTCAGATCTGCTGGATGTGGATCGGAAACATCGCCATCCACTTGGCAGTATTCAACGATGGCTGGAAGCAGGAGACCGCAAGCCATTGTGTTCAACACATTGCAGGCTGCCAGAGGGTCGATTTCGCGCACCAGTACTGGACCACTGCCCATGGGGGGCCAAAGTGGCAATGGATAGGCGCACGACTGGATATGCAGGTAGTAGCCAAGCCGGGTACGGCTGGCGTTGTGGAACCAGAACTTGTTCAGCATATCGGTCGCTGGTCAGCCGACCACCTGTCACTTCAGATCACCGATACCCAGGGGCAGAAATGAGCGCACCCCAAACTGCCCTAGCCTCCACTCGGGTGGACCCGAACTTTGCGACCCGTTGGCCGTTGGCCCTCGGAGCGCTCGCATGGTTCGCGGTAGCAATCGCTGGAATCTGGCTGTTTCCGGTGAGCACGCGACCTCCACACTCGGGACTGACCAGTTTCAGGGTGGCATTGACAGTTTTTCAGATACTCATGTGTCTGTATTACTTTGTTTTCTTGACTGCCGCATTGCGCCAAAAGGTCCCGGTCGTCCTCAGATTCCCGATACAGGTGTTTGCTTGGTTGGCACCATCCCTGATCGCAGTGTTTCTGGGGGGCCTGTCGACCCTTGCCACGTCATTCTTCGCAAAGCTTGGCCTTTTGCTCATTGCGGGTCTCTTGTGCCTGGTGCTTCCGTTCGTCTTGGTCGCCGGGGCGGTGATTACCTTTTTGCCCCTGATGCAAGTCATTCGGCCCATCTGGTGGTTGTGTAGCTGCCCACCATCCAAGTACTTCACGGTGGTAGAGCCCGCTGCGGCCACGCCCGAGGCCCCCGTCACCGTCCAGGATCAACCGGCGCCGGCGCAACCTGCAACCATTCCGGCACCGGCACCTGCGAAACACAGCGCTGACACGGGTCCCTATGAATTCGAATGGCGTTCACCACGCACAGACTTTGGAAGCTTGACCGGCATGGCTGCGCTCAAGGCCGAACTTATGACGGCCATTGAACCGTTCCGGCACTATGCAACAGGGGGACCGGTAGCGGACCGCAATGGCATCTTGCTCTCAGGGCCACCCGGCAACGGCAAGACGGCCTTTGCCATGGCGATTGCGGGTGAACTGGGTTTGCGCTTTGTGAAGCTCAGCGGTGTTGACATCTCCAGCAAGTGGATCAACGAATCAGCAACCGTTCTCAAATCGCTGTTTATCCAGGCTGCCGGGCAGCCTTGCGTTGTGTTCCTCGACGAGTTTGACTCCATCGCCAAGGATCGCAGCAATGGACACATGCACGAGGAAGACAAGAAGTTGGTCACGGCCCTGTTGACGGTGCTTGACGAGGCACGGCTGCAGCACATTGTTGTTGTCGCCGCAACCAACTACGTCGATTTGCTGGACAAGGCGGCTATCCGGGAGGGTCGGTTCGACTACCGGATTGAAGTTCCCTATCCGGACATGGAGGCCCGAGTGGGCATCCTTACTGGGATGCTGGCCAAGTACCAGGTGTCTGCGGCTCCGAAAACCATCGAGCACGTCGCGGCCCTGTGGGAAAGGCGCAGTGTGGCGTTCATCGAGTCGACTGTGAAACGCCTGCGCGATGTTGACAACAGAGACAAGCGCTTGCCAGCAACAGTCCATGACTTCAAACAGGCGTCCCGCGCGGCCACTCGGCGGGCAGGAAACATTCCGTCTACTGGTGCCAAACTGTCGGAACTGGCCTTGACCGGCAGTGTCCGGCGCGAGACCACTTCCCTGCTCTATCGCCTAAGGAATTGGGAAACGATTGCCGAACAGGGAGGTGAGCCACCCAGTGGGGTGCTGCTGTACGGTCCACCCGGCACCGGAAAGACCAACCTGGTACGGGCGTTGGCACGGGAACTGGAATACTGGCACGTGTTTGAGGTCAACGCGACAGAAGTCCTGCACGACCCGCGCAAATTCACTGATACCGTTCACCTGGCGGCGGATCACCGCCCTGCCATCGTCTTCATTGACGAAGCCGACGAACTGCTGCGCGACCGTAACAACTCTACTTCGGCGGGCGCCACCAATGAGATTCTCAAGTGCATGGACGGGATGATGGGCAAGGTTCCCGAAGTGTTGTTCATGGCCGCCACCAACAATGAGGATGCAATTGATGCAGCGGCACTGCGCGGAGGACGGTTTGCTGAGAAGATCTTTATGGGCAAACTCGCTGGCGACGACCTGGTTGTCTTTCTGACCCGGGAGTTTGAGAAGAAAAGGCAAGTCCGGTTTGAACCTGACGTCACGCCGCAATCAGTGGCGATGAGACTGGTTGAAGTCGCGCCGGCCGATGCCCTATCGATTCTGCGCAAGGCGATCAACTACACGTTTGACAGCCAGACGCTTGCGCAGCCCGTGAACATGGGTCACATTGATGCGGCGATCCAATCCAGTGACAGTCGCTTCATGCGGGCATCGCGGGGCGCTGAGTGACGGGTCGTACTGCCGTCGCCTGAAACTTGGGAACTGGCCAGGCTTTATGCTTCAAACCCGATATAGACCCAAGTATGAAACCCCCTGCCCTGTTGTTGTTCCTGGAATTTGAAGGTGTGCTCGCTTTGGGTGGTTCTGCGAAACGCGACAAGGTGGCCGAGACGGTCAGCGACATAGCGCGCGGCAACTCGACTTGGCGTGATCATCAGGCGCTGTGGGCGACTCTTTTTGAAACCGAGCCAATACGGCAATTGAAGGCACTGCATAACCAATTCCAACTCCAGTATTGCCTCACGACGGACTGGACAAGCTTCTTGGACAAGGCAGCCGTGCTCAATGTCTTGCGCCTATCGGGGTTGAGTTTCGTGGCCGGCAATCTGCACTCGCGATGGGAAGTCAATCAAGGCCATCCAGCTGTGCGCACCGATCAGATCAAAACCTGGCTTCATCTCAATTCTGATTGGCAAGATCGATGGCTTGTGCTGGACTCCGATGTCCGAGGCCCTGACGTTCAGGATTGGCAAAAGGTACTGACAGATTTCGCGGTGTTTTGCTGCAGTGATGCCGGGCTAACGCAGTTCGAGGCAGCAGCGATTCGTGCACGTTATCTGGGACGGATCGCGTCATAGTGAGGGGAACAAACGGCCATCTGCCGCAGTGTTTTATAGAGATTGGCGCATCGGCGACTGGTTTGTCTGTCCGTTAGCTAATTCACTGATCGGCGCTGATGGAGTTCGTCCCTCTAATGGTTAGCCCAAGGCTGCCCTTGGTGACTTTAGGCAGCTAGCTATTTGGGTGACCGGGGATTCGTCAGCTTGTAGGCACCCGACGCGTTTGCGATGAGGTGTCCTGTCTCCAGCAGCTTTGCAATCGCTGCTCCAACGGAACCTCGGGGAATCCCAGCTTCAACGATGACCGTTTGTCGGTTGATCTTCACGAACTCTTTTGGGTTCATAACTTCGACCAGGTGCGCAAACAACTTTGCGGTGTTCCCGGTCAACGGTTTTGGAGCGGCGTCACCGGGTGATTTCTTCGCCTTCGCAAGCCGTGGTCCTTTGATTACCGCATCGCTTGCCTGGATATCCTTGACGAGTTTCAGATCAGCTCCGCCTTCAGAGGGGGGAGCCACCAACGTGGGCAGCTTGGGGATTGGTGATGTAGAACCGCCGGTTAACCCTGAAGCCATTTCATAGATTTTTTTGAATTCCGTTTCGATTTGCGCCACGGCTTGGGACATCCGTGCGACAGCCTTCCATTCTTCAAACAAACCGTCATTTCGCATTTCAAACGGGTTGGCGGTCATTGCCGCCCTTACCTGGTTGCCGTAGGCTTGAACAGCGTCTTTTAGTTCAAGATCGGCTTGGTAGATGGTTGCACCAGCCAATTGAAGGGCGGCGAGAGTTTGGGAGGAAAGTGGCATTTAAAGCAGTCTTAGTATTTATAGCTGATCCACACATTGAGGATCAGATCCAACGGCAATCGGTGATGCAGGCGCGAACCGCTGCATCCCGATTCCCGCAGCCAACGTAACCGAAAGGCTGGCAAATTTTACCAATCCAATGGAAACCTTCGCATCGCAGGTGCTTGTGCATGAGTAGAGTGCCAATCGCTGCCCTCCCCCTTTTACGCAAAATACAAGAGGCTGCCCGTGTGTGATGGGCCCTTAGCTACCGCGTTTTGTTTGTCAAGATACGACAGGGCGTGATGTAAAACACAAAGTACTTTTGGCGCTCGGCCAGTGGCTCCAATGGGGCGATACCGGTCAGCCGCTGCGAGACCTGGAATTGAACCATTTTTTCGTAGGCGGTCTTAGCCCGTGCCGGTCCAATTTCGCCATTTGTCCGTCGCCAAGACCCGGCAGTCGTTCGCGGTAACGACTGGGCGTCCCATCTTGAAGATCAAGTAACCAGAATAGAAAGCTCCTATTTGTAAGTGTCCAAAAATTGGGCTAGATAGTGTTTAGAAAAGAAATCAATGGAATCACGCCTGGATTTTTCACGGACAGCGCAGTTTTTTTCAAGAATGAGATCCACATAGTGACAACGCCATTGGACTGACTGAACTTCATCCTCAATGATCCTGAGCAATAGAAGTTGGTATCCATTGCCATTGCCAATTAGGTATTTAGTTCGATTGCCTTCGCGCAGCGCGAACCGCCAACCTGGCCCTTCCTCGCCCCTACCGAATTGATCAGATGGCACTTGCCAAAAGTTGTATTTGGCAAACTCCGCTTGAATTTTTTGCACTTGGTCAGGCTTGATGCGGAAGCGTACTTCGCCCAAGCGTTTCACGTCCAAAAGCCCGTGGTAGATGGCACGCCCATCCTTAAATATCTGTATGCGATAACCCTGAAGATTGGATCGTGATTCACCGATCTGTTCCATGGTGATGACAGGTATGTACGTGTCTACAGCATTGGCATCAGGCGGGGGAAAAGTCAGATAGACCGGCAATGGATCGGCCCGTGTATCAGATTGAGCAATGACGAGTGCGGCCGCTAGTGCAGCGCGACACAAACCTGCTTGAATACGTTTCATAGCATTCCCCCTTGATTCGTTTTTGATTTCAATGCGAACGCGGGCTTGATAGCGGATCCTGTGCTCGGGTGTGCTGAAAGCCCCCGTGTACCAATCATGTGCCACCACGACCTATAAGCCCTGCAAGCCTCGTGAAATTTGCGCAAACAGCTACAAACTTTATAGCGCTCGTTCCGCTCAGTCTCAAGTTTGCCAGATTGGCACCCAGCGTATAGTTGACGCTGGAGCGCACGTAGTCACTGCTGGGCGAGTATTCAAAGGATCTTTTGTCATTTATTTTCACGGTTCTAGCGATAAGTTCACAACATCTAGGGTAGTGCTCCGCCGCACACCGCCACTTGAACAAGTTGGCATTCGCTGGTGATTGACTGCTTCCGAGCTTTTGACCCTATAAACGAGCGGCAGCTTCCGGCGAAAACGAAGGTCCGTCTTCCCAATTCCGTTGCCTATCAACGGGTCTCCGTGAGGGACCGCTATGCGTCTTTTGCCGGTAGCCACGTTTCGCGGAAGCCGGCCCTCAAAATTGACCGTCGGCAATGGATCAATGCCTACACCGGCACTGGGGCGATACCGGTCGCTCGGCCAGCGCAGTGAAATCGATCAGTTTTCTCCAGAGCGGTCATAGCCGGTGGCGGTCCAGTTTCATGATTTGCCCATTGCAAAAAAACCATAGCAGTCCTTCGCGGGCGACAATCAGCTTTTGACCGTGGTGGTCAGTAGCGTAGCGGTAGCGGCCAGTCATAGACGCGGTCCAGCGGGCCACAGTGTGACTAGCTTCACCAATTTACATATTTTTCAGGCCCAAAGAAGATCTTATGATTTCGCGTAGCCTTCAATGGAGGAAATGGATAGCACGCTGCCCAACTTGCGGGCTTTACCTCGTAGCGCTGCTTGCAGCGTGTTTCTCACTAATGCGAGCAGTCGCAGTATTCGGCCCTCCACAGCTTCAGGTACTGCTTCCTCTGAGCTTTACGTTGATGGCGATCACCCCATGGATTGTTCTCAGTCGTTTCGGGCGAGATCAAATCGGACTTCGTCGGGCTAGGTCAATTTCTTCCTATGCGAAAGCCGTTTTTGCCGGTGTGCTGCTGGCCCTTGTTTGTGGTGTCATGGGATCATTGCTGTTCGAAGTTGGCGAACAAAATTGGTTCGTCACGATTGCTCGCAACTTCGGGCGATCATTTGATACAGGGGGGAAGTCCACGTTCCTCTTGTTTGCGGTGTTCACCGTTCCTTCCATGATCTTCAGCCCTATCGGCGAAGAGTTTTTCTTTCGGGCTTTGCTTCAGCGATCCCTTGAAGACTTCACGTCCAGATCTCTCGCCACGGTCTGTGAGTGCTCAGTCTTTGCAATCGTGCATTTATGTCACCACGGGCTTTATCGAACGTCTATGGGCTTCAGTTTTTGGATGCCGTCGAGCATCATCTGGGCGGCCCTCATGTTTTTGGCGGGCTACCTGTTCGCATACTTTCGCAACACAAGCGACTCCATATTCCCAGCGGTTGTTTGCCACATGGCGTTTAACGCAACAATGGGGGTCTACATCTTCTCCGTTCTATGGGGCGCCCATCATGCAGCCTGACCAATGAAGTGTGAACTCCCATAGTCTGCATGAAGTTCCATGGCCGCCTCCGTCTCCTAGAGACGCATAGCTGCCCCTCGCCCGAGCCTAAAAATATTTAAGGAATTGACGTAAGCTGACTTTCATTTTTCCGGTAAGCGGCCGTTCGTGGCAGGCAATCAAACCTGGAGACCGGTCATTCAACGGCGACAATCAATTCCATCGACCGGCCGCCAGCAGCGGGGCGGTCGCGGGTACTAGCGAAAGACAGCTTTCTGGAGTTCCTTTGAGTGAACGAAAGCCTTCTGGCAACTCACCCGCGATGGCGGTCTTGGACATCAGCAAAAGGCGCATTGCCCCATCGGTATCGGTACGGCAGAATGCGTAGCCCTGAACGCCAAACGAGCGACGACATGAAATCTGCACGCATCCATGCATTTGCCGAGAACCCTGACGATATTCAGGTAGTGGATGTGGCAAAACCCGCACCTGTTGCTGGTCAGGTGTTTGTGCGCATGCTCATGAGCCCGGTAAACCCGTCCGATCTGAACTGCCTGCACGGCACCTACCGCCACGCACTTGAGCGGGTGGTTTGGAACTATGGAAAGCACGATCCGTCGCAGACTGTATTTTACGACCCAACCTTAAGCAACGCATGCCCCATGCCCCCCCACGCCTTGGGAGGCGAGGGCGTTGGCATCGTAGAAGACGCGGGATCCGGCTTTCTTGCGCGTCGTTTGCTAGGCAAGCGCATTGCTCTCGCAAGTGGCCCGCCTAATGGCACTTGGCAGGAATACACGGTGGTTGATGCCAAAAGAGCAGTGGCCCTGCCTGACGCCATTTCCAACGAGCAAGGCGCAATGTATTTTGTGAACCCCATCACTGCCTATGTGCTGACACGCGAAGTCCTTCGGGTGCCACGCGGAGGCTGGCTTTTGGTGACGGCCGCCGGTTCCGCTTTGGGCAAGAGTGTGGTTCGTCTTGGCAAGCTGTATGGTTTCAAAACACTATGTGTCGTGCGAGGCAGTGCCAACACGCAGGAGTTGCTCCAATTGGGTGCCGATGCCGTCGTCGAGACTTCGACTCAGAAGTTGCAGGCCGAGGTATTTCGCATCACTCAAGGCAAGGGCGTTGGCTACGCCATAGATTGCGTTGGCGGTGAGTTGGCCGCTGAGGTGCTACGCTGCCTAGGGCTTGATGGCCACATGGCGCTCTATGGCACGCTGGCCAACAGCCCGATGCAGTTGACAGTGCGAGACCTTATGATGCCGGTAGCCAGTGTTTCTGGCTTTCTGCTACCGAACTGGATGGCGCAGCAATCGCCATTGAAGCTATTGAGCGTCATGCGTGCTGTCAAAAAGCTTACCGTACAGGGCGTATTTGCGACGGAAGTGGCCGAGGTCTATGCACTGGATCAAGTAGCTGATGCTGTTCGGGCAGCGTCACGATCAGGACGGACCGGCAAAGTGATGCTACGCA
>Ga0075163_10006406_pt1 | contig 15585 bp, 4 predicted proteins | sample JI1023141ADNA_FD_71478 | JGI IMG/M metagenome (GOLD analysis project Ga0075163, IMG submission 71478) | Wastewater effluent complex algal communities from Wisconsin, to seasonally profile nutrient transformation and Carbon sequestration -... | ecosystem: Engineered > WWTP > Effluent > Algae... | reverse complement strand
TGCCCCTGCAGGATGGCAAGACCTACGACGTGGATGTGCGTGTGAGCAAGGATGCCGGTGCGACCTGGTGCACGAGCGCTGCCGTATGGGGCAACGTGTGCCAAGTGACCATCGACCAGACCCCTGCTGGTGCGGGTAACCAGAACTTCGCAGCCGCTGGCAGCAATGCCGACCTGCGCATGTTCCCGAACCCGAACCGTGGCGACGTGCTGACCTTCAGCCTGAGCGCCATCGAGGAAGGTGTGAACACCGTGACCGTGGACATCTTCGATCTGTTCGGCAAGCGCGTGAGCGCCCGTACGATCGCAGTGGCCGATGGCAACGTGAACACCAACATCGCGCTGAACGGTGAACTGGCAGCAGGTATGTACCTGGTGAACATCACCGCCGGTGACAAGACCTACACCGAGCGTCTGGTGATCCAGCCGTAAGGAATTACGACCAACAAAGGGAACGCCCCGCACGGAAACGTGCGGGGCGTTCTGCATGTTGGGCGGACCAGGACATTGCACCGTGCAGAGTTCAAGACCGCCGGGAGGTGAACGGTGGGCTTCTGGTCACTTTCCCACGCGTATGTCTCCATGTTACCCGGTCGATCATGGCTGGTTTACGAGAAACACGATCGCGCCTCTGGTCAAGCCGAAGAACGTCGAGCGATAGCTCTCCTATCAAACACATTCCTCTGATCATCAATTGGTTGGACCATAGCTGTCCGCCCATCCCAAAAAACCTGCGTTTCGTCATGGACCGAAGAACCGATCCACCTACATTTACACCTCTCCTGAACGTTCCGAAAACGTAAATTCTGCCGACCAACCGCATCTTTTTACCCGACGAAGCACCTTCGCAACGAACGAGAAAAGACCCGCAACACGCAGGCAGTATAGCTGCCCACATCGAACCCACACTACCACCAGTCCACCTTACGGCGGACTTACCCCGTACCGGCGCCACGAACGGCACCAACGTCCTACTTGAAGATTCAACCAAAACCTTTCAACATGAATTGTCGAAACACATCGACGCTCCGCAACCCGCGAACGTGGGGATGGGGCAAGGCATTGGCATTAGCCGCCCTTCTTATGGGTAGTGGTGGTGCCAGTGCGCAAGTGAACTACTCGTTCAATTTTGATGCGAACAGCACTGGCTGGACCGGGAACTTCACCCGTTCCACTGCTACCACAGGCTGTGGCGCCAGCCCTCACATGCGCCGGAACGTCTTTAGTTCTACGGTGGGCAATTTGGTGAGTCCGAGTACCGGAACTGCGACCGGCGGTGCTATCACGATCACGTATGGTTACGAGATCTCGGTATGGTCGGCTGGCACTGTGGCAGCTGGCACGCCATGGGGTTCGTTCACCGTGCAGTATGGTTCCTCGGCTTCGGGGCCTTGGACGAACATCGCCACGGTGACCAATGAGGCACAAACCACCTCTTGCATCGCAAAGAGCCACACTTTCACCCCGCCTGCCGGTGCGTTGTTCATTCGATGGACGACGGCGTGGAGCGGTGGTGACAACTGGTGGGTTTTTGATGATGTCACACTATTGGAGGCCCTACCCCCTTGCATTGGCGTTCCGAACGCGGGTAGCGTGCCAAGTCCGGTGACGGTCTGCTCCGGCAATACCACAGTGCTCACGGCGACCGGTTTGACCTCCAATGCTTCTCCGGGCATTTCCTACCAGTGGGAGGAATCCCCGGATGGTTCGACCGGATGGGCACCTGTGGTCGGTGGCAGCGGTGCCACCACCCCCAGCTACACCACCACGGCTATCACGGCGACGCGCTACTTCCGCATCAAGACCACGTGCTCAACGGGGCCTGATGAGAATACGTCCAATGTGGTGACCGTCAATGCCAACCCCGGCTCCTTCGCCGAGGACTTCAGTTCGGGTACCATCACTAACAACTGTTGGACCCAATCCGGCACGGGCACTGCTGCCAACCTCCGCTACAATACGGCAAGTGGTTTTGGTGTGGGTACGGGTTCCATTATCTGGGACTTCTATTCCCAGAGCGCCAACGCGACTTTGATCTACACCAGCCCGCTGATCACGCCGACCACGGCCGGCCAGGAGATCGCGTTCGATGTGGCAGGTCGCCAGTACGATGCGACAGCTATCGATTCCATCTACTTGGAGCAATCCAACGATGGTGGTACCACCTGGTCGCTTGTTGTGGCCGGTTCCAATGCCGTAGGTAGCGCATTCAACACCTTGCCGATCAGCACAACGGAACTGAACACGCCATTGGCGGGTGAGTGGGCATCCCGCTCCTACACCCTTGCTACAGGCACCAACCGCGTGCGTTTCCGTGGTGTTTCCAAGTTCGGGAACAACGTGCTGGTCGACAACATCGCGCTTCCTTTGGCCTGCGCTGGTCCTGTGGACCCCGGTGCCACTGAAAGCACCACCACCTTGGCCTGTGCCACGGTGCCCTTCACCCTGAGCTTGGAGAACGCCACCACCGGCAGCGGTGTCACCTACCAGTGGTTCGCGAGCACCGCCGGTGCCGGCGGGCCCTTCGATATCACTGGACCCACCACGCCCACCTGGACGACGAGCCAAACCGTGCCTACGTGGTATTACTGCGAAGTGACCTGCGCGAACGGCCCTGCAACCGGTGACAGCGATGTGCTGGCGGTAGGACTGGATGTGCCCAGCAACTGCTACTGCACACCCACCTACACCTTCGGCAAGACCGACGGTGACCTGTTGAGCAACGTGGTGATCGTGGGTACGACCTTGGCGAACAACACCGGCACGTCTCCTGTGAACCCGTCCTACACCTTCTTTAACACGCTGCCCAACCACACGGCCAGCTTGCAGGCCGGTACGTCCTACACGATCCAAGCGACCGTGGGTACCTTCGCCAGCCAGAACATCGCGGTGTGGATCGACTTCAACGAGAATGGTGTGTTCGAGACCCCGAGCGAGCGTGTGGGTTTCACCACCACCTCCATCGGTGCCAACGGAACGGGTTCATTCGTCCTTTCCTTGCCTTGCAACCCCACCCCGGGTGTGAAGCGGATGCGCGTGCGTGATGTGTGGAACACCGCCGGAAACCTCCTCGACCCTTGCCTCAACTACGGCTACGGTGAGACGGAGGACTACAATGTGACCATCCTGCCCCCGCCCGCTTGCCCACAACCGACCGGCCTGGCGTTCAACACGGTCACCTTCAACTCGGCCAACATCACTTGGACCCTCGGTTGCACCGAGACGGCTTGGGAGATCGAGTACGGCCCAACGGGCTTCACCTTGGGAACCGGCACCACTGTGCCTGCTACCAGCCCTTACGCATTGGGTAGCCTGAGCAGCAGCACGGGTTATGATGTGTATGTGCGTGCTGATTGCGGTGGTAATGGCCTGAGCGCTTCCGTTGGTCCGGTGAACTTCACCACCCTCGTTGCACCACCTGCCAACGATGATTGCGCCAACGCGATCCCTGTGGCCTGCAACTCCATCACTGCTGGTACGACCGTGGGTGGCAATGGCAGCGATAACCCAGGCGGTACCTGCACCACTTCATTGAATACCTCTGCTGGTGTGTGGTACACTGTGCAAGGTTGGGGTGGTAGCATGACCGCAAGCCTTTGCGGCAGCACCTTGGAGGATACCAAGATGACGGTGTACACAGGTACCTGCGGCGCATTCACCTGCGTGGCCGGTAACGACGACGCTTGCGGTTTGCAAAGCGCTGTGACCTGGTCGAGCACAGCCAGCACGACCTACTACATCTACGTGTATGCGTTCACTGTTGGTGATGAGTTCAGCTTCAACTTGAGCGTTTCCTGCGGTGACAACAACCCGCTGTGCACCGAGAACGGTCTCACTTTGGAGTTCCAGACCGATGGTGCTCCTTTCGAGACGACCTGGGAGATCCGCAACGAAGCCGGCAACGTAGTGGCCACCAGTGGTGGACCGTTGAGCGCTCCAGGCGGCATTGAGACCCAGTTCGGTTGCGTGCCTGATGGTTGCTACACGCTCCGCGTGCTGGACAGCGCCGGGGACGGCATGACCACGGGTGGTTACATCCTGCGTACGCTGAACACCAACGAGCGCATCATCGACAACCGGAACAATTTCAGCACCGGTACGGTGAGCGCCATCAGCGGTGGACAGGGCTTCTGCCTGCCCATGAGCAACGACAAGCTCATCTTCACCAGCTGCGACAAGTTGGATTGGGTGAGCAACCAGTACGTGGTGGCCACCCCGAACGCTGCTGTGAGCGCACAGTGGTTGACGGGTGTGCAAACGGATGACGGTTACGAGTTCTGGATCTTCGATCCGAACGGCAGCTACAGCTTCCGCCGCTTCCGCAACCACGCCACCAGCGACCTGTTCGGTCCTGCCAGCGCCACCCGCGCTTGTCACATGCGCCTGAACAACTGGCCCGTCGCCAACCAGGTGCCCGCCAACGTGCTGATGAACGTGCGTGTTCGTGCCCGTGTGAACGGTGTGAACGGTGCCTTCGGTCCTGCTTGCCGCCTGGCGATCAACCCCGCCCTGGCAGCCTGCCCACAGACCCAGCTCATGAACGTCCCCGGCGACCCGAACTTCAGCTGCGGTGCCACCCGCCAGTGGGGTACCGGCAACCTGGTGCATGCGCGTCCTGTGAGCGGTGCCAACCGTTACCAGTTCCGCTTCCGCATCGCTTCGGAAGGGTTCTCCGTGACCCGTACCGTGACGACCTACTTCACGCAGCTGAACTGGGCCGTGCTGCCCCTGCAGGATGGCAAGACCTACGATGTGGACGTGCGCGTGAGCAAGGATGGCGGTGCCACCTGGTGCAGCGCAAGTGATCCATGGGGTCCTGTGTGCCAGCTGACCATCGACAACACACCTGCCAACAGCGGCAACCAGAACTTCGCTGCTGAAGGTGCTGCTGCTGAGCTGCGCATGTTCCCCAACCCCAACCGTGGTGATGTGCTGAACTTCAGCCTCAGCGCCATCGAGGAAGGTGTGAACACCGTTAGCGTGGACATCTTCGATCTGACCGGCAAGCGCATGAGCGCCCGCACGATCGCAGTGGCCGGAGGAAATGTGAACACGGTGCTTGATCTGAACGGCGAGCTCGCCGCAGGCATGTACCTGGTGAACATCACCGCTGGTGACAAGAGCTATACCGAGCGTCTGGTGATCCAGCCGTAAGGTCAAGGACCACAGGCGCGAAGCCTGTGCAGATCGACCCAAGGGGAACGCCCCGGGTCCGCCGAAAGGTGGATCCGGGGCGTTCTGCGTTCCGGACCTTGGTCAGCCCTCCAGCATGGTATCGTGGCGTTAGACAAAGCCACGATCGCGTGTCGGTATAGGCCATCAGCCATGCCCATCGCCGTTCAGGTCCTTGGGAAACTGTTCACCGGCGGTTCATCAAGCTAGCATCTCAAGAACAAGGCAGGCATCACGACGGTCCAGGGGTCTGCACGAACGGTCCTGTCGTGGTCAGGCAAAGCGTGCCCGGTAACCAAAAGAGCCCATTGGACGTATCTCCCGCACGTTGCCTCGGAGGCCGCACACTCCTTGGACCAACGCTCGTCGACTATCAACGATCGTTCGTGTGATCATTTGGGTCTCCCATCGAAGAATAAACTTGACACGGGACTTTCGACCTCTATACATTCGTCCGACGAAATCCAATACCCGTCATCCCATACTAGGATTTCGTCGTTAAAATACCCCCCCCCCTCCACGCAACCAACCATCCGGACCCATGAAGCTATTCAACCCTTTCGGATCAGCCAGTCCCCCAGCCTGTAGCGGGCGTGTGCTGGTCGCTGCCATGTTGTTGCTGCTGGCCTTTGTTGGGCGTGTGAACGCCCAGGTAGGCACCAATTATATCTTCGAACCTTCCAGCGGAACGTACGTCAACCTGGCGAGCGGCACGGCGGTGGACGTTATTGAGGATGACGATGCCATTAGTGGCAACCTCCCTATCGGATTCACCTTTGTTCTGGATGGGGTGAGCTACACGCAGTTCCGGGCATCCTCGAACGGATGGATGTCATTGGGAACAGGAGCCTCGGTAGCACTGAACGCGAATAACCTGAACACAGGAACACCCGGGAGGCCGTTCATCGCCCCTTTTTGGGACGATCTTGATGGGCGGGGCGGGTTGTTCAATGCCGGTCGTGGAGTAGCGTCCTACCGCACCACGGGCACCGCCCCCAACCGGGTGCTGACCATGGAATGGCGCAACTACGAATGGGACTTCTCTATGAGCAACGCCAACTCCAGCATCTCCTTCCAGGCGCTGCTCTATGAGACCACGAACATCATCGAGTTCATCTACCGCCAGGAGGCCACTGCCCCGGTGGGCGCTTTGGGGGCTTCCATCGGCATAAGCGGGGTGGGAACGGGTGCCAACAACTTCCTGTCCCTGAACAACGCCGGGGCTTCGCCCACGGCCAGCGGGACCACCGAGACCACCACCATTGCGACACGCCCGTCCAACGGACGTGTCTACCGCTTCATTCCCTGTGCCCAGCCCCAGGCCACCTTCACGGTAGTGGAGAATTGCGCCGGACAGACCTTCATGGTGGACATGAACGTCAGCACCTTCGGCATGGGCACATCCGGTACCTTGAGCTATTCCGTGAACAATGGCGCGCCCACGACGCAGGCGGTGAACAGTGTTGGGGTGACCTCCTTTGGGCCCTTTCCTGTCTCCAGCACCGTAACCGCCGGCCTCACCAACGCCTACCCTTCCTGCGGCGGCCTGGCATCTGGTTCCCTGTTCAGCACCTGCGCAGTGGACCTTATCTGTGGCAATACACTGAACGTGTCGCATTGCTACAGCAACAATGACACACGTACATTCACCTACACGGCGCCCTCTCCGGAGACCGTGACCATCACCTTCATCGGTGGCACGATCGACCTGAACGACATCGTCCGCATCTACGACGGCACGGACAATAACGGCACTTTGTTGACCACCAGCACGGTCTCCAGCCTGGCTGGGCTTACGGCCACGTCCCTTGGGCAATCCATGTTCGTGGAGATCGTTTCGGACGCCAGCAACAGTTGCGCAACGGGGCAGCAGACCAGCTGGGACGTTGAGGTGAAGTGCACCCCGGCCTGCACCAGCCCTGATGGTGCCGTTACCGTGCTCACCGACTGCAACGACCTCTCCTTCAGCTTGGACGTGGAGGTCCTCTTCACGGGTGACGGTTCCACGACAACCCTGTCCTACAGCGTGGATGGCGGACCTGCACAAACGGTACCCGGCCTGATGGACCTCGATGTGGAGAACATCGGACCCTTCTCACTGACCAGCACGGTGCAAGTTCATCTGTTGCATGAGACCCAGTCCAGTTGTAACAAGAACCTCGGCAACTTCACCCGGAACCAGATCTGCGCACCGGCCAACGACCTGTGCAGCAATGCCACCTCGCTGACGGTGAACGCACCGGCCCAATGCCCTTCGTTGGCCACCGCGGGCACCACCTTCGATGCCGGGACGGAGATCGCTGCACCGGGCTGTGATGGTTCCGGAACCATCAGTGATGTTTGGTACACCTTCAACTCCGGCTTCAACACCTCGCCGATCCAGATCGCCATCACGGCCGGGACCGTTGGGCACTACGGTGTGGAGATCTACACGGCCTGCGGCGGAACGCTGGTGGGCTGTGTGCCCGGCAGCCCTGCGGTGGTGAACCTCTCGAACGCCACGGCCTACACGGATTACCGCGTGCGCGTGTTCACCAATAGCGGCCTGGGCGCGGTCGGTTCCTTCAACATCTGCGTCTCTGCCACGCCTGCCCCCACGGCCTGTGGTCAAGTGGCACGCGACCCAGGTGGTACGGGCAACTACAGCAACAACCAGAACGTGACCACCACCTACTGCTCCAGCAATGCCGGCGAGGTGGTACAAATGACCTTCACACAGTTCGCCACGGAGCTCAACTTTGACTTCGTACGGATCTACAACGGACCTAGCACGGCTTCACCACTGTTGGGCACCTTCAGTGGCAGCACGATCCCCGGGCCGTTCACGAGCACCCACCCCTCGGGTTGCCTGACGGTGAACTTCACCTCCGATGTGAGCAACGTGGCAGCCGGCTATGCGGCGAACCTGACCTGCTGTGTGGCCCCGACCCCAACGGCAAGCGCGAGCAACAACGGTCCCTACTGTGCCGGTCAGAACCTGCAGTTGAACTGTATCACCAACATCGGAACCGTGTTCTCCTGGACCGGACCGAACGGCTTCACCAGCGCCCTGCAGAACCCGGTGATCACCGGTGCGAGCGCCAGTGCCAACGGCACCTATACGGTGACGGTGCGGAATGGCGTGAACGGTTGCCCGGTAACGGCCACCACCACCGTGCAAGTGAGCGGTGCCCCAGGCCCGATCGATGCAGGTGCGAACCAGGTCGTTTGCGCCACACCCGGCACGGCGACCATGGCCGCCGTTGCTCCCACGGCAGGTACCGGTGTGTGGACCCAGGTAGGAGGCGGTGCTGCTTCCATCACGAACGCGAGCCTGCGCACCACGACCATCACCGGCCTCAGTGTCGCAGGTAGCCCTTACACCTTCCGCTGGACGGTGAGCAATGCGCCATGTGCGGCTGCGTTCGATGAGGTGACCGTGACCGTGAACCCGCTGCCGAGCGCGGCGAACGCAGGAGGTGCACAAACCATATGCAGCAACGGAAGTGCTGAACTGGACGCGAACGTTCCCAGCGTCGGGAACGGCGCCTGGAGCGTGGTCTCCGGACCGTCAACCTCACTCGCACAATTCAGTGCGGTGAGCGCAGCGAACGCGACCTTCACACCTGCTGGTGGCGTAGGCACATATACCCTTCGTTGGACCATCAGCAACAGCCCCTGCACCGCTACGACCAGCGATGTGGCCATCACGGTCGACATCGCCCCTGGTGATGTGGTGGTGAACACCGGATCCTATGCGATCTGCCAAGGCGGCACGGTGCCTGGTGGACAAGGTCTATCGGCCACTTGTCCGGCGATCCCTCAAGCGAGCAGTACGGCATTCCCTGGAAGCAACTTCATCAGCGAAGGCACCACGATGACCACGCGGGCCACGCTGGCCATGCCGGCACTGCCTCCTGGCGCCGTCGTGACAGCCGCTCGTTTGAAGCTCTTCAACGTGGTGGCGAACACGAACCTCATCGGCAACGCCCAACGGCAGAATATCAGGGTCGCACTATCGGGTGCCTATACCCTGGCCGAGACCCAATTGACCACGGCCACCGGTGCCGGGACCGTAAGTCCCAATCCCGTGATCAACCTGACGGGCTTCCCGGTCGGTGGTGGAAACATCAACCTGCGCACACGCCAGACCACGGACAATTTCTGGACGAACCCGGATGCCACCATCGCAAGTGCCTTGATCGAAGTGGACTACACGGTCCCCTCGACCGTTCGCTGGTACGATGCGCCGACCAGTGGCACCTTGGTGTTCAGCGGCAACCTCTTCGACCCGATCGGCCAGGCCGTGGTGAGCAATGGCACCGCGAGCTCCAGCACGTTCCATGCGACCTGTGGGTTCAATGTCTGCGAGAGCATCCGGGAGCCGGCCACTTTCGATGTGATCGCCCCTGCTGATGCCGGTACCGACGTTTCCATCTCGCTCTGTGGTTCGGATGCAGCGGTAGCGCTCTTCGCTCAGCTTGGTGGCACGCCCGATAGCGGTGGCTCATGGAGTGGACCAAGTGCTGTGGTCAATGGTCTGTTCGACCCTGCGACCATGACCGCCGGAACCTACACCTACACGGTGAACAGCCCGACTCCCTGCCCACCTGTCGCTGCGACCGTGACCGTGACCGTCATCGCTCCGCCCGACCCGGGTACGAACGGGACCATCACCGTCTGCAATTCGGACCCGGCCATATCGCTCTTCGCCCAACTCGGTGGTACGCCTGATGTGGGTGGTGCATGGAGCGGTCCCAGTGCGGTGATCAACGGACTCTTCGACCCTTCGACGATGACCGCCGGTGACTATACCTATACGGTGAACGGCATCGCACCCTGTCCGGCAGGATCGGCCACGGTGACGGTGAACGTCAACACCGCACCTGACCCAGGCACGAACGGTGTGCTGACCGTATGTAGCATCGATGCTGCCTCGTCACTCTTCGCACAACTTGGCGGCACACCTGATGCCGGAGGTGCATGGACCGGACCGAGTGCAGTGGTGAATGGTCAGTACGACCCGGCCACCATGGACCCAGGTGTATACACCTACACGGTGACCGGTAACAGTCCTTGCTTGGATGCCGCCGCGACCGTCACGGTGACAGAGATCATGGCCACACCGTGGTATGCCGACCAGGACAACGATGGCTTCGGTGATCCCGCAGTAAGTCAGCTTGCATGTACGCAACCTCCGGGTCACGTGGCGAACAACGATGACACCTGCCCGACGTTCAGCGGCCTGATCGGTGACGCGTGTGTAGCTGGACCCGGCTTCGTGCTCGGCCAGATCGATGGGAACTGCGCGTGTGTGGGCCAGCAGTGCACCACCGACCTCGGTCTGGAGTTCAGCACGGACATGAACAGTTTCGAGACCACCTGGGAACTTCGGACGCAGGGCACGAACATCCTCGTACAGAGTGGTGGTGGATGGTATCCGCCGAACGCCACCCTGGATGACCAGACCTGCCTGCCCGATGGTTGCTACGTGTTGCGTGTTCTGGATGCGGGTGGTGATGGGATGACCAACGGTGGATATGTCCTACGTACCATCGGCACCAACGAGCGCATCATCGACAACCGCAACAACTTCGCGACGGGTGCGGTGAGCATGATGAGCGGCGGCCAGAGCTTCTGTCTGCCCTTGGGCACCAACAAGCCGATCTACACCAGCTGTGACAAGTTGGATTGGACCACGGGCCAGTACATGGTGGCCGCGCCTGATGCTGCCGTGAGCGCGCAATGGCAAGTGGGTAACCAGTCCGATGATGGATATGAGTTCTGGATCTTCGACCCGAACGGCAGCTACAGTTTCCGTCGCTTCCGCAGCCACCATCAGAGCGATGGGTTCGGTCCTGCCAATGCGACCCGTGCTTGCCACATGCGGTTGAACAATTGGTCGCCAGCGAGCCATATCCCCGCCAACACACTGATGAACGTACGCATCCGCGCCCGCATCAACGGCGTGAACGGATCGTTCGGTCCGGCGTGCCGCATGGCCATCAACCCGGTCCTTGCCGCTTGCCCACGCACCAAGCTGATGGACATTCCCAATGATCCGGACCTGAGTTGCGGTGCGATCCGACCATGGGGCAATGGCAACTACGTGCATGCCCGCCCGGTGAGTGGTGGCAACCTCTACCAGTTCCGGTTCCGCATCACGGCTGAGGCCTTCGAAGTGGTGCGCACCTCGACCAGCTACTTCACGCAGTTGAACTGGACCAACCTGCCCTTGCAAGATGGCAAGACCTACGACGTGGATGTGCGTGTGAGCAAGAACAATGGCGCAACGTGGTGCAGCACCGGCGATACCTGGGGCGACATCTGCCAGTTCACCATCGACAACACGCCAGCGAACAATGGCAACCAGAACTTCGCCGTGTCCTCAGAGGAGGTCCGTACGAACGAGGTGAAGCTCTTCCCCAACCCCAACCGGGGCGACCTGTTGAGCATTAGCCTCAGCGCTGTGGAGGAAGGTGTCACCACGGTGAGCGTGGACATCTACGACCTGACCGGCAAGCGGGTGAGTGCCCGGTCGATACCGGTCAACGATGGATTCATCAACACCGTGCTTGATCTCAATGGGAACCTCAATGCCGGTGTTTATCTGGTGAACATCACCGCTGGCAAGGCCGTCCATACGGAACGTCTGGTGATCCAGCCGTAGGTACGATCCGACCAATTGGGAACGCCCCGGGCCTCACGGTCCGGGGCGTTCGCCATTTCCGTGTTGTCATGGCACGAAGTCGTCGTACAACAAGTACTTGTCCCGGATCTTACGGAAGCGCATCAGGTCGGTCAGCCATGAAGCACGGATCGTCCCTTCATCCTCCCCGGCAAGGATACGTTGCCGTAGTTCAGGGCCGCCCGCAAGCTTGTCGAAGAAGTTGTTGGCCAAGAAGAAGGCCTTCTGGTCCGGTGCCTCCCGGTAGAAGCCGATGAGCCAATGCAGGTCCACCTTACGCGCTGCCCAAGCCTCCTTCATCCCATAGTCACTAAGGTCGATGCCCGTGCAAAGCTGCCCGAGGTGTGGCGGGTCCTTCGCCCCCGGCATCGAACGTGGGGTGAACCGGTGGTCACCCACGCGCGCTCCAGGATGGCCGATGCATTGGAAGGCAAGGTCGGTACCACGCCCAACGCTCACGATGGTCCCTTCGAACAGCCCCAAGGATGGATACAACGCAACAGCAGCAGCGTTCGGCAGGTTCGGAGAAGGACGAACCGGAAGGACATAGCGCATGGTGTGGTCATAACCTTCACACGGCACCACGGTCAGGTCGCAACGCATTCCATCCTTCAACCAACCCTCTCCATTGATCATTCCTGCGAATTCCCCGACCGTCATGCCGTGTACCAGCGGAACCGGATGCATGCCCACGAAGGAACGGTGCTCCATGTCCAGCACAGGTCCATCCACAAAGTGACCGTTGGGGTCTGGGCGATCCAACACCACCACGGACTTGCCGTTCTCCGCACAGGCTTCCATCACGTAATGCAACGTGCCGATGTAGGTGTAGAAGCGCACCCCCACATCCTGGATATCGAATACCACCACATCCACATCTGCCAACTGGGCTGCCGTGGGCTTCTTGTTGGCCCCATAGAGCGAGACCAGTGGTAGTCCGGTGCGCGCATCGCGCTGGTCCTTCACCTGTTCGCCAGCATCGGCCTCGCCCCGGAACCCATGCTCCGGTGCAAAGACCTTCACCACTGTCAAGCCTGAAGCAAGGAGCGAATCCACCAAGTGGACACGACCGATCAGGCCGGTCTGATTGGTGACCACAGCGATGCGTTCGCCAGCTAGGCGTGGCACATAGAGCATGGTACGTTCGGCACCTACCGCCAATGTGATCGGTCGATCGATGACCGTCGCGACCGCCGGTGCGTTCCCCGCCGTGTCCGGCGCCGTCACGGGCACGGGCTCTTGCGCTTCGCAGCCAGGGAGGATCGGGAACAGGGCGCAAGCGGCCGCTATCTTCGCCCCACGCCCAATGGGCAGGCATCCTGTGAACTTCGCCCATTTCATCGCCCGCCGCATCCTGTTCGATAAGGACCGACGTGACCGGCTTTCGCGTCCGATCGTGGGCATCGCGGTGGGTGGTATCGTGGTAGGCATGGCAGTGATGATCCTGACCTTGGGTATCACACAGGGGTTCCAGCGTGAAGTGCGGGCGAAGGTAACCGGTGCCGGAGGCCACTTGCAGATCGGCGCCTTGGTCCAGACCGACCCCAAGGAGACCCCACGGGTGGTGATGGACCAGCCATTCTATCCGTGGCTGGATACCGTGCCCGGTATCACCCACATCCAGGTGCACGCCACCAAACCCGGCATCATCGAGACCGATCGCGACATTGAAGGTGTCATTGTGAAAGGCGTAGGCCAGGACCACGACTGGAGCTTCCTGCAACAACACCTGAAGGAGGGCGAACTACCTGCCATTGGGGACACCACGCGACCCATCGACATGCTATTGAGCAAGTGGATGGCCGCCCGTCTGGCCATCGGGGTGGATGACACCATCACCGTGTACCTGGTGAAGGACCGGGACGAGGTTCGTCCCCGCAAGTTCAGGGTCACTGGCTTGTATGAGACCGGGCTGGAACAATTGGACCACCAGCTTGTCTACACGGACATCGCACACATCCAGCGTTTCGCACAGTGGGGCTTGAAGGCCGAACTATTCGTTGGTGACAGTGCGGTCCGCTGGAAAAAAGTGGAAGCCATGGCGTTCGGCGGTGACCGGCGCTATCACTACGAATGGCCTGGTACCGACCTGCACGGCAAAGGCCCCCATGCCATCGAAGTGGTGCGGGACACCACGCTGACGGTGATCGTGAGCGATGGTGAGAACACCATCCCGGATACAGCATGGGTACGACTGGTTCCGAACCACTCGGAGGTCGAGGTGATGCGTGGTGGCAGCGGCGGAAGCCATACCAGATACTGCGGCGGCTTCGAGGTCACCATCGATCGGTTCGATGACCTGACCGCCATGGATGACGTGGTGTATCGTGACCATCTGCCCATGAACCTCAGAAGCGTCAGCGTCCGCGAACGGTTCCCGGAGATCTTCGCCTGGCTGGAACTCCTTGACAAGAACGTGGTGGTCGTCCTTTTGCTGATGGTCATTGTGGCGATCATCAACATGACCAGTGCATTGCTCATCATCATTCTGGAACGCACAAGTATGATCGGCGTGCTCAAGGCATTGGGCAGCAGCGATGGTGGCATCCGCCGCATCTTCCTCATTGACGCGGCGTACATGCTGGGGGTAGGCATCGTACTGGGCGATCTGTTCGGGATCGCGCTGGCGGTGATCCAGAAGAAGTTCGGGATCATCCGGCTGCCAGTGGAAACCTACTATGTGGACGTGGTGGCCATCGACCTCCAGTGGTGGCCCATACTGCTATTGAACGTGGGAACCTTGGTGGTGTGTGTGGCAGCACTCATCCTACCGAGCATGCTCGTGACGCGGATAGCGCCCGCAAAGGCGATCCGGTTCGCATAAGCGAAAGGATCGACGCCCCCTCTGCTAGCGCGGCGTCGAGCCTGCAACCTGGCCGGATAACTTTGCCCATCCATGAAGATCCACGAGAACATCCTGAGCACCATCGGCAACACACCCATGGTGAAGATCAATCGACTGACCAAGGACGTTGCCGCCACTGTTCTGGCCAAGGTCGAGACCTTCAACCCCGGCAACAGCATCAAGGACCGCATGGCGATCAAGATGATCGAGGATGCGGAGAAGGACGGTCGCCTGAAGCCCGGAGGCACCATCATCGAAGGCACCAGCGGCAACACCGGCATGGGCCTGGCCATTGCGGCCATCATCAAGGGTTACAAGTGCATCTTCACCACCACGGACAAGCAGAGTCGGGAGAAGGTGGATATCCTCCGTGCCTTCGGTGCCGAGGTCATCGTGTGCCCGACCAACGTGGACCCCGAGGACCCACGCAGCTACTACAGTGTTTCCTCACGTTTGGAGCGTGAAGTGCCCAACAGCTGGAAGCCCAACCAGTACGACAACCTGAGCAACTCGCAAGCGCACTATGAAAGCACTGGGCCGGAGATCTGGGATCAGACCGGTGGCAAGGTGGACCACCTTGTGGTGGGCGTGGGCACCGGCGGCACCATCAGCGGCACCGGCAAGTTCCTGAAGGAGAAGAACCCGAACCTGAAGATCTGGGGCATCGACACCTACGGCTCGGTCTTCAAGAAATTGAAGGAGACGGGCATCTTCGACAAGAACGAGATCTACCCCTACATCACCGAAGGCATCGGCGAGGATTTCGTGCCAGCCAACGTGGACATGGAACTCATCGACCACTTCGAGAAGGTGACCGATCGCGATGCCGCTGTCATGACACGCCGCATCGTGAAGGAGGAGGCCATCTTCGTGGGCAATAGCGCGGGCAGCGCCATGGCCGG
>Ga0075163_10006405_pt1 | contig 15585 bp, 16 predicted proteins | sample JI1023141ADNA_FD_71478 | JGI IMG/M metagenome (GOLD analysis project Ga0075163, IMG submission 71478) | Wastewater effluent complex algal communities from Wisconsin, to seasonally profile nutrient transformation and Carbon sequestration -... | ecosystem: Engineered > WWTP > Effluent > Algae... | reverse complement strand
CGTCCGCCCAGGCGGCGATGGCGGCTGCCTGGGAGCCGCACACGACGGCAAGCTTTTAGAGCTTGGTCGCCAGTGCGAGCAGCCCCGCCGCTTCGGCGACTTTCCCCGAGACGTTCCTCAAAAAGCGCTGCCCTCAGAATCGAGGATCGAACCGACCCGACAACGACATGGCAAGTCGAGACGCTCCATTGGCCAACGAGGGTGCGTCTGCTACTGTCGCTCCCTGCATCATGAAGCTCGAAGTCCTGCACCGTGATCAAAACCAAGCCATCGGCATCTACGGTGAGGTCTATCTGGTCGTGCGCTGGGATGTGTTTGCGACCGCCGACCTTGTTTACCATCGCAGCGCCCTGGCCAAGCTCCAGGAGCGCAATCCAGGCGGAATTGCTTTTCTTCAAGTCAATCGCTTTGGCTCGTCCAGGCGTATAGCCATGGATGACGGGGCCCAAGCGGCGATGATGGAGATTGTCCGCACGTTTGGGACCGCCGTCTGCATCGTAGCCGTAGTGCTGCCGAACGAGCCGTTTGAGGCGGCGTCGCTGCGCAGCATGCTGTCGCGAATGGCGCTAAGCTCTCGGCTCCGGCTGGACGTGCGCGTGCTTAACGATATGGTACAGGCTGTCAACGAGGTAACTGAGAAGCTGACGGCCTCCGGCCTGTCGTCAATTCGACCCGCCGACTTGTTGGCTGCGCTGTCAGAACTTGAACTGCTGCGACCCCCCGCCCGATGAGCGACTTCACCATGTTTTGCACCAGCCGAGTCCCAACAAGGTCTGTTCTGCATACGCTTTCGCGTCTCCACAAAAGCCGTAGAGACTCAAACCGTGGCAGCTTTTTCGCTGGGCTGAGGGCGGATTCTGCATTCCGCGCGCGCAGCAGTAGCGGAAAACTGTCGGCGCTGCTGCTCGGATAACGCCGAGTCTGCCGCGCCCCGCACCCTCTCCGGCTAATTTGCGCCCCGCACACCGTGCAAGTTGTTTGACGCGCGCAAGCCATGGCCTGCAGTCTATACAGCCCGGCCCGGCGCCGTCACAAAGAGTCCGGCTGCAGCTGCTCTGGTACACTGAGGCGCATGCAAACCTCGGTAGCATCCATTCTCGCGGGTTTGGCGGCGCAGCTTCAGGGCTCCGGAGTCCCAGTGTGGCGCGCGAGCACCAGCATCCGCACGCTGCACCCGGAGGTCTACGTTCGCAACGTGGTGTGGCGCGAGGGCGCGGGCTGCCAGGTCACCGAGCGCGAGCACGACATCGTGGACCTTCCCGCGTTTAAGGAGAGCCCGGTCGCGAAGATCTACTCTGGGCATGGGCCAATTCGTTGCAGGCTGCAAGGACCGGGCGCGGACTTATCATACCCCATTTGCCGCGAGCTCGCCGCCGCTGGCGCAACGGACTACGTGGTGCACCCGCTGCTCTTCCAAGACGGGCGTCTCAGCTATTTGTCCTGGGCTACCAACGTTGCTGATGGCTTCACGGACGCGCACCTCTTGGCCATCCTCGCTGCGCTGCCGTGCTTCGCAGTTGCTCTGGAGATCGAGTCCGCGCACTTTGCGCTCACGTCGCTGCTCGATGTGTACCTTGGGGCAAACGCGGCCAAGCGCGTTCTCGCTGGCTCGTTCAAGCGAGGCACCGGGGAAGCCATACGCGCTGCCGTGTGGACTTGTGATCTCCGAGGGTTCACGCAGATCGCGGATGTTCGCCCGCCCACCGAAGTAGTGAGTTTCCTCGACCGGTACTTTGAGGCCGTAGGCGCCGCCATCGACCAGCAAGGCGGCGAGATCCTGAAGTTCGTTGGTGATGCGATGCTCGCGGTCTTTCCGGAAAACGAAGACGCTGGCTCTGCATGTTCTCGCGCCCTTCGCGCTGCCGAACACGCCATCGACAACTTGCACCTGGCGAGCAGGACGTCGCTGTCCTCCGGCGGGCCGGCGCTGGAGTTGGGCGTTGCGCTGCACTTTGGCGACGTGTTTTACGGAAACATCGGAGCGCCGCGGCGCTTGGACTTTACGGTGATTGGCGCAGCAGTGAACGAGGCTTGCCGCGTAGAGTCGTTGTGCAAAAGCCTCGGCGTGCCCTTGCTGATCACAGACGCGTTCCGCGCGCTGTTGCCGAGGATGGACCTGCACTCGATGGGGAGACACCCGCTGCGCGGCTCGGCGCAAGAGCGAGAGCTGTTTACGACGTCGCGGTTTTCTGTCCGGCCCAGCACAGGGAGCCCTTCGCTCGGCGGCCTGTGTCCACCTCTACCAAGCCGTCTGTGACCCTCGGTTCTGTCAGGAGACCCGAAAAGTCCGGTAGTCGCAGAGCAGAAAAGCAGCTAGGCCCACGCAACCACCACACGTCGTGGCCCTAGATAAGGCATGCGACCGTGGCCGATGGCGCGGTTATCAATGGCCATCACATCGCCCTGCCGCCAGCGCGGAAATGCCAGATTTTGCCAGATTGCGGCACGGACTGCGCCGACTTCTGCGTCCGAGATTGGTGAGCCATCCCCATAACTACAAAACATCGCTTGCTCCTCGTCCTTGGCCAGTCGTCGCTTCAATGCCACCATTGCCGTCGCAAATGCCGCAAGTCCAAGATAACGGAGGCGCGGTCCCTGCCGCCGCGCAATGCGCAAGTACTCGCCCGCCGCAGCTGCCGGATGAAAGATCTGGACATGGTTAAACCACACCGGCTTGCCCGTCTCTTCATGTGGTCGCGTCGCTGGCTGCGTGTTTATCAGCGCCAGTCGATCGTGCGGCTTCCACTGCACCGTAAAGCTGTGCTCCCTGGCGATACGCTCGACTTCTTGTCGATCCGTGGTGCGGAACATCTCATCCCACCGCTTCAGCTTCCACAGGTCGCGCTTCCTGGGTGACTGCGGACCGTCGTAGTTGCGAATATTGCGCACCCCCAGGCGCTCAAAGCGCGCGCGCAGCGTCGGATCAAGAGAACGCAGCACGGCCCGGAAGTCCACCAGCGGAGTCTCTCCCCCTGGACCTTGCGGCTCTACCAAGCAGCTAAAAAACAGCGTGCGCGGTGGCTTTGGAACAAAGCTCATCTCGATGTGCTGCGGTATTGGATAGTAGCTAGGCAGCTCACTTGCGTTAAACACATAGTCGGTAACAGCGTCGCGGGGTGAGGTGCCTAGATAGTCCCGCGACAGCGCAGGCTCGATCGCGCGCGCCACTTGCTCCCCATCCTGCCCGCTGTGAACTGCAAAGCCACGAAACAGCAGCGCCCCATGTTCCAGCAGCTTGGCGCGAATCCAAGGCTGCGCTTCCCGTAGCTGATCGACCAGGCAGGATACGCTAGTGCCCGACTCAGATGGCATAATCACCAGTGGCAGTCCGCCTGGTGCCTCATCAAGAAAATCCGTTCGAAAGCTCTGGTTCGACATGAAGGCAACTTAGCAGATCAATTTCTGTTATAGTAGAATTTTGTAAGTTGCCGACATCGCTACCAAAACACTGCCCGAACGAAGCCATGTAGCAGTACCCAGCTTGACTCCACAGTGTGCGCACTTAGCTCCCGCTGCTCTGCTGCTGCGCTTGATCAAAATAGATCCCGCGCACCCAGCGCGACCCGCGAAATCCCGTGCGAGCATGCAGCATGCGATGATTGTCGTAGAGCAGAAAGTCGCCCGCTTGCAGCGCGAAGCGATACTGGTGCCTAGGGTTTCGTACCAGTCGCGCAAGCTGATCGTAGGCGCGATACCAGTCCTCCATCTCTGCAAACGGACGCGAGTAGGGAGCCATCGTAAAGTATGAGTAGCGCACCAAGAAGTCATCGTCCGCGCCGCTTAGAATGGGCGCAATGACCAAGCTCTCAAATGACTTTTGTCGTCGGTGAAAGTGAACAGGAACAGTGCTTAGCAGCTCGTACGCATGACGGTCGGTGTCGCGCAGGTAGGCTGCAGCAGCACGCGCATTGACCAGGTAGTTTGCGCCTCCTTCCACTGCAGGGGTGATGGACTGCAGCAGCTGCAAGCGGGGCGGCACCTGCAGAAACGGCTGGTCCGTGTGCAGCTCGATCGCGGCATCGGTGTAGCCGAGCTGGTCGGTATTGGCATTGGTGGTGTTATCGGTACGGAGGTCTTCAATGCGACCAAAGTGGGTTGGAATCACGCGCAGGCCCTGCGCAAAAAACGCGGCAATAAGCTGCTCCGTCTCCTCTTGCGGGGCCTGTGCATGCGCAGCGCTTCGCCGCACCAGCGCCGCCCCGTGGGTCTTTACCAGCGCCAGCGCTGCCGTCACTGCCGCATCAATCGAGTCCGACCAAGTCAGTGTAATCTGCGCGACCTCACTAGGCGGTGTTTCGGCGGCGATGCGGTTTTTGGCATAGGCATGCTGCTCCAAAAAGCGCAGTGCGTAGCGACTGATGCGACCATCGTCGGCCCAGCGAACCAGCAGATCTGCGGCCTCCACTTTGGCTTCAGCCACCAGCGGGTTGTCGGAGATCTCGGAGGAGTCTACGACACGTTCACCCGTGGCAGGATGTCGATCTTGATCACACTGATGACGCAGCCACTTTAGGTGAAAGTCTGCGTAGCCTTCTGAAATCGGCACCCGCAGCCAGCGATCAAAGACTTGGACTTGCTCTAGTTTCGTTTCCATGATGTCTAATATACAAGAGCAAATTCTAATTTAGCAGCACTGTCATTGCTGGATTCAGAACGCGCGCTGCTGTCATGGCCAACAAACTGTCTGCGCAGCATCAATTCTGGTCCAGCCAGCCGCCCGTTTGTGCTCTATACTGCCGTCACAAAGTTGAGAGCCCCCATGAAGAAAAAAAGCCCGCCCAAAGCCAAGCCCGCAGCCACCAAAAAAGTCGTAAAGAAGGTCGCGAAGAAAGTGGTCAAAAGGCATCCGGCCAAGCGCGCGGCCGACCCAGCGACCGAGGGGCACACCGACCACCACAAGCAGCCCGAAGTTGAACCGGCCACCTCGACCGACAAGACCGATGCGTCGCTAGTTCCGCTACTGGGCACCAACCTCCGGCGCCACCGACTGCGTCTGGGTCTGACCCTGGATGCCCTGGCCGCAACCTCCGGCGTTAGCCGCGCCATGCTGGGCCAGATTGAGCTGGGCAAGAGCGCGCCCACCATCAATGTGTTGTGGAAGATTGCACGCGCCCTGGACATTCCCTTTGCGCGGCTGCTGGAGGAAGACACCAGCGGCGCAACGGTGGTAATGCGACGGCGTGATGGCCGCTTGATTGTGAACCAAGACGGCTCGTTTTCCAGTCGGCCGCTGGTGCCCACCCGCGCGCTAAAGCGCGTAGAGTTTTACGAGCTGACGATCAAAGCCGGTGCCGTAGAGTCCGCAGAGGCCCATGCCTTGGGCACGGTCGAGACACTGGTGCTCTCGCGTGGCATTGCAGAGATCGACGTCGGCGAGGAGCGCCACACCCTCGCCCCTGGCGACTCCATTGTCTTTGCCGCCGATGCCCCACACGCCTATCGCAACCCTGGTGAGACAGAAGCCATCCTCTATCTTGTGATGACCTACGCCGAGCGCGGCTGACCTGCGGCCGCATCATTTACCCTCGCACCGCCTTGTAGCCCTCGACCCATCCTCTCATCGATTCCAATATAAGAGAAATAGTTCCGTCTTTTAGAAATCGGCTCTTGTATAGCGGAAATAGATCTCCAATAATGCCGTCATGCAGCTTGGAACGGCCCTGCTTGGCACCGTTGGCATCGTCGCGATGGAGGCATCCTACGTCCCGCAGCTGATCCGGCTGTTCCGGGTCAAGCACGCGGATGAAGTCAGCTTGCTACTACCGGGACTGAGCCTCAGTGGCCGTCTATGCGCCATCGCCTACGCGCACTCGCAAGGACAGGCGGTCTTTGTCGCAGGATTTTTGATCGGAGTTCTGCTGCGAGGCAGCCTACTCCTCCAGGTTGCCTACTATCGCGGAAAAAGCCGCAGGCGACAGCTGCCGCAGTCCTTACCAGTAGACGCGTCCTTTGCCGCTGACGTGGTATCGGTTCCGCTGAGCCCCAGCCCCCTGCTACCGGTGCAGCAATGAGCGAGACGATGCCTGCGCTGGCCAGCGATGACGTCGAAGGACTGCTGGGCTGGGCGCTAGACACCTTTGGTTCCGAGCTGCGGCTGGCTTGTTCGCTAAGCGTCGAAGACTGCCTGCTGGTGCATCTGACTGCAGCCCTGGCCAAGCAGCGCAGTGTGGTGCCGGTCGTGTTTGTGCTCGACACCGGTCGTCTTCATGAAGAGACGTACCAGACCCTTGCGCGCTTGCGCTCTTGCTACGAGCTGCCGATTCGAACTTATGCCCCAAGCGGCCCAGCAGTAGAGCAGCTGGTAACGCTCAAGGGTCCGCTGTCGTTTCGTGACTCTGTAGCCGACCGACAGGAGTGCTGCGCCATTCGCAAAGTAGAGCCCTTGTCGCGCGCGCTGGCCGGAGCAGCGGCGTGGGTCACAGGCCTGCGGCGTGCCCACTCTGCAGGCCGCGCCACCGTCAACCAGGTGGAGCAGGATGTCAGCGGTGGACGCCTGAAGCTAAACCCACTGGCACACCTCTCAGATCAAGCACTATGGGCGCTTGTCGATAAGCACCAGAGCATCGTACATCCACTGCACCAGCAGGGTTTTCCATCGATTGGCTGCGCGCCTTGCACGCGCGCCATCGCAGCGCATGAGCACCCACGCGCCGGTCGCTGGTGGTGGGAAGACCCTGTACACAGTGAGTGCGGACTGCACAGCCGCAGCCCGCGGACTCCCAGCGAGAGCGTCCGCTGATGTTATGGCCGCTATTTTTACGACTTCAACGTCGGCGGGTCCTGCTGGTAGGAGGCGGCGCGGTCGCGGAGCAGAAGGCACGCGCACTGGCTCTGGCGGGTGCGGAAGTAGTCGTAATAGCCCCGGAAATTCGCAACTCCTTACGTCGCTTCGAGCACCACCTGCGACCTGTGCAAAAGGACGACCTGACAAGTGCATGGCTGGTTGTCAGCGCGGCACCTGCCGACGTTAATCGTCAGGTTGCGCAATGGGCCGAGCCGCTGCAGCGCTTTGTGCTGGCCGTAGATGATCCGCTGGCAGGTACGGCGTTTGGCGCAGCGGTTCTGGAGCGTGGCGGAGTCACGGTTGCGCTGTCCTCAAGTGGTCACGCGCCCGGCCTGATCGCGCTGCTGCGTGCTGCCATTGAAGCCTTGCTTCCCGACGACCTGGAAGCGTGGGTCGCGCTTGCGCAGAGCGTACGACAAGCGCACAAAGCCGCGCGCATTCCGCTTGGTGAGCGTGTCCCCCTGCTGCTGGCAGAGCTAAATCGACTTTACGCGGAGCGTGCAACATGACTCCTTTGGTTTCGTTGGTAGGAGCCGGTCCGGGAGATCCCGACTTGCTTACGGTTCGCGCAGTGCGAACGCTGGCTGCAGCAGAAGTGGTGTTTCATGATGCGCTCATCGATGCGCGCGTCTTGGACTTGGCACCACGCGCCATCAAGGTCTACGTAGGCAAGCGCGCGGGTCATCACGCGCTGAAGCAAGAGTCGATTCACAAGCTGATGGTGCGCGCTGCTCGACGAGGAAAGCGCGTTGTGCGGCTAAAGGGTGGCGACCTGTTTGTGTTTGGACGCGGTGGCGAGGAAGCGCAAGCGCTGGCCGATGCCGGCATTCCCTACGAGCTTGTGCCCGGACTGTCCAGTGCTCTTGCCGGTCCGCAAGCGATGGGAGTTCCAGTCACGTTTCGGGGGCTAGCTTCCTCGTTTGTGGTGCTGACTGCGCAGCCAGAGCTTGCGCGTCAAGGAGTGCTAGATAGCCTGCGACCGGGCGCGGGAACACTGGTCATTTTGATGGGCCTAAAAGCCCGCGCAACGATTGCGGCAGAGCTGATTGCACGTGGCTGGTCAGCAGCGACTCCCATGGCCGCAGTCATTGGCGCGCACACACCGCAGCAGTGGTCCTGGATCGGCACCCTGGACACCATTGATACGCTGACTATCCCCGCAGATCGAGCGCAGCTCCCTGGCCTACTTGTCGTCGGAGACGTGGTGTCTTTGGCGCGCACCACTTACAGCGAAGCCGCAGAGGTTCGTTATGTCCATGGATGATCGCAGCTTGGGTCGTGCGGACCTAAACTTTGCCAGCACTGCCGACATCGAGGTGTTCGTCGATACCCTGGCGCGCTTTGAGCGCGGCGAGATCGATAGTAATGCCTGGCGTGCCTTCCGCTTGGTCAATGGCACCTATGGTCAGCGTCAAGAAGGCAGCCACAGCATGCTGCGCGTTAAGATTCCGCAAGGGGTCCTGCGCAGTGACCAGCTAGAGGTCATCGCGCGCGTAGCGCAGCGCTACTCACGCGGGTTTGCACACCTTACGACCCGACAAAACTTTCAGCTGCACTTTATTCCGCTGGCGCAGATTGGCGCCGCGATGACCGAGCTTGCCGAGGCTGGATTGACCACGCGGGAAGCCTGCGGCAACGCCGTTCGCAACGTCACCGCACCTGCTACGGCAGGTGTCGCCAGCGATGAAGTCTTTGATGTAACTCCTTACGCGCGCGCACTCACGCGCTATTTTTTGCGACATCCGCTGGGCTCCGGCCTGCCGCGCAAGTTTAAGATCGCATTTTCCGGTGGCGGTCGTGATCATGCGTTCATCTCTGTTAACGACATTGGCTTTTCCGCTAAAGTTGTCGACGGCAAGCGTACTTTTCGTATTACCGTAGCTGGGGGCACCGCCACTTTCTGCTCTAACGGACAAGAGCTCTTTTCAGCGCTGCCGGCAGCAGAAATCCTGGGCGTGGCAGAGGCCATCCTGCGCGTCTTTAATGCCCGTGGTGACCGCGAGCATCGCAACAAGAACCGCATGAAGTTCCTGGTCAAGCAGCTCGGCTGGGAGACCTTCCGCACCGAGGTGCTAAGCACCTTTGCCAGCCTGGAGATTCCAGCGCTTCCCTTTGATGCAGACAGTCCGCCAGAAGAGGAGCTGCCACCTCCTGCGAGTCGCGACGAGCTACCAAGTGTCGCAGCCTTGCACCAGCTGGTGGCCACCGATGCGCCGCACGGACCGGGGCTGGTTCCGCGCTATTTGCCGACGGTGGAGTCCTCCACCCGGTTTATCCGCTCAAATGTTGCAGCCCAAAAGCAGGCAGGCTTTTCTATCGTGACGGTCACCGTGCCGCTGGGAGACTTGTCGCATGCGCGACTGCTGGCGCTGGCGCAGCTTGCGCGCGCTTTTTCCGATGGCACAGTGCGGACCACTCACAACCAAAACCTACTGCTGCGCTGGGTCCCAAGCCAGCTTGTGCCCGACCTGTTTCAGCGACTGGCGGCGATTGGCTTAGCAGCGGCAGATCCTGGGTCCTTGGCAGACGTGACTAGCTGTCCGGGCGCCGAGACTTGCAAGCTGGCGGTCACGCAGTCACGCGGCGTGGCGCAGCTGGTGTCCGAGCACTTTGCTCAGCATCGCGAGCAGCTTGATGCACTAGGCCCAGCGCCCGTGCATGTCAGCGGCTGCCCCAACGGCTGCGGACTTCATCACGTGGCAGCCATCGGTCTACAAGGCGGCATGCGCAAGCTAGCGGGGCGCGCGCTGCCTCAGTACTTTTTATACTTAGGAGGCGATGGCAGTCACTTTGGCAAGGTCGCTGCAAAGCTGCCCGCGCGACGCGTCCCAGCAGCCATCGAGCGCTTGGTCGAGCTGTACGCCAAGAATCATCACGAAGCTGAAGATGCCGCAGCATTTTTTCGCCGTCAGGAGCCGGCGCAGCTAAAAGCCCTGCTGGCAGATTTAGAGTCCTTAACGGAAGCCACAGCCAGTGCTGCAGACTATGTAGACTTGGCAGAGACAGAGAGCTTTTCCCCCGCAGACTCCGAAGGGGAATGCGCGGCATAAGCGCTGATTGTTCCTGAGCATTATCTCGCCAAGGTCTGCTGCTAGAGCAAGTGCGCGCTTGCCCGCTGTTAGGTTAGAGCTTCTTCTGCTAGCGCAGGAAAAACTTTGCCCACTTTGCTAAGTAAGTAGCTGCCATACGTACCGGCATACTGATGCACCGAGCTTTGATCCCAGCGAGAGCTTGCGTCGTCGGTGTCGGGCGTCCGGATTGGCTCTATTTGCGCAGTCCAGCTTGGATCAAAGAACAGCGGCAGGGACAAGCGGTCGCGCCCACTTTGATTCAGGCGTACACGATGCAGCGTGCTGCGATACAGACCGCCAGTCATGCGGTCGAGCATGTCTCCAATATTGCAGACAAAGGAACCAGGAATCGGTGGGGCGTCGATCCACTGCTCGCGCGAGCGCACTTCCAGTCCGCCAACTTCGTCTTGATGCAAGAGCGTCAGGAGCCCGTAGTCGGTATGTTCACCGACGCCGTAGCGCACATCAGCACCAGCGGGAATAGGCCGACTCGGATACTGAAAGATGCGAAACAGGATCAGCGGGTCTGCGGTATAGCGACGGAAAAAGTAATCCGGTGGCAGCGCCAGCGATTCTGCAATGGCGGCCATCAGCTGGTGTCCAAGCTGCGTCACCTGATCCATGTACGCAAGGATCGCAGCATTGAAGCCGGGCAGTACCTCATCCCCAGGAATCAGGTTGGGTCCGTGCATCGGCGTTCTGGCCTGCACCAGCGGATGGGAATCGGCAAGCTCGCTGCCGAGGTAAAGTCCTTCCTTCCAGTCTGGGCGTCCGGAAGTAAGCTCCCCCCCAAGTGGGAACCAGCCCCGCCACGCCCGTCCGCCGTGCGACATGGCATAGCGTTCTTTCACCGCTTCTGGCAGCGCAAAGAAGCGGTGACCTAACAACGACAGCTGCTGCACCAGCGCGGAGTCAACGCAGTGACCCACTACATAAAAGAAGCCGAGTTCTCGACAAGCCGAAGCGAGCTGAGATGCCACTTGGCTTGCTGGTGTGCGCAGGTCAATGATTGGAAGCTTTGCCATAGTGCGTCGAGCCTCTGTTAAAGTAGAACAATATCTTATATGACAGATGCCGTGTTATCTACAAACGCCATGCCCTATGAGCGTACTTGTCAGCCTCAAGCCGAGCCGATTCGTGCTGCTAGTCGCTTGGCTCACCGTTATTCCGCGAGCCCACACTCCGTGATGCCCGAAGGTGGCAAATCGGTGGTAGCGTGGGCCCAGGAGCGCTGCATGTTGAAAGAAGAGATCCTTGCAACCTACGACGAGCAACGAGCGTCCTTAGAGCGCATCGGGGCAGAGGTAGAGCGCAGTCTGTCCGAGCAGCTGGCTGCCGCTGGCTTGCAAGTGCAGTTCGTCTCTTGGCGACTGAAGGAGCGCTCCAGTCTGGCGCACAAGCTGGCGCGGCCTGATAAGACGTACCCGACGCTTTGGGACGTGACCGACCTGATAGGAATCCGCATTGCGACCTATTTTGAGGACACCATTGAAGATGTCGCCCGCTTGGTGGAATCGATGCTGCCGATTGACCTGCGGCACTCCTCCGACAAGCTCCGATTCAAGGACAGTGGGCGCTTCGGGTATCGCTCACTGCACTATGTCTGCGCCGTCCCTACTGAGTGCGCGCCGCATCCTGACTTCCGATTTGAGATCCAGATTCGTACCGCGCTTCAGCACGCCTGGGCAGCGGTTGAGCACGACCTAGGATACAAAGCCCAAGATGCCGTTCCTGAGCCCATCCGAAGACGATTCAACCGCATCGCGAGTCTGCTGGAGATTGCGGACCAGGAGTTTGTGTCCATCCGTCGTGACCTGCTGCATTACCAAGCGGCGGTGCGCGCTGAGCTGACGCAAGGTCAGTCGCTGCCACTTGATGCGGTGTCGCTTGACTCACTAACACTCACAGATGAAGTGCAGGCGCTAGATCAGCAGGTCGCGGAGTTTTTGGGCAGGAAACGCACTGCGGAGCCATTCTTCCCTTCCTATCTTGTGCGGGCGCTGACTCTAACGGAGTTAAGCACTACCGATGCAGTGCGGCGCGCAGTAGCACAGCATGGACCACAGCTTCGCAGCTTTCTGCGCTCCTACTTTGACTTCGCGGAGACGACACTCGGTCTGTCAGCGGCCAGTTTAGAGTCGGTGCCGCGAGGCTATTCCCTACTGTTCATCGCGCATCTGGTGATCGTAAGCGGCGCAGAGCGCAACTTGAGCAAAGTGGCACGACTGACCCGTCTTTATGCGGAGCTAGACTACAGCGGTGACGAAGTACGAGCGCACGCCATCGCCAGTCAGGAGCTGGTTCTTGTGTCGTAAGATAGGATTGCAGCGGCATCGCCGTGCTGGTGCTTCCAATCCGCGCCCCGGTGTCGCTTGATTCCTTAACACTTACAGATGAGGTGCAGGAGCTGGGCCAACACCAGGCACCAGCGACCTAGTCGTCCGCTGCCTGGCAAACACAGAGGGTCCCTTCTTGGCTCCCCACACTTGTTTGTTGTCTTTGTCAAAGCCACGGTCCCAGGTCCGCAGCAGCGCCTTTGATAAGCTCACTTCGCTGGTTGCATCGCTGGCCCCGCGCAGCACCGATCTGCACCCTTTCCCATCGGTAGCTCCCATCCACGTGCCATCCCCCTGCTTGGTCAGCAGGATGGCGCATCCCTGCCGCACCTTGAGCTGCTCGGGAGTGAGGTCGGCAAGCGGCCTTGGACTGCGCCACTGGCCCGCGAACTTTACGACCACATTCTCCGCCGATCCTGGCAGCTCATAGACCTCGCTCTTCGCTTTGCCTGCGCCCGTAGACAGCAGCCGATACACGCGCTGGCGGTATGGCTTGTTCTGCGCGCTGCCCATCGCCTGCTCGACATAGAGCCATGGTCCATCGGTGCGCTCCTTCCAGCACTCCACCATGCGAAGCGTAATGGGGAAATACTCCGTGTCTTGTGCTGCTTGCGCTGACGAATCGAACTCGCCGCTCAGCAGATCTTTGAGCTGCTGCACCTCAAGCTGGCTGACTCCGCTGCGCGCTGCATCCGGTCTGCTGCTCTGCGTAGAGCCTCTGCCGCTGTCATCGGAGTATGCGTAAGCACCAAGCAGCCACGTCGACAGAATGGCGGTCCACCTCTGCTGGGACCCGATGTGCTGGTTGCGCCCGTGGTCACTGCGGGGGCGACGATGCGCGATGTGTACTTCCCTGCGGGCTGCTGGGCTGACCCAAGTAGTGGCGTGACGCGCAACCGACCGGTCACACAGACAGTCGCCGCTCCTGCCGACACACTGCCCTACTTTGTCCGATGTGGCACCACTCCCTTCTGATTCGCCGGGCCTACCTGTCAGCCATCCCGTAAGGAAGCGATGACAGGGCGCGTAACCACAGAGTCCCAACAGTTCGTGGCACCAAACAATTAGGGCAACACAACAAGTCCGGCAGGTCGAGCGATGGGCTCGCTTCCTCGAAGCAGCAAGACCGAGTGGACGCCGGGCAAGAGCTTCACGTTTGCAAGCGACGCCTTCTTCCCATCCGCTGAAACGGTCGCCGCACCCAGCGTTACATCGCCATCGTAAAACGTCAGCTCACCGCTAAGCGGCGCCGTCAGGTCCGCCGTGATGGTGATTGGATCTTGGGCGCGCAGCGTCGACGGATCTTGCGCAAAGCCCGCTCCCCAGCGGTATGGCTGGGTTGGCGTGGCGATCTTGGCAAGCGGGGCTTTCATCGTGTAATTGCGCCAGACGTTGGCGAAGAAGTGATCGGGTAGAAAGCTCGCGCGAGTACGATCATTTGGATAGTCGGCCTGCGGATAGATGGTGGTCCATGCGTCGGTATCGCCGAGCCAGCCGGTCTCTGGCAAAAGCCGAAGGAGAGGGCCGCCGCTGCTTGACAAGCGACTTAGGATCACGCGATCGAAAAAGGGCCAGGATAGATCGCGGCAGCTTGCGCACTCGTGGCCGGCACCCCAGTTCATCGCTGCACCAAGCGAAGCTCCGGCAGCACGCGGTGGGAAAAACCCTGAGTCGATCTTGGCCTGACCGGCATCATCACTGCCCGGGATGATGAGCCCTGGCACCTCGCGGCTGGCATCGTTTGGCAGCGGAGCGCCTGCGACCTCCATGACGTAGGCAATCACCCGGCCCGGACGCTTTTGTGCGTAGGTCGGCCCAAATCCAGAGAACCGCGAGCCGCCTTGAATGGCCACCGGAAGCGTCGCCAGTCCTGGCTGCTTGGTGTCGGCCGCGAACTTCACCAGTGCATCCTCAAAGAGCTTCATCTGCAGGTCAAAGTTGCTGCGATTTTGATCCGTCCACGTCGTACCGGTGATGAGAGCGAAGCTCCAAGTCGACGCAAGCTGACGTGCGGCCAGAGCCACGTCCTGGGCTTGCTCCGCGCGCCACTTCTTACCCGCAGCGATGTCGGCCGGGTCTGGCGCGTTGGGCGTACCGTTGAGCAGCAGCAGCCCGCGCAGTGTGCGACCGGGCGGCACCCATATCGCAAGGTTCTTCGTTGCATCAAAGACAGTGTTTTCAAAGAGCGAGTCCGGAGCCAGCGCAGCGTCACTAGGAATGGGACGCCTCACTCCGAGCTGATCGAGCGGCAGTGGTGAGCCGCTAGACACCGCAGTCCCACCACCGGGAGGTGCACCGCCATTGGGCACACCTCCGAGCCCGTCGCCACTATTTGCTGACCCTGAACAAGACGAGCTTCCTAAAGCAATCAGAGATCCCCATAGGCCGAGCACAAGGCGCGTTGTCATACGCATGATGGACTCCCTATTTTACGCAGGCCGCGTACCTTTAGCGTACGCGACTCTCGGCGACGGCGGACGGCAATGCAGTGGCCACCGACGATCTGCGGGCGGGCGCCCAGGGCGCAGCCGAGCATGGCGGTGTTCAGGGCGATGTCGTGAAGCTGAACACTTTTGATGCTGCGACGGCGACCGACCGCGATGGCGGGGAGGAGCATACGACCCAGGAGGAAGCCTTCGCGCATGGGCAGAGGTAGCACGGTGTATGTCCGCGGGGGGACTACGGCCCCGCTTCTGGCTCTGCAGACTCCGTCCCATCGCTCAGCGGAACAGCGCCTCTCCTGGAAAGAACACCGTCGCATCAACCACGGTCAGCCCCCGCCTGCTTTCTCGACCTCCCTTGCCAGCTCAAGCATTTCTTCCTACCGTGAGTAGGAATGAAAGCTGCGCTGTTCCAGAACCCACAGTGCGAGGTCGCAGTGGGCCTTCTGGAAGGGGCTGCGAAGACGACGAAGGGCGGGCCAGATGCCAGATAAATTCATTTCCGATCGCCTCGTGACCAAGAACGCGCAAAGAGCTTGTGTTGAGCTTCCTGGCTGCCGCTACGCAAAGTTGTTCGGCGCGTGGGGACTCCAGCTGGTCGGTTTCCTCACCGTCGTTTCCGCCTTGCTTAGCGCGTGCGGGTACGAGCGACCCTCCGCCGAGGAGGCGCGGTCCGGGATGGCGGCATTCGAGGATGCCATGCTCATGTCCGCCACTCAGACCGATCCCGAGCTCGCCCGCATGCTCGAGCGCTCTACCTCGGGTGTTCGGCGCACTCCCTCCGGTTTCGTGCATCGCTTAGGTACGCGAATCGTGGACGGAGCGGGGCAGCCGCCTTTCGGATGGTCACATCGCCCCATCGTCCGTCGGACATCCGCGAGTCGGACAGACTTTTCCAGGATAAGTTAGTCTGGATTTAAGGCTCACCGTCAGTAAATTCATTCAAGCGGGTG
>Ga0075163_10006404_pt1 | contig 15585 bp, 15 predicted proteins | sample JI1023141ADNA_FD_71478 | JGI IMG/M metagenome (GOLD analysis project Ga0075163, IMG submission 71478) | Wastewater effluent complex algal communities from Wisconsin, to seasonally profile nutrient transformation and Carbon sequestration -... | ecosystem: Engineered > WWTP > Effluent > Algae... | reverse complement strand
TTTGGGGCTTGCGCATTAATAGAAATGGATATTAATGCCAATAATGCAAAAACGAATTTTTTTATGGAATGTAACATAGTTTGATAGTTTTATTTTTTAATGATTTTAAAAGATTTCAATAGGTTATTTTGATCAAGTACATTCAAAATATAAATACCTGATTCATAGGTATCCAAATCAATGGAAGTCGAAGTTTGAGCCACTTTTCTTTCATACAAAAGTTTGCCTTGTAAATCGAATAAAGTAAAACTCAATTGGGTTAATTCTATTTCCAAAATTTCAAGTGTTACAAAAGAAGTAGTAGGATTGGGATAAACTGAAAAAAGCAATTCAATGTTGGTGATTTCCGCACCACTCAACGTGAGAATTTCATAAGGTTGTTGCACCCCTTGCGTGATACTTCCTGCTGACGATTCATTACTTGTATAAGCAATTTGTCCTATCGAGTAACTCACAGAACCATTGCTTTCCGAAGTATTTCCACCTGTCCCTACAATAGATTCTTGGGCGTTTTGAGAAATGGTATTGAACACTAAAATTAAAGTAAAAAGAATTTTTAGATACATTTCAAATGTTTTTTAATGATGTTGTAAAAGTCATCAGTAGGATTGAGAAATTCAATCCCCTAAAAAAGGGATATTTTACTACTTTTGAAAAATCCCTGAAAAAGGGGATTTTATCAATTAAATATTTAGCATTATTTTGTATTTATAAATTCAAAAGTGAAGCAACTTAATAAATTAGTACTTATTACAATAGTTATTCTACTATCACAAACCCTTTTTTCGCAAGAAAATAAGCGTTTGGATAGTTTGTTGAATTTAGTAAAACTCCAAAAGGATACAATGCTTGTCAACACCTACATTGGTATAGGAAAAGAATATGAGAATTTAGATTTTGAAAAAGCGAAGGCTTATTATCAAAAAGCATCAGAAGCTAGTGAGAAAAGTTCCTTTTTTAAAGGTCAGGTTATAGCGATGGTTTCTCAAACCGGCATTTTAAATATTCAAGGTAAATTTGATGATTCGAATGCTATTAATAAAAAGGTTTTGCAAGTGGCAATGCAATCTAAAAATGTCGATTTAATTGCCAAAGCCTACAATGCATTGGGAACAAGTTTAAGGTATTCCGGCAAACAAGAAGAAGGTTTGAATATGTATTTGGAAGCATTGAAATATGCTGAAAAATCGAACAACAAAAAATATCTCTGTACTTTAAACTCCAATATTTCGGGTGTTTATTTTGATTTAGGACAATATGATAAGAGTTTAAAACACCTTTCGGTTTCAGAAAAAGTGGCGAGAGAAAACCAATTTGATGTAGAATTAACCTATGCTTTAAGCAATAAAGCCATTTCGCAACTGGAAATATTTAAATTGAAAGAGGCGGAAATTACCTTAAATGAAGCACTTTTACTATCCAAAAAAATCAACAATGATTATTTGTATTTAGCCAATTTAATCAATATGAGTAATCTCAAAATGCGTGAATACAAATTTGAAGAACTTAAAAAACTGGGTGATGAATCCTTAGAATATGCGCAAAGATTGGGAAGTCCTGAAGCCATTTCTATGGCACAGACCTCATTGGGATTGTATTATTTACATCAAAAACAATATGCTTTAGCACAAAAATACGGTGTTGATGGATTGAAATCAGCTCAAGATGGCAAGTATACTGCCAAGATTTTAGATGCCTATGAATTATTATCTAATGTGAGTTTGGCAAAACAAGATATGGATGGTTTTGTAAACTATTCAATTAAACGAGATTCCTTAGAATCTGTTGTCAATCAAGAGAAAATTGCCCAAAAGGTGGAAGAATTAAACTTGAAATATGAAACGGAGAAAAAAGAACAACAAATTTTATTACAAAAAGAAAAATTGGGGAAACGCAACATAATGATTACGGTTTTATTAGTTGCCTTAACTGGTTTGTTGATAATAGGATTGTTGTATTTCAATTATTACAGACTCAAACAAATCAACCAAAATCAAAAAATCAAACAATTAGAAACCGATAAGCAATTACTGGTTACAGAATCAGTTATCAAAGGTGAAGAGCAAGAACGTACGCGTCTTGCGAAAGACCTGCACGACGGATTAGGCGGAATGCTTTCGGGAATTAAATATTCATTACACCATATGAAAGGAAATCTCATCATGACGCCGGAAAATGCTACGGCTTTTGAAAGAAGTTTGGATATGCTCGATAGCAGTATTCAAGAAATGCGTAGGGTTGCACACAATATGATGCCGGAAGCTTTAGTCAAATTCGGGTTGGATGCGGCACTTCGCGATTTCTGCAATGATATACATCAAAGCGGAAAAATGAATGTGATTTATCAATCCTTGGGATTGGAAGGAAACTATTTGGAGCAAAGTAAGTCTATTACCGTGTATAGGATCATACAGGAATTAGTCAACAATGCACTCAAACATTCAGGAGCAACCGAGACTTTGGTGCAAGTAAGTCTAACAGACGAAAATCTTTCCATCACAGTGGAAGATAATGGAAATGGGTTTGATGTGCATACTTTGCAAAATGTAAAAGGTATGGGGTGGAGTAACATTCAAAATCGGGTTGATTTTCTCAAAGGGACGATTGATGTACATACTAAAAAGGAAGAAGGAACTTCGGTATTAATTGAAATTAAATTAGCACATTAGCACATTGGCAAATTTGCACATTGACAAATTAGCACATTAATAAATGCCTATAAAACTATTCATAGTAGACGATCATTACATGGTGATTGAAGGTTTGCGAACCTTATTGCAATTCGAAAAAACCATCGAATGGATGGGACATGCCATGAACGCAACTTCAGCCAAAGCGTTTTTACAAAACCAAGTTCCCGATGTTATATTAATGGATATCAATCTACCGGATCAAAGTGGTGTAGATTTGTGTAAAGAGGTAAAAGAATTATACCCTACTATTAAAATAATCGGATTGAGTACCTTTAATCAATTGAGCTATATTGAAAATATGATTCAGAATGGTGCTTCAGGTTATCTTTTAAAAAATGCCACCAAAGAAGAAATGTTGGTAGCCATTTCCGAAGTAATGACCGGAAATCAATTCCTTAGCCATGAAGTAGAAGATGTGCTGGGATCCAAAACTTATCATCATCCCAGTATCACTAGGCGTGAAAAAGAAGTTCTCGAGTTAATTGCTCAAGGCATGACCAATCCCGAAATTGCAGATAAAATATTTGTAAGTGTCAGTACCGTCGATACACATCGAAAAAATCTCATTCTCAAATTGGAAGCCAAAAACACCGCCGATTTGGTTAGAAAGGCATTTGTGCAAAATATTTTGAAATAAATTTTGTTATTAATTAGATTGTTGTACTTTTGCAGCCCTTCCCTAAAAAGTTATTTCTAATTTTTATTTTTCATTAATCATTTAATTTTAAGTAAGATGAGACAAGTGTTTCTTATTTTGCTTATTTACCTATCCCAAAAAAATGTATCAACAATTAATGCCATGTCATTCTCTACTGTTTCAGTTGGAGAAATTGAATTTGTTTTAAAAGACAATCCTGAAAAATCTATTGATGGAAAATCTGAAAATAATCAGGTTTTACTAAAAAAATGGAATTCTAATAATAATTTTAGTTTTCTTTCTAATCCAAATCCAGCCGCTGCTACCAGAACCATTTCAGGAGTTGTGTTGGATCGAACTTTTATGCAACCCATTGCTGGGGCTTCCATTTCTGTTTTTAATTCTTTTAAAGAATTGGTAATCACAGAAAAAACAGATAGTAACGGAGCATTTCATTTTCAACTAGTTGAGAATGACAATTACTATTTGGAATATACTCATGAATGTTTCAATATTAGATTTAGAAAATTGGAATACGTAAATTACCAACTTCCGGACTTTGTTAAATTATATTTGGACCCGGTTACAGAAATGGAAAGAAAACCCATCCAAAAAGAACAATTGGATTTGTCAAAAATTCCTCATCATAAGGTTGATATGAATTTGGTTTTATCTGTACCCAATGTAAATTTTGATTTAGATGATACCAAACTATCATTGGAAGCTAAAAAAGTAATCGATCAGGTTGCGGATATATTGTATTTGAATCCGAATTTGGAAATTGAAATTGCAGTTCATACTTCAATGGGTGCACTTGAAGATTACAACCTAAATTTGACTGATAAAAGAGCCTTATCAATATACCAATATTTAGGATTAAAGGATTTGGATATCAATCGAGTTTCCTATAAAGGTTATGGGAGTTTTGAACCCATATACTTTGATTATACTGCTTTGGATTTAAGAGAAAAGGATCCGAATCGAAGGGTTGAATTCAGAATAGTAAACAGATAACGTTTGTCGGTTATCCATACCAAACCAAAAAGCCGAATCATATGATTCGGCTTTTTGGTTTTTAATTTTTTTTAAATGTTTACACATAATCCTCAATTGGATTACAAGAGCAAACTAAGTTTCGGTCTCCATAAGCATCATCGGTGCGTCTTACAAAAGGCCAAAATTTATTTTCTTTGACATAATCCAAAGGGAAAGCGGCTTGTTGACGCGTATAGGGATATTGCCATTCGTCGGCAGTAACCATTCCTTGTGTATGCGGTGCATTTTTGAGAATACTGTTGTGATCCTCAGCAGTGTGAATATCAATCTCTGCTCTGATCTGCACTAAAGCCGATATGAAGCGATCTATTTCAGCCTTATTTTCACTTTCAGTAGGTTCGATCATCAAAGTTCCGGCTACCGGGAACGAAACCGTTGGGGCATGGTATCCAAAATCCATTAATCTTTTAGCAACATCAACTACTTCAACACCTTGTTTTTTAAAGTCCCGAAAATCTACAATCATTTCGTGCGCCACGAATCCATTTTCTCCCGAATACAAAATAGGGTAGTGTTTGCTCAGTTCAGCTCTCAAATAATTGGCATTTAAGATAGCTATTTTGGTGCTTTCTGTCAAACCTTCCGCACCTAACATTTTAATATACGCATAAGATATCAATGCTACCAATGCCGAACCAAATGGGGCAGATGAAACGCCCGGAATTCCTTTTGAACCACCTGTTTGTACCATTGGATTGGTAGGTAGAAATGGGGCCAAAGCTGCAGTACAACAGATAGGGCCTACACCTGGGCCACCACCACCGTGAGGAATGGCAAATGTTTTATGTAAATTTAAATGACAAACATCAGCACCTATAGTTGCCGGATTAGTCAAACCTACCTGAGCATTCATATTGGCTCCATCCATATAAACCAAACCTCCAAAATCGTGAATAATTTGGGTGATTTTTTTGATACCACTTTCAAATACGCCATGTGTAGATGGATACGTAACCATTAAGCCGGCTAAGTTTTCTTGATGTTGTACCGCTTTGTCTTGCAAGTCCTGAATGTCAATTTCACCGTGTTCGGTAGTTTTTACCACAACTACTTCGTAACCAGCCATTACCGCAGAAGCAGGATTGGTACCATGTGCCGATGCCGGTATCAACATCACTTTGCGATGTCCTTGACCTAGATTTTCCTGATAAGCCCTGATGACCATCAATCCTGCGTATTCTCCTTGTGCTCCCGAATTGGGTTGTAATGAAGTAGCCGCAAAACCGGTTATTTCATTTAAAGCTTTTTCCAACTCGCCCAATGCTTTGTGATAACCTTTGGCTTGATCGATAGGAGCAAAGGGATGAATGTCTCCAAAGCTATGCCAACTCATAGGTATCATCGACGTTGCAGAATTCAGTTTCATCGTGCAAGAACCGAGAGAAATCATGGAACGATTCATTGCCAAATCTCGATTTTCCAACTTTTTGATATACCGCATCATCTCCGTTTCAGAATGGTAATTGTGGAAAACTTCATGGGTCATGAAATCGGAAGTTCGGGCCAAATTTTGAGGGATTCTTCCCGTAATATGTGTATTGTCTAGTTTGGGAACCTGCGTGTTTTCGGTTTGAGCCAAGAGCTCCAATAACTGATATACGTCGTCCAAAGTGGTCGTTTCATTGATGGAAATTCCCAATTTTTGCGCATCTACATACCAAAAATTGAGTTCGTTTTCCTCTGCCATTTTTTTGACCTTTTGAGTATCTTTTACCGAAATGATCAAGGTGTCAAAAAAGTGGGAATTATGGGTTTTTATGCCCATTGCTTTCAATCCGTTTTCAAGGGTAACAGCCAATTGATGAATTTTATTGGCAATGTATTTCAAACCATCAGGTCCGTGATATACGCCGTACATGCCTGCCATGACAGCCAATAATACTTGTGCGGTACAAATGTTGGAAGTCGCCTTTTCTCTTTTAATGTGTTGTTCACGCGTTTGTAATGCCATACGCAAAGCTCTTTTTCCATCTGCATCTTGCGTCACACCGATAATTCTTCCCGGAATTTCTCTTTTATAGGCTTCTCGAGTTGAGAAATAGGCTGCATGTGGACCACCATATCCCATGGGAATACCAAATCGTTGGGTAGAACCGACTACTACATCTGCATCCCATTCGCCTGGAGGAGTCAATAGCGTCAAACTCATCAAATCGGCTGCCACTACTACTTTAATTTCTAAGGCGTGTAATTTTGCTACAAATGAACTGTAATCGTAAATTTCACCTGTTTTTGCAGGATATTGTAAGATAGCACCAAAAATATCTGATGTGAATTGGAAAGTTTCGTGAGAGCCGTAAACCAATTCTATTCCTAATGGAAGTGAACGAGTTTGTAAAACGGCAATGGTTTGAGGTAATACTTCTTCTGAGACAAAGAATTTACAAATATTATTTTTCTTTTGTTCTCTACTGCGGGTACTGAAGAGCAAACCCATGGCTTCGGCTGCAGCCGTTCCTTCATCCAATAAGGAAGCATTGGTGATTTCCATACCGGTAAGATCCGTAATCATCGTTTGGTAATTGAGCAAAGCTTCCAGACGACCTTGAGCAATCTCTGCTTGATAAGGCGTGTATGCGGTATACCATCCCGGATTTTCCAGTATGTTTCTTTGAATCACTGCCGGTAAAATAGTAGGATGATAACCCAGTCCTATATAGGTTTTAAATTCTCTATTCATACCTTCCAATTCCAGCATATGAGCCATGAATTGTTGTTCGCTCAAAGGCGTAGGTAAATTGAGTTTTTCTTTCTTGCGAATGTCTTTTGGAATGGTTAAATCTATGAGCTCATCCAATGATGAAACTCCGATAGATTGTAGCATGGAGGCTTGTTCGGTCGCATTGGGACCGATATGTCTGAGTTGGAATAAATCAGTGTGCATGGTTTATAATTAAGTGGCACAAAGTTACCAAATTTTATAAAACCTAGCCCATAAAAATTTATGAATTTTTCATAAATCTCATCCGATTTAATATGGATACTGTAAAGACTCTAGGATTTTGGACTTTGAATTTGAAAAATAAATAAAACCTTAAGCTGTTTGATGATGGATGCTGGGTGATGGGTGATGGGTGATGGGTGCAACTTGTAACTTGAAACTACAGCATCCTGAATTGAACTTTAAACTTTAAACTGTTTGATGCTAGATGCTGGGTGATGGGTGATGCAACTTGTAACTTGAAACTACAGCATCCTGAATTGAACTTTAAACTTTAAACTGTTTGATGCTAGATGCTGGGTGTTGGGTCATGGGTGATGGGTGCTGGGTGATGGATGCAACTTGTTACAGCATCCTGAATTGAACTTTAAACTTTAAACCTGAAACTTGAAACCTGAAACTTGAAACCTGAAACCTGAAACCTGAAACCTGAACCTGAAACCTGAAACCTGAAACTTGAAACTTGAAACTTGAAACTTGAAACATCAAACCCTCTCACTTCTTCTCCTTGCGTTTTTTCTTAGCATCATAATCCACTTTGCTGATTTTACGCATCAAACTTTGGATACTGGCTTTACGGCGGTTGATATAGGAAGATGAATTGGAAGCTTTGAATTTACGCGGGTTGGGTAAAATGGCTGCAATTCCGGCAGCTTCCTGAGTCGAGAGATTTTTTGCAGATTTGTGATACCAATATTGAGCTGCAGCTTCGGCACCGTAAATGCCGTTACCCATTTCAATACTATTCAGGTAAACTTCCATGATGCGTTCTTTGCCCCAAATCAATTCGATTAAAAAAGTAAAATAAACTTCAAATCCTTTCCTAACCCAATTTCTACCTTGCCACAAAAAAACATTTTTGGCTGTTTGCTGTGAAATGGTACTACCACCTCGCAACTTTTTTCCTTTTTTATTGGCTTGCATCGCTTTTTTGATGGCATTCATGCTGAAACCATTATGCGTAGTAAATAAATTGTCTTCGCTAGCTACAACTGCTTGAGGTAGGTTTGGCGATATTTTTTCCAATGAGACCCAATCGCGTTGATAAATTACTTCTTTACCGTCCATCATCATTCCTACACTACGAGAAATCATCGTATAGGTAAAAGGTACCGGAACCCATTTAAACAAAATAACCAATCCGATTGAAATGATAAAAAACCAAATGATGGTTTTCTTGATGATGCGGAGTAATTTTCTGAACATATTGTAACTTTAAATATCAAAGTTGCAAAACTAAAAAAATTAAGTATTGAAAATGAATTTTTAGTTAAAAAGGAATGGATGCAATTCTAGACCTGAAATAATTGGCATTTCCGGAATTTCCACCGGCATCATTTCCCGATTGCAATCTGTAAAAAGAACAATTTCCCCAACTAGCCGGCTGATCTAAAATCATCATGTCTTCACCGGTGTCATTTGAAATATAGCTACCAATCATACTTTGCCATTGAACGATTCGAGTTAAACTTTTATCTGGGTCAAATAAATCAGATTGGGATTGGGATAAATCCAGAATGTAATTTTTATAAAGTATTTGATATTCGAGAATACTGAGTATTTTATTGATTAAAGGCCTACCCGATTGTGGGCCCCAAGTCAACGGATTTTGGGTGCCTGAATTATTGATGAGGTATGAAGTTCCTAAAGTATTATCGTAATCATAAGGAATAAAATATACTTGATTATCGGGAGACATGTAGAAATAAAAATTATTGCCATTGATCCAATAATCGTCCCACATACCTAGCATAACATTGGTTGCATACGTTTTCAAAAATAGATTTACATCCATTCGGGATTCAATCCAAGTCTTAAATTCTTCACCGGATTTCGAATTCAAATCTTGAATGAAGCTAATGAGTTCTGCTTTTCCGTTTTCCAATTCTGCTTCACGTGTTTTTAAATCATAAGCATAATAAAGTGAATTGGCCGGATTGAGTTTGACATCTTCCACTCCAATACTGGTAGTTTGAACAAAATCTGCATTGTAGGAGCCAGCCCAACCGCCTTTCCACATAAAGCCATTTTCGCTCCATTTGCTGTTTCTGTATTTGATAAAATCTTCATCTACACTTTCCAACATGGCATAAACCCCATAATAGGCAGGAGTGGCATCGCCTTGGACTTTTATTGTCAAACGACAATAGGAAGCTCTTGGGGCTGTCCAAACGCCAAAACGTTTGAATAAATCATAACTGTAAATTTCTCTGACATAATTGGCATCATCCTTAAACCATTTTAGGTTAATTTTGGACAAACCTTTAAATTTTTGATTTTCTCTGAACTTGTCAAAATCCAATCCAAAATGACAATGATGCCAATCGGGATTGACCGATTGGTGCATTTGACCGGTAGTTCCTTCAGGTCTTCGACGACTGGTGTTGCCTCGTAATTTCAAACCAATACTATCCAAAATAACGGTTTGATTGTCAACGATAAAGGTGTATTTGGCAACTACTTTTTTTTCGTTTTTGGGATTTTGATCATAGTAGGAGAGAAGCTTATTCCATTCTGCTACGGTAAATTCCAGTTGAATTTCGGGAACTTTTTGAATATTGAAAATGGAGTCGGTTGGGGTAGGAATCGGAATGACCGGATCTGTATTTTCATCTTTATGACAATTACTCAAAACTAAAATGAAAAGTAAAAACGATAAAGATCGAATGTGTTTAAGTGAAAACATAAGCAGGTATTGAGAGTCAAAAGTAGTTATAATATGTGATTATTTACTAAGTATATATCTTTATTTTCAATGGGAAGAATCCTGCTTTTTTCTTTCCGATTTTCTGAAACTCCATGGTGGAGTAGGATGTTGATCTTGCCATAAACCTATTCTTTCTTCTCTTGCGTTTTGTTCGGCATCGGCATATAGGATATCCTGATTATACCTTTTGTAATGCCATGCCATACCCGATTGTAACATTAGTAAATTAATATCTGTTTCATCGGGAAGGTAGGTAAAACCCAAACTGCGTCCGTATTGATCTTCTCCTGTTTTAATCAAAATGATTTCTTTTTTATAAATGAGTTGGCTCAAGTATTTCTGAGAAACTTTATGATATGGCATTTCTCTCTCGGGCGCATCGATCCCTTCCATGCGAACTTTGATTGTTTGCTGATGGCTAGTCAAGAGTTGATAGGTGTCTCCATCGAAAATAGCGACGACCGTACCTTTAATTTGATGATCAGTATTTGAAAAATGGGATTTGTTTTTACTAAAAGTACAACCTGAAAAATAGCTCAAGCTGATTAAAAATAGGATGGAGAGAGATTTACGCACAAGATTGTTTTAGGTTTGCAAAAATAGAATGATTATTTGAGTAAATCGTAGTTTAGATATTTGAATTAAGCAAAATATTTATCCTATTTTTGCAAAAACTAATTTCAAATCCATGAAGAAATATACCTATACCGAGATGAAGGATACCCGTTCGGGTTTTGGCGATGCATTAACCGAATTGGGAAAAACAAATCCCAATGTCGTAGCACTCACAGCCGATTTGACGGGTTCGCTTAAAATGAACGATTTTGCTAAAAATCATCCGGAAAGATTTTTTCAAGTTGGGATAGCCGAAGCCAATATGATGGGTATGGCAGCCGGTATGGCTATTGCAGGAAAGATTCCATTCACTGGAACATTTGCTAATTTTTCATCTGCCAGGGTTTTTGATCAAGTGAGACAGAGTATTGCTTATTCTGAAAAAAACGTCAAAATTGCCGCTTCACATGCCGGATTAACCGTTGGAGAAGATGGAGCGACGCATCAAACACTCGAAGATATCGGGATGATGAAAATGTTACCGGGAATGGTGGTCATCAATCCATGTGATTACAATCAGACCAAGCAAGCAACTTTGGCTGCAGCAGCCTATGTAGGTCCGGTTTATTTGAGATTTGGACGTCCGAAAGTACCTGTTTATATGCCTTTGGATCAAAAATTTGAAATTGGGAAAGCTATAATCCTCAATGAAGGTAAAGATGTTACTTTGATTGCAACAGGTCATTTGGTATGGGAAGCCCTTCAAGCAGCTGAAACTTTGGAAGTTAAAGGCATCAGTGTTGAAGTGATTAATATACACACCATCAAGCCATTGGATGAAACAGCAATATTAAATTCGGTTCGTAAAACCGGTTGTGTAGTAACTGCCGAAGAACACAATATCATGGGTGGTTTGGGAGAAAGTGTTTCCCGAGTGCTGGGTCAAAATTTACCTACACCACAAGAATTTGTCGCGGTTCAAGACCAATTCGGACAATCGGGAACACCCGAAGAATTGATGTCCAAATACGGATTGGATGCTGCGCATATTGTGGATGCAGTTGAAAAGGTTATGAGTAGGAAGTGATTGGATGCTGGGTGCTGGATGCTGGGTGCTGGATGCTGGATGCTGGGTGCTGGGTGCTGGATGTATTTAGCTAGGGTATTTAGCTAGTTTTATTACACAAACCTGAAACCTATAACTTTAAACTTTAAACCACAACATGAACTGCGAAATCATCACCATTGGCGACGAAATTCTCATCGGGCAAATCACCGATACCAATTCGCCGTGGATGGCGCAGCAATTGAATTCAATAGGGATATCTGTTGTTCAAATGAGTTCGGTAATGGATACTGAAACTTCCATTGTCAATGCTTTACAAGCCGCATTCCAAAGAGTCGATTTGGTGATGATTACCGGTGGTTTGGGCCCGACCAATGATGATATTACCAAAAAAACATTGACTCAGTTTTTTCAAGATGAGTTGGTGTTGAATACTGCGGTTGAAATGCGTTTGAGGAAATTTTTTGAAGGTCTGAATTTTCCTTTTAGAGAAAGTGATTTACAACAAGCTTTTTTACCTTCCAAGGCCCATATACTTGAGAATAAAATTGGGACAGCTTCGGGTATGTGGTTTGAAAAAGAGGGAAAAACAGCCATTTCCATGCCGGGAGTACCTACGGAAATGAAACATTTGATGACGGAAGGTGTGTTACCCAAATTGCAACAAGATTTCAAATTGCCCTTCATTTTACACAAAACCATCATTACATATGGTATGCGGGAAAGTGATATGGCCATCCGATTGACAGATTTTGAAGCCCAATTACCGGAGCCTATCAAGTTAGCTTATTTGCCCAATTATGGTAAATTGAGATTGAGACTTACCGCCAAGGGAACTACTCTAGCCGAATTAGATCATCAAATTTCGAATCAAGTCCTATTGTTGGAATCATATTTATCAGATATAGTTATCGGATATGAAGATTTTTTATTGGAGGCAGAAATTGGCAAATTATTGGTGCAAAATCATCAAACCCTTTCTACTGCCGAAAGTTTTACAGGTGGCAACATCGCGCATTTAATAACGATGATTCCGGGAGCTTCCCGATATTTTGTGGGAAGTATTGTAAGTTATACAGCTCAATTAAAAGAAAGTGAATTGGGCGTTTCTGCTGATGTAATTGCAGAAAAAAGTGTAGTCAGTGCTGAAGTTGTAGAAGCAATGGCTTTAGGAATTCAGCAAAAATTCCAAACCGATTTTGCCATAGCTACGACCGGAAATGCTGGCCCAACAACCGACAAAACGGATAAAAGTGTTGGTGAAGTATTTATAGGTATTGCTTCCCCAAATGGCGTTCAAAGTTTTCAATTCAATTTTGGACAACCCAGAGAAAAAGTAATCATGAGAGCCAGTTCAAAAGCATTGGAATTGTTGTATAAGGAGTTGATTCGATGTCTCAAGTAGGTTTCACTTGCGTTTCACAAGAATAGCCCCGAACAAGCGAATTATCTGGGAAAGTAAAATAATTTTAAAAAACATATCTAAAATAGTTTGGATATAAAAATTATTCTTTGTAGTTTTGCCCACTCTAATAAAAGAACCATATAAAGGTATAGAAAATGTCAAGAGTTTGTGATTTAACAGGGAAAAAAGCGATGACCGGAAACAATGTTTCCTTTTCATTGAACAGAACCAAACGTAAGTTTGATGTAAATTTAGTGAAAAAAAGATTCTACATTCCCGAAGAAGACCGTTGGATAACCTTAAAAATATCCACCAGAGCATTGAAAGATATCAATAGAAAAGGTATCAGTGCCGCATTGAAAGAAGCCAAAGACAAAGGATTTATTAAATAAGAAGCATCATGGCCAAGAAATCAAAAGACGCAAGAATTCAAGTTATATTGGAGTGTACTGAACATAAAAATTCAGGTATGCCGGGAACTTCTCGTTATATCACTACCAAAAACAAAAAGAACACACCAGATAGAATGGAATTGAAAAAATTCAATCCTATTTTGAAAAGAGTAACCGTACATAAAGAAATCAAGTAAACCATGGCAAAGAAAGTTGTTGCAACACTTCAAACGAAGACAGTTAGATTGACCAAAGCAGTTAAAATGGTTAGATCTCCCAAATCAGGTGCTTATACATTTGTAGAAGCCGTAATGGATCCAGAATTGGTTAATGATTGGTTCAAAAAATAGTAAACCAATCTATAAAACTTACTAATTTGAGCTACTTTCTATCCTGAGAGTAGCTTTTTTCGTTTCTTTGTTTGAGCTTTCGAATCAAATGAATGATAATCAATTTTAAAATTATAATTTTATCTGGTTTTCATCGGGACTAAAATCTTCCCGACGGTCCTGCCAAGCTGAAGACATGGTATCAGGAGGCCAATAGACAATCGCCAATCGGAAATCGCCAATCGGAAATCGCCAATCGAAAATCGGAAATCGCCAATCGGAAATCGCCAATCTAAAATCTAAAATCAATATGGGTTTTTTTAAAAATATTTTTTCCAAAGATAAAAAGGAAAGTTTGGACAAAGGTTTGGAACAAACCAAGACCTCTTTTTTTACCAAACTCACCAAAGTTGTTGCCGGTAAATCCAGTGTGGATGACGAAGTATTGGATAATCTGGAAGAAGTATTGATTTCTTCTGATGTAGGTGTACAAACAACCTTGAAAATTATTGAGCGCATAGAAGCTAGAGTTTCTCGAGATAAATATTTGGGCACTGAAGAATTGAACAACATCCTAAAAGAAGAAATTGCCGGATTGTTATCTGAAACCAATGTAGCCGATGCTGAAGATTTTACACTTCCTGAAGGGAAAAAGCCCTATGTCATTATGGTGGTCGGTGTAAACGGTGTTGGCAAGACAACAACCATTGGCAAATTAGCCCATCAATTTAAAAAGGCTGGAAAAAGTGTGGTTTTGGGTGCAGGAGATACCTTTAGAGCCGCTGCCATTGATCAATTACAGATTTGGGCAGATAGAGTACAAGTCCCGATAGTTCGTCAGGAAATGGGTAGTGATCCGGCTTCGGTTGCATTTGATACCCTTAAATCGGCCGTTGCCAAAGAGGCTGATGTCGTCATCATAGATACTGCAGGGCGATTACATAACAAAATCAATTTGATGACCGAGTTGACTAAAATCAAGCGGGTCATGCAAAAAGTAGTGGCAGATGCACCACACGATGTTTTGTTAGTTCTAGATGGTTCTACCGGACAAAATGCTTTTGAGCAAGCCAAACAATTTACCTTGGCAACAGAAGTTACAGCTTTGGCTATTACCAAATTGGATGGAACTGCCAAAGGTGGAGTCGTAATTGGTATTTCCGATCAATTTCAAATTCCGGTTAAGTATATTGGAGTAGGAGAAGGTATTGAAGATTTGCAGGTGTTTAATAAAATGGAATTTGTCGATTCTTTTTTCAACGTTAATCAATAAATAGACTGAAGTTGCTTTATGGATAATAATGATATTTTTAAAAAACTGAGAGTGGCGTTACAATTACGTGATGATCAAATTGTCGACATTTTAAAATTAGCCGATTTCAGGATATCAAAAGGCGAATTGGGGAATATTTTTAGAAATGAAGATCATCCCAAATACATTGAATGTGGTGATCAAATTTTGAGAAATTTTCTAAACGGATTGATTATTCATTTACGCGGGACGAAGGATCAACCTAAAAATCCGATGGAAGTTTTGAATGCTATGAATATGAATACCAATGTTAAAGTTATTGATGAAAAATCGGGTGAAAATCGACCTGTTAAAATTGTGAAGAAATTGAACAGATAAAAAATGGATGTTCAATCCAACCAATCTTTAAAATCCTTTACTTTTTCACGGCTTACAATAATTTCTACTTCTCTGAAATTTTTTAATTTGACTTGTAATCTTTGATTGGAGTATGCTATAATTTCTTGAATTCCATTGAGATTGATGATGTGTTTGCGGTTTGCTCTAAAAAAG
>Ga0075163_10006403_pt1 | contig 15587 bp, 11 predicted proteins | sample JI1023141ADNA_FD_71478 | JGI IMG/M metagenome (GOLD analysis project Ga0075163, IMG submission 71478) | Wastewater effluent complex algal communities from Wisconsin, to seasonally profile nutrient transformation and Carbon sequestration -... | ecosystem: Engineered > WWTP > Effluent > Algae... | reverse complement strand
TTCCGCTGGCAGTTGCAGCCGTACTGCAACGTGGTGACGCTGGCCGTCACGCAGGTGGGCGGCATCTACCGCCTCGAGGGCACCGACGATCAATGTGGCGGCGCGGCCGACAAGGCGTCGGCCGTCGGCACCGCGTTTCCGAATCCCGACGGCACGATCGGCTTCGGGCTGACCATCGTGGTCACGCCTGGCGGCGCGCCGGTGCACGTCGACGCCGCGCTGGCGCCGGGCGGCTTCGACGGCACGTGGAAGGACAGCGCCGGCGACAGCGGCACGTTCAAGTTCACATCCGGGGCGCCGACGGGCGGGCAGCCGCGTCCCCTGCCGATCGGCGGCACGAACCCGTCCGGTGTGACGTTCGGGAAGGGCGGCTACATCGTCGCACCTGGCAGCGCCGGTTCGCCGCTTCCGCAGACCGGCTTGCGCCACATGATGTTGTGGCACGCCGGCAAGTCGGCATTTCGCGCGGGCTACTACGGCAACAGTGAATGGGCCGACGCCAACATCGGTTACTACAGCGCGGCCTTGGGGAACAGCACGACGGCGTCCGCCGACAACAGCACAGCGCTCGGTGTCGAGACCACGGCATCCGGGGGGGCGTCGACCGCCACGGGTACCAAGACGCTCGCCAGCGGCCCGCATTCTTTCGCCGGGGGGCTGATGTCGCAGGCGACGGGTCGAGCCGCGATGGCCGCGGGAGAAGGCGCGAAGGCTGACGGCGCCGCCAGCGCGGCCTTCGGCACGCGGTCGAACGCCAGCGGCACGTCCGCCTTCGCCGCTGGCCAGGAGACGGTCGCCAGTGGGGCGGCATCGACCGCCTTCGGCGAGCGCAGCTACGCGCTCGGCAGCCACGCAATCGCCGGCGGCTACCTGGCGTCGGCCGGTGGTGACTTCAGCGTGGTGCTTGGCGCCAATGCCGCCGCCACCGCGGCGGCGCGCGGCTCGTTCGTGTTCGGTGACCTGTCGACGCCGCAGAACTTTCTCGCGTCGACCAATCCCAACGAGTTCGTCGGCCGCTTCGCCGGCGGCTACCACCTGTTTTCGAACGCGGCGCTGACCACCGGCGTGCGCGTGGCGCCGGGCGCGAACGCCTGGTCGTCGCTCTCGGACGTGAACAGCAAGGAGCACTTCCGCGATCTCGATCACGACGACGTGCTCGCGAAGATCGCGGCCATGCCGGTGCGCGAGTGGAACTACAAGTCGCAGGACGCCGCGATCCGCCACATGGGCCCGACCGCGCAGGACTTCCGCGCCGCGTTCGGCCTCGGCGAAGACCCGCTGCGCATCAGCACCATCGACGCCGATGGCGTGGCCCTGGCGGCGATTCGCGCGCTCGAGTGGCGCACGCGCACCGGCGACGAGGCGGCGAGAAGCGAGATCGAGGCGCTGAAGGCCGAAGTCGCGGCACTGCGGGCCACGGTCGCCGCGCTCGCGGCGCAGCGGCGCTGACGGCCACGATGGTCCTCGCGCTCGTCATCGGACTCTACCTGCTGGGCGCGGCGCTGCTGGCGCGGCGCTTCGGCCTGCTGGCCGTCGTGCAGCTCGCCGACGAGCCGGGACCCGGGGCCGACGCGACGTCGATCGCGCCGTGGGCCGCGGTGCTCTGGCCACTCGTGGTGGTAGCGCTCGTCTGCGCCGCCACCTGGATGGCGCTGTCGCAGCGGTCGCGCTGAGCGGTCGCGATCGACCGACACGCGCGGCGGGGTATCCTCCTCGTCGGAGCCCTGCCGTCGTGTCGTCGTTCGCCCTGATCCGCTCGTCGTCGGCCGCCTCGCGCCTCGCGTCGGCGCGGGCGTTCGTCACCGCGCACGCCGGCGACGGCGTGCTGGTGGTGGGCGCGTCGCGGGCGGCGGCCGACGAGCTGGCCTGGTCGGTGGCGGCGCGGAGCGGCGCGCTCGTCGACGTGACCCGCATGTCGTTCGCGGAGCTGGCCACCAAGCTGGCGCTGCCGGTGCTCGCCGAGCGGCTCGCTACGCCGGCCAGTCCGCTCGGCCTCGAGGCAATGGTGGCCCGCGTCACCTTCGACGCGGTCGACGCCGGCGACCTCCGCTACTTCACGCCGGTGGCCGACCTGCCCGGATTCCCGCGCGCCGCCGCGCGCACGCTGCACGAACTGCAGCAGGCCGGCGTGCCCCGCGAGGCGCTGCGCGAGGTGGATCGCGTGGGCCCGGATCTGGCCGCGCTCGCCGCGCGCCTCGACGAGCAGATCGGGCGATCGGGCGCGATCGGCCGCGCCGACGTGCTGGCCACGGCGACGGCACGGCTCGCGGCCGATCCGCGGGCGCTGCCGGCGCGCGCCGTGCTGCTGCTCGACGTGGCGGTGACCACCGCGGTGGAGCGCCGCCTGCTGGCCGCGATCGCCACGGCGGCCGAGTCGCTGCTCGCGATCGTGCCGGCCGGCGACGTGCCGACGATCGCGGCGTGCCGCGAGGCTGGCGCGATCGAGCGATCGAGCGATGCGGAGGTGACGACGGGCGACGCCTCGGCGCGAGCACGGTTGCAGTCGTGGCTCTTCGCGCCCGAGACGCCGCCTGAAGGCGGACTCGACGACACGGTGAAGGTGTTCTCGGCGCCGGGCGAAGGACGCGAGGCCGTGGAGATCGCGCGACGCGTGCTGCAGGAAGCCGCCGCCGGCGTGCCCTTCGACGAGATGGCGGTGCTGCTGCGCGCGCCGCAGACCTACCTGGGACTGCTCGAGCACGCCTTCGCGCGGGCCGTCGTGCCGGCGTGGTTCGAGCGCGGCACGCGCCGTCCCGATCCGGCCGGCCGCGCGTTCCTGGCGCTGTTGGCCTGTGCCGACGAGGGCCTGTCGGCGCGGCGCTTCGCCGAGTACCTGTCGCTCGGCCAGGTGCCGGCGCATGGCGCCGCGGTGCCGACGGCCGGTGCGCGCGGGACCGCGTCCGCGTCGGCGATGTCGTCGATCCCGACGGACGACGCCGCCACCGCGATCCTCGCGCCCGACGACCAGCCGGAGGATCCCGCGCCGATCGACGAGGCACCGGCGGCCGACGAGCGCGACGGCGATCGCGTGGTGGCCGGCACGTTGCGCGCCCCGTGGCGATGGGAAGAGCTGCTGGTCGAGGCCTACGTGATCGAGGGGCTCGACCGTTGGCAGCGGCGACTGCCGGGCCTGAAGCGCGAGTACGAGCGCCGCGCCCGCGAGCTGGCCGACGACGATCACGACTCGCCGCGCCTGCGCGCGCTGGAGCGCGACCGCCGGCAGCTCGAGCACCTCGAGGCGTTCGCGCTGCCGGTCGTGACCGCGCTCGACACCTGGCGCTCGCCACGCACCTGGGCCGAGTGGATGGCGGCCTTCGCGTCGCTGGTGCCGCGGGTGCTGCGCCAGCCGGCCCGCGTCGAACGCGTGCTCGCCGAGATGGCGCCGCTCGGTGCCGTCGGCCCGGTGCCGCTGCGCGAGGTGCGCGACGTGCTCACGCCGCGCCTGCTCACGCTCACGCACGAGCCGCCCCGCCGCCGTCAGGGCCGCGTGTTCGTCGGCACGCCGCACGCGGCGCGCGGCCGCACCTTCCGCGTGGTGTTCGTGCCGGGCCTCGCCGAGCGGATTTTTCCGCAGCGCCTGCGCGAGGACGCGCTGCTGCTCGATGCGCGCCGGCGGGCGCTCGACCCGGCGCTGCCGGTGGCCGACACCCGTGCCGACGACGAACAGTTGCAGTTGCGGCTGGCGGTGGGCGCGTCGGTCGACCGCGTGCACCTCTCGTATCCCCGGCTCGAACTGGCCGAGTCGCGGCCGCGCGTGCCGTCGTTCTACGTGCTCGACGTGCTGCGTGCCACCACCGGTACCATCCCGCGCTACAAGGACGTCGCCGATCGCGCCTTCGACGAGGGACGCGCCTCGCTGGCGTGGCCGGCGCCGCCCGCGCCCGCCGACGCCATCGACGACATGGAGCACGACCTGGCCGTGCTGCTGCCGCTGCTGCGGGCGCCGCTCGACGCGCGGGCCGCGCACGAAGGACGGGCCCGCTACCTGCTCGAGCTGAACGCGTCGTTGCGCCGGTCGGTGATCGAGCGATGGGCGCGCTGGCAGAACCGCTGGTCGACGGCCGACGGCCTCACGCGCGTGGCGCCGCTCACCGAGGCCGCGCTGGCGCGGCAGCGGCTCACCGCGCGACCCTACTCGCTCACCGCGTTGCAGCGCTACGCGACGTGTCCGTACCAGTTCCAGCTCGCCGCGATCTATCAGCTGGCGCCGCTCGAAGTGCCGGCGCCCCTGCAGCGGCTCGATCCCCTCACCCGCGGCAGCCTGTTCCACGAGATCCAGACGCAGTTCTTCCGCACGCTGCTGAAGAACGGGATGCTGCCGCTCACCGCCGCGCACGTCGACACGGCCCGCCGTCAGCTCGAGTGGGCGATCGCCGACGTGGTGAAGCGCGCCTATGACGATCTGGCGCCGGCCATCGATCGCGTGTGGAACGACGAAGTGGACAGCCTGCGCCGCGACCTGCGCGTGTGGTTCGACGAGATGGTGGTGAAGGACGCCGCGCACTGGGTGCCCGAGCGTTTCGAGCTGGCCTTCGGCCTGCCGCCCGACAGCGCCCGCGACGAGGCCTCCGTACGTGAGCCGGTGAAGGTCGGCCCGCAGGGGTTCCTGCTGCGCGGCTCGATCGATCTCGTGGAACGCCGCACCGACGGCAAGGCGCTGCGGGTCACCGACCACAAGACCGGCCGCAACCGCACGTCCCAGGCGACCATCGTCGACGGCGGGAAGATCCTGCAGCCGGTACTCTACGCGGTGGCGCTGCAGGCGATGACCGGCGAGCCGGTGGACGAAGGCCGGCTCTCGTACTGCACGGCGGCGGGACAGTTCAGCACGCATCCGATCCGCATGGACGACGTGATCCGCCTGCGCGGCCTCGAGGTGCTCGAGATCGTCGACCGCGCCGTGGAGCACGGCATGCTGGCCGCCCGGCCCGGGCCGTCGTACGGCGGATCGGCGTGCGACTACTGCGACTTCCGCGCGGTGTGCGGTCCCGACGAGTTGTCGCGGACCAGGCGCAAGCCCGAGGTGCCCGACCTCGACGCGCTGCGGAGGATGCCGTGATCGCGCACGCCGACGCCCGCGATCGCGCCCTGATCGGCGAGGCGCTCGACCGCACGCTGGTGGTCGAGGCCGCGGCCGGCACCGGCAAGACCACCGAGCTCGTGAAGCGCATCGTGCGGCTGGTGGCCACGGGCCGCGCCACCATCGACGCGATCGTCGCGGTGACGTTCTCGGAGAAGGCCGCCGGCGAGCTGAAACTGCGGCTGCGCGAGCAGCTCGAGCACGCCCGCACCGCGGCCGAGGGCGAGGCGGCGCCGCGGCTGGCGCAGGCGGTGCGGCGCTTCGAGGAATCGCACGTCAGCACGATCCACGGCTTCTGCGCCGACCTGCTGCGCGAGCGGCCGGTCGAGGCGCGCATCGACCCATCGTTCGTCATGCTGACCGACGATCAGGCAACGCGGCTCTACGGCGAGGCCTTCGCCGACTGGCTGCAGCGCGAGCTCGACGCGCCGCGCGAGGGCGTGCGCCGATCGCTGCGCCGTGCGTCGTCGCGGCGGTTCGGGCAGGACGAGGACGGCGACGCCCCGATCGAGCGGCTGAAGCGGGCCGGCCGTGAGCTGCTCGAGTGGCGCGACCATCCCACGCCGTGGACGCGTCCCGACGGGTTCACGCGCGACGCCGACATCGATCACCTGCTCGACGGCATCGGCACGCTGTGCGACGCCACCGTCGGCGCCATCAACCCGCGCGATCCGCTGCCGCGCGCCATCGAGCCGCTGCGCCGCGCCTGGAACGAGATCCGGCCGCTGCGCGAGCGGGGCCTGCGCGACTACGACGGCTGGGAAGCGCTGCTCTGCGCGCTGGCCGACAACGAACGCGACCTGCGCAACGGCCGCCGCTCGAGCGGCCAGTTCTCACGGCAGATCTCGAATGCCGAGGTGATCGCCGCCCGCGACGCGCTGGTCGACAAGCTGGTCGAGTTCCGCAACACCGCCGATGCCGACCTGGCGGCGCTGGTGCACGAGGCCCTCGGCGACACCGTGCGGATCTACGAGCAGCGGAAGACGCGGGCTGGCGCGCTCGACTTCCTCGACCTGCTGATCCGGGCCCGCGACCTGGTGCGCGACGACGCCGACGTGCGTCGCGACTTCCAGCAGCGCTTCCGCTACCTGCTGGTCGACGAGTTCCAGGACACCGATCCGCTGCAGGCCGAGCTGCTGATGCGCCTGGCCGCCGCCGGCGACGCCGGTCCCGACGTGTCGTATCTGGACCTGGCGACGCGTCCCGGTGCGCTCTTCATCGTCGGCGACCCGAAGCAGTCGATCTACCGCTTCCGCCGCGCCGACGTCGGCGTGTATCGCGCCATCTGCGAGTCGCTCGAGCAGCAGGGGGCGGCGCGGGTGCGCCTGCGCACGTCGTTCCGCAGCGTGCCCGGCATCCAGCGGCTGGTGAACGCGGCGTTCACCGTGCACATGACCGGCGCCCGCGACGCCCTGCAGGCCCAGTACGTCGAGCTGCAGCCGGCGCGCGCCAGCCACGACGCACAGCCGGGCGTGATCGCGCTGCCGGTGCCGCGTCCACTGAGCGACTACGGCCGGGTCACCGACACCGCGATCGAGGCGTCGCTGCCGAAGGCGGTGGCCGAGTTCGTGCGCTGGCTGGTGCGCGACAGTGGCTACACGGTCGCCGACGAGCACGCCCCGGCCGGGCCCGATGGCGCGCCGGCCCGCCGGCCGATCCGCGCCGGTGACGTCTGCCTGCTGTTCCGGCGCCTCGTGAAGTTCACGCACGACGTCACCAGCGACTACGTGAGCGAGCTCGAGGCGCGCGGGTTGCCGCACCTCATCGTCGGTGGCAAGGCGTTCCACGAGCGCGAGGAGGTCGATGCGCTGAGAACCGCGCTGACCGCCATCGAGTGGCCCGACGACGCGTTGAGCGTGTTCGCGGCGCTGCGCGGGCCGTTCTTCGCGGTGCCCGAAGAAGAGCTGTTCGCGTGGCACGGCCGCGGCTACGGCTTCCGTCCGCACGACGTGCCGAAGGACGCGCCGCCGGAGCTGGTGGCGGTGGGCGAGGCGCTGTCGACGATCGCCGAGCTGAACCGCCTGCGCAACCACCGCACCGTGGCCGACACCATCGGCCGGCTGCTCGAGGCCACCCGCGCGCACGCCGGCTTCGTGCTGTGGCGCGGCGGCGAGCAGGTGCTGGCCAACGTGCTGCAGATCGCCGAGATGGCGCGCCGCTACGAAGCGGGCGGCGGCCTGTCGTTCCGCGGTTTCGTCGACGAGCTGCGCGATGCCGCGGCCCGCGCGCCGGCGCCCGAAGCGCCGATCGTCGAGGAAGGCACCGACGGCGTGCGCCTGATGACGGTGCACAAAGCCAAGGGCCTCGAGTTCCCGGTGGTGATCCTGGCCGACATCAGCTGCAAGCTGAGTCGCGATCGCGCCTCGCGCTATCTCGACAGCGCCAGGGGCCTCGCCGCGATTCAGCTCGCCGGGTGGACGCCATCGGATCTGCGCGATCACAACGATCTCGAAGCGGCGCGCGACAAGGCCGAGGGCGTGCGCCTGGCCTACGTGGCGGCGACCCGCGCCCGCGATCTGCTGGTGGTGCCGGCGATCGGCGACGGGCCGGAAGAGAAGCACTGGACCTCGCCGCTGTCGGCCGCACTGTTCGGTGGCGACGCCATCGACGTGCCCGGCGTGCCGGCGTTCACCGGACGCGACACCCACCTCGATCGGCCGCCGTCGAACGTGCCCACGCTGCACACGATGCGGCCCGGCGCCTACGCGCACCAGGATCCGACCACCGGCGAGCCCTACAACGTGGTGTGGTGGGATCCGTCACACGTCGACGCGCCCGGCGCCGAGCGGCGCGGACTGCGTCACGAGCACCTGATCCACAAGGACGCCCCGGCCGCCACCGTGCTCGCCGATCGAATCCGCTACGACGAGTGGCGCGGCTGGCGCGCCTCGGCGCTGGCGCAGGGCGCCACCGCCAGCGTGCGGGTGATGACGGCCACCGAATGGGCCGACGCGAGTCTCGAGGGCGACGTGGCGCTGCCGGCGGCGGTCGGTGCCGCCGCGCTGGCCGTGCGCGTCGAGGACGCGAGTGCCGACGACGTGGTGCGGCCGTCGGGCGCGCGCTTCGGCACGCTGGTCCACGCGCTGCTCGCGCACGCGGCGTTCGATGCCGGCATCGATGATCTGGCGCGACTCGCGTCGGTGCAGGCGCGGCTGCTCGGTGCCACCGATGCCGAGCGGGCGTCGGCGGCCGAGACGGTGGCGCACGTGCTCGCGCATCCGCGGCTGGTCCGCGCGCGGGCCGCGCAGGTCGAGGGGCGTCTGTTCCGGCGCGAACTGCCGCTCGTGCTCACCGTGGATGGCGTCGTCGTCGACGGCCAGGCCGACCTGGTGTGGGACGACGGCGATCGGCTGGTGGTCGTCGACTACAAGACCGACGTCGATCTGTCGCCGGGCGAGCCCTCGTACCGCCGCCAGATCGGGCTCTACGCCGACGCGTTGGCGAAGGCCTACGGACGCACCGTCGACGCGGTGCTGCTGCGCGTGTAGCCGACCGGGCTCACGCTTCGTTCGTCGCGCGCCCCGGCAGTCCCGTCACCATCCGCACCGCGCGATCGTGCAGGCGATCGCTCAGCAGACGCTTCAGCCAGACGCGCTGACGGGCCTCGCGTCCCACGAGGTAGCGCGTCCGCGGGCGACGAGCCGTGAGGGCGCGGGCGATGGCGTCGGCCACGGTGGCGGGCGGCAGCGCCTGGCCGATCGCCTTCGTCACCGAGCGGCGGAACGCGGCGATGGCGCGGCCGTAGCGCGCCGCACCCTCCGGCGTCGCCGTCACGGCATCGAGCGACGCCAGTGCCGTGTCGCCGATCGGGGTGTCGACGGTGCCGGGCTCGACGATCGCCACCTCGATGCCCCACGGCGCCACCTCGACGCGGAGGGCGTCGGCGATGGCCTCGAGCGCGTACTTCGACGCCGAATAGGCACCGAGGAAGGGCAGCGCGCTCAGGCCGGCGATCGAGCCGAGGAACACCACCCGACCGCGTCCCTGGCGCAGCCCCGGCAGGGCCTGTTGCGTGAGCCGTACCGCGCCGGTGACGTTCACGTCGAGCATCGCCTGCAGGTGCGCCAGCGGCTGCAGTTCCAGCGGGCCGAGCAGCGACAGGCCGGCGTTGTTCACGAGACCGGCCAGGCCGCGTCCCGCCGCCAGCACCTCGGCGCGCCGCACCGCGGTGGCCACCGACTCGGCGTCGGTCACGTCGAGGCGGCACGGCACGAGTCCGGCGACGGCCCGTCGCTCGAGCGCGGCGAGCGTCGCCGGGTCGCGTCCGCCCGCCACCACGGTGAAGCCACGGGCGCACAGGTCGAGCGCGCACGCCAGGCCGATGCCGCTGGTGGCGCCCGAGACGATCACGACACCGCGCGCGCGGTCGCTCATGCGTCGATCGTCCGGCGATGACGCCAGCAGTAGGCCGCCAGCCACGCCGCGAAGCCGAGACTGAACGCGTTCACCCACAGTTCCCAGGCGAGTGACGCGCCAGACCCTGCGCGATAGACGCCGAACGTGAGGTTGATGGTGACGTCGGCGATGCCGAGGAAGCCCAGCGCGCCGGCGGTGAGCAGGCCGGTCATCACCGCCGCCGGCCGGCCGCGTCTCAGCAACTCGGCGGTGATGGCGGCCGTCGCCCCCAGCACCGCATCGGCCGGCGGGAACACCGCCGCGCACGACAGATACGCGGCATCGAGCGACACCGCGTGCCCGCGCACGACCGCCAGCCAGTAGCTGGCGATGCCACCCACGAGGCACCAGAGCAGGGCGATGGTGAGACCCGCGCCAGGCGGGCGACGTGGCGATGCCGACATGGTTCGGTCAGCGCGAGCGGAGCAGCCCGCGCTGCCGCATCACCGGCACGAACACGTCCTCGAGCAGCTGCAGGGCGGCGTCGAGGTCGGCGCGCGAGTGCAGCGCCGTCACGCTGGCGCGGAAGCGCGCCTGATCGAGCGGCACGGTGGGATAGTCCACCGGGGTCACGAACAGGCCGCGATCGCGCAGCGTGTTGCCGAGTTCGTAGAGCAGCGCGCGATCGCCGACGACGATCGGCACGATGTAGCTGGTGGACGTACCCGTGTTCACACCCATCGCCTGCAACGCGCCACGGAAGTAGGTGGCGTTGTCCCACAGGCGCTGCCGGTGTTCCGGCTCGGCCTCCATCACATCGAGCGCGGCGACGAGACCGGCGACCACGGCCGGCGGCAGCGCGCAGGTGAACCCGTACGGATTGGCGTAGAAGCGCAGGTACTCGATGACGTCGCGCGAGGACGCCGCGAAGCCGCCGGCCGCCGAGAAGCCCTTCGAGAACGTGCCGTACTGCAGGCCGACGCGATCGCGAACGCCGAAGTGCTCGATGACGCCACCGCCGGTCGGGCCGCAGCACAGGATCGAGTGCGCCTCGTCGACCATCAGGCCGACGCGATGCGACTCGGCCACCTCGAGCAGGCGCGGCAGATCGGCCATGTCGCCGTCCATCGAGTAGAGGCCGTCGACGAAGATCAGGCGCCGCGTTCCGGCGGTCGACGTCAGCACGCGGTCGAGCGACGCCGCGTCGTTGTGATCGAAGAACGTCACGCGGGCGCCGCCCACCTTGATGCCGTCCACGAGCGAGATGTGGGCACGGGCGTCGACGAGCGCCACGTCGCCCTTGCGCATGAGCCCCGCCGCCGTGCCGAGCGCGCCGCCGAAGCCGGAGTTGAAGATCAGCACCGCCTCACGGCCGGTCAGCGCGGCCAGGCGCTGCTCGAGCGTCTCGTGCAGCAGGCTCTTGCCCGACAGGATCGGCGAGCCGCAGGCGCCGGTGCCGTAGTCGTCGAGGGCCTGCTTGGCGGCGGCGACGACCGTCGGGTGCCGCACCAGGCCGAGGTAGCCGTACGACGTCATGTTGATCACGCGTTGCCGCGTGTCGCCGCGCTTCAGGTGGTTCACCGGCGCGGCCGGGTCGCACAGCACCGGCTCGTAGAGCGCGGTGGCCCAGGCGGTCTCGCGGCGCCACTGCAGGTACTCGGGCGGCGGCACCAGCGGGCTGTCGGTGTCGGAGAAGTAGAAGTCGGCGAGGCTGAAATCGGAGGCGGTCCAGGGCATCGTCAGCTCCGGGTGAAGAGGCGGCGCAGCGACTCGAACGGCAGGGCGAGCTGTCCGAGGAAGCCACGCGGGACGAAATCGGGCTGGATGCCGAACGCCGGCGTGTGCCCGGGCGTCGGCGGCAGGTAGGTGCCGAAGAGGTGGTCGAACAGCATCAGGTTCATGCCGAAGTTGCTGTTGCCTTCGCGGAGGTCGAGCGAGTGGTGCAGCCAGTGCACGGCTGGCGTGCCGACGATCCGGTTGATCCACTCGGGCGTCGGCAACGTGACGTTGGCGTGCTGGGTCTGCGCGGCGAAGTTGCCGAAGGCGGTCACCCACAGCACCACCTCCGGCGCGGCGCCGAGCGCCAGCAGCGGCGCGATCGACAGGAACGAGAAGGAGCCGATGTCGAGGGCGTGGATGCGCGTGGCCTTGAAGAAGGTCATGCGGCCGGTGCTGTGATGCAGCGCGTGCAGCGGCCACAGCCACGGCACCGAGTGCAGCAGGCGATGCTGCCAGTAGCCGAAGAACTCGGCGATGGCGAGGCCCAGCGCCGCCTGCGCCAGCATCGGCCAGGTGGTCGGCCAGAGCGTGACGATCGGCGCCGGCACGGCCTGGTGCGCCAGCCATGCCCCGCCGAACGAGCCCACGCTGAAGCTGGTCAGCAGGTGACCGATGTCGTTCCACCACTGGTCGTCGGCGGCACGCCAGTCGGCGTGCTGCGGCCGCAGCCGTTCCCACGCCACGAGTCCCAGGCCGACCAGCACCGTGATGCCGAGCAGCGTGGTGTCGGCGTCGCCGCCGAGCGCGAGACCCACGTAGACCGCGCCGAGGCAGGCGGCGAACACCGCGCCCCACAGCGCCCCGATCCGGCCCGAGGTGGTCGCGGCGCTCATCGACGGCGTCCCCAGTCTTCCGCGGCGGCGCGCGCGAGGATGCGTGGCAGGTAGTCCATCACCGGGGGCGGCGGCAGCGGCACGGCGAGCGCGGCGTCGGTGGCAGCGCGGCTGAAACATTTCGGCCGCAGCAGGTACTCGCCGACCACGTCGAACATCCACTCGGCCGCCGCCGACACGCCGTCGAGTGGCGTCCCGTCGGCGTCGCGGTCGCGCCATTCGTCGGCCGACACCCAGCCGACGTTCCAGTCGGGGCGGGCCAGGTGCGTGCGGAACACCTGCACGATGTCGGCGGCGCTCGGCGCGACGTCGCCGGCCGAGATCTGATAGGTGCGGCCGGCGGTGAAGTGGTCGAAGAACAGCCGCGCCAGGATGCCGGCGGCGTAGTCGGAGGGCAGCATGTCGAGCGTGTGCGACGGATGGCCGACGATGCGCTGCACGCGGCCCGAGGCGTACAGCTCGAACATCTTGTGCGCCTCCATGTAGCGGTGCACGTAGCCATCGGATTGCCGGCCGACCAGCAGCGACAGGCGGTAGATGCTGGCCGGCAGCTTCGCCATCGCCTCGCGCACCAGCCACTCGGCCTCGGCCTTCGATTCCTCGTACGGATTGACGAAGCCGGCGTCGTGCTCGAGTTCGTCCTCGAGCACCAGCCCGGTGCGCCGTCCGGCGACGTACAGCGTGCTGAGGTGTCCGAACGCTTCGAGGCGTCGTGCCGAACCCGCGACGTCGAGGGCGTGTCGCGTGCCCTCCACGTTCACCGGCCGCACGCGCTCGCGCGTGGCGTTGAAGTCGATGTCGGCGGCGGCGTGCAGCACGTGCGTGGCAAGGTCACGCACCCACGCGGCGTCGTCGGGCGCCAAACCGAGGCCGGGCTCCGTGAGGTCGCCGGCCGCGGCCCGCAGCTGCGGACAGTCGGTGGGCGTCATCGTTCCCGCCGACGCCACGTCGACGAGCTGTGCCCATCGCCGGGCGAGCTCGTCGGGCGTCGAGGCGCGAATCACGACGCGGGCCTCGGTGGTCGTCCCGCGCTCGATGAGCAGGCGCAGCAGCTCGACGCCGACCGTGCCCGTGCCGCCGGTGAGCAGCAGTCTCACGACCGCACCACCCCGTCCGGGTGCGCGATGAACGCGCCGCGGCGAGCCGTGCGGTTCGCCGCCAGCACTTCCGCGAGGTAGCCCCGCGCCGGCGGTGGCGCATCCGCCGCGATCGCGAGGTCGGCGCGCAGGAAGTGGTGCGCGCGCTCCAGGTTGTAGAACGGCACGCCCACCAGCGCGTGGTGGGTGGCGTGACGGTTCAGATGGTTGAAGAACCAGGCGCCGAAGCGGTTGGTCTCGATGTCGCGGGCGTTGAGGTATTGCGTGAGCATCGGTGTGGCGTGCGTGCCCCACAGGCCGTAGTGCTCGGCGTGGTTGCGCAGTTGATGGGCGATGCCGACGACGCGTTCGGCGGTGATCCACAGCAGGATGGCGCCGGCCAGCCGCGCGCCGCCGCCGGTCGTGTAGGCGGCCGCGATCCAGGCGAGCGCCACGGCGGCGATGCCGAGGCCGTCGATGGCGGTGGCGCGGCCGATGTGCCGCAGGTGTCCGCGATGCTGGCGCGCCTCGCGCAGCAGCCGCACCAGCAGGCCGACGCCGCCGGTGACGAACACGCTGACCCAGATCTGGTTGCGGAAGTACCAGCGGCGGAGCGGCGAGGCCGCCTCGTACTCGGCCATCGTCGGCTGGATGCGCTCCGGATCGCGCAGGCTCGCTCCCGCCCACTTGTGGTGACTGAGATGCACCACCGTGTAGACGCCGATCGGCCAGGCGATCGGCCACGACATCAGCCGCGCCAGGATCACGTCGAGCCAGCCGACGCCGGTCAGGCGCCGATGCAGGGCGTCGTGCGTGAGGCTGATGACGCCGGCGAACCAGACGCCCGACAGCACGGCGGCGATCGCGTAGACGCCCCACTGGCCACGGCTCCACGCCGTCATCGCCCAGGCCACGAGCGCCACCTGGCCGCCGATGCGCAGCGCCGCCTGGGCAGCGCCCGGCCATGGGCGCATCTGGTGCAGGGCCTTGAGCGCGTCGCGGCGCGCCGCCGGATCGGGAGCGGCCGTCATCGTCAGAGTCCCAGGGCTTCGCGCCGCTCGTAGACGTACGAGATGCCATCGCAGAAGGTGTTGCCGCGGTCGGCCATCAGCACCTGGCCGGTCATGCCGTCGAAGGGCCCCATGCACAGGGCCAGCGCCGCGGTGCCAACTTCTTCCGGTGTCATGAACCAGCCGTCGTCGACGAAGCTGCGCAGGAATCCGTAGAACTCGTTGCCGAAGGTGCCGTCGAACGAGGCGGTGCGGATGGCCCGCGAGCGCAGCACGTTGATGCGCACGCCTTCGTCCCGCAGGCGGTAGGCCGTGTACTTCGCCATCGCTTCCATCGCCGCCTTGCCGGCGGCGACGAAGTCGTAGCCCGGCGTGAAGCGGTCGGGCCCGTCGGACGACATCACGACGACGTAGCGCGGATAGCGCCCGCAGATCGTCTTCATCGCCGTCAGGTAGTCGAAGGTGGGCCACGCCGAGCCGCGCAGGCTCTTCATGAACCCGCGCTCGGTGTAGTCCTCCATTCCGTTCACGACCAGCGCCACCGAGGCGTTGCTGATGAAGGCGTCGACGGCGCCGAAGCGCTCGTGCACCGTCGTCAGCAGCGCCACGGTGTCGTCGCCGCGGGTGATGTCGGCCTGGAGGACGAGCGGCGGCGGCGCGCCGGCGGCCACGACGGCCGCCGACACCTCGCCCTCGTCGGCGCTGCCCCACGCGTAGGTGAGGACCAGTTGCGCGCCCTCGGTGGCGAAGGCCAGGGCCGTGGCCAGGCCGATACCCCGGGTGCCGCCGGTGATGAGCACGACCCGGCCGGCGTGGGAACGTCCGGTGTTCACGCGCCGATACCCGCGCCGCTCTTGGTGTCGTGCAGCAGGCCGACGAGGCCGTCGATGTTGGTGAGCTTGTTCAGTTCCGCGCGCGGCACCTTCACCTTCAGCTCGCGCATCGCGCCCGAGACCACCTCGACGACATCGAGGGAGTTGGCGCCGTACTCCTTGAGCGAGCGGGTCGGATCGACGCTGGCGGTGTCGAGGCCGTCCACGGCGTTGGCGAGGTGTTTCACGACGACGGCGAGCACGTCTTCACGGGTCATGCGGTCTCCTTGGGGCGAAGCGGGTGAGTGTGGCGTTCCTGGAACAGGCGACTGAAGTTCTCGAACAGCGCGGCGCCGCCGTCGACGGTCACGACCTGGCCGCCGATGGCGTCCATCGGCCCGGCGCACAGGCCGTAGATGGCCTCGGCCACCGTCTCTGGCGCGGTCAGGGTGTCGGGCTCGTAGGTGCGGACGAAGTCGGCGAAGCGCTCGCCGAACGTCGCCGTGAGCGACTCGGTGTCGACGAATCGCGTGCGCACGACGTTGACGTTGGTGCCGAGCGGCTGCAGCCGATAGTGCAGGTAGCGGCACATCGTCTCGAGCGCCGCTTTCGCCGTGGCGATGAGGTCGTAGCCGACGTGCATGGTGTCGGGGCCTTCGGAC
>Ga0075163_10006402_pt1 | contig 15587 bp, 11 predicted proteins | sample JI1023141ADNA_FD_71478 | JGI IMG/M metagenome (GOLD analysis project Ga0075163, IMG submission 71478) | Wastewater effluent complex algal communities from Wisconsin, to seasonally profile nutrient transformation and Carbon sequestration -... | ecosystem: Engineered > WWTP > Effluent > Algae... | reverse complement strand
GGCACGTCGGCGCCGCGTGCCCAGTTCGTGCAAGCGAACGCATTCATCTCACGGCTCGCTTTCCAGCACGTCGGCGGCGCGCGACCGACTTGAGCACCTCGCCGTCGGCGCCCTCGAGCGCCTTGCGCAACACCGTGCGGGCGACGTCGGCGTCCTTCGCCTGAATGAGGCTGATGGTGATGGTGTAGCCGGCGAGGGAGCGCTCTTTGTCTTCGACCAGCGCCTCGAGGAACTCGGGGTGCGCCGCAGCGATGGGCGTGAGCGTGTTGAAGAGCAGCGACGTCGCGAACGACTGCGAGGCGCTGAGTACGAGCCGCGCGAACTCGGTGTCTCGCTCGATGTAGCGCTGGTGGTCGGTCTCGACGGCCTGCGCGTCGGCCAGCCGCTGGAGCGTCGCGACGTCTGACGCCACGGCCCGTTCACAGGCGAGCGCCACCGCCTCGACGGCCACCGCGCGCCGCAACTCGAGGAACGAGCGCAGCAGGTCGGCACGGTCGGCGATGTCGACGTACGCGAGCACGCCGAGGCCAGCGCTCTGCATCACGTCGAGCACCAGCACGCCGTCGCCCTGCCGAGCCCGCACGAGCCCCTCGCTCTCGAGCTTCGCCATCGCGGCCCGCAGCGTCAGCCGGCTCACACCCAACGAAGCGGCGAGCTGGCGTTCGGGCGGCAGGTAGTCGCCCGCCTTGTATTCCCCACCCACGACTGCACGACGGAGACGTTCGAGCACGGCGTCGACGGGTCGGGGCACACGGGCCAGTGGCGTGGAGAGCGTCATTGGTTTAACCATTAAACCAATCCATCTCCGGCTCGCAAGAGGGCCCGTGCACGGCGACGATGCGCCCATGTCTGGAACGCCGCTGTTGCTCGTGGTCGTGCTGACGGCTGCTCCGCCTGCCAACCCCGTCACCGCCTCACGGTGTCTGCGGCCAGCCGTTCAGCGTGACGTGCAGTTGCTGAAGCTGCGCAGCGGCGCCGTCTGGTACTCGTCGAACACGGCCGATGCAGGGTGGACTCCCGAAGAAGGGCCCGTCGGCTGCACCGACCTCGCGACGCCAGAGACCAACCGCCTGCAGCTCTTCGTCATTCGCAACGGCATCGCCGTGCTCTGGTTCGTCGACCGCGCCGACACGCAGCCGCTCGAGACCACTCCTGCGAACTGGAAGGCGTGGCGCTCTCCCGTTCAGGAAGGGGAGTCGGGCCAGGCCGGCTGTCTCAAACGCTTCGCCCGCGGCACGGTGTTGTTCGACCGGCCAGACGGAGCGGCAGCAGCGGTCGTCGTCGACCCGTCCTTCCTCGGAAAGTGGGACTCGGCGAAGACCAGCTCAGGCTTCTGGGCGCAGGTGCGCGGTGTGCGAGAGCCGCTCTGGGTGAAGCAGCCCAACGACCGCGACTGGTGCGACTGACCGTTACTTCTTCTTCGGAGGCGCGGCGGGCGCTTTGCCCGGCTTCACCGTCAGCACGCAGTGGTGGAAGTTTCCGTCGATGATGACCGCCACGTACTTCAGCGAGGTGTGCCAATACGACTTCTGCAGCTTCGACGCCTCGCGCGTTCCCGACGCGTAGCAGCTCTGCGTCTTGCCGCCGCCCTCGACGACGAAGCCCGGTGACTCTCCGTCGGTCACGAGCTCGGCAGCGATGGCGAGCCCGCCCTGCGACGTCTTCGAGTCACCCGCGGTCACCAGCTTCTGCCACTGGTACGGCGCCTTGTTCTGGTCGAGGAAGCGCACGCACTCGAGGCCCGCTTCCGTCATCTTGTCCTGGTCGTTGAGCAGGGCCGGCCACTTCGGAGCCGCCTCGCTCGTCTGGCAGAAATACAGCTCGGTGATGTCGTTCTTCCCGGGCCGGGCGAAGACCAGCCAGCTGCCGTCCTTCGACCAACCGTGGAACTGGTCCTGGGCGAGCGCAGGGGTCGCAGCGCCAAGCGTGAGCGCGATGAGCAGACTTCGAATCATGGGGTCGTGGCTCCTGAAGCAGGGGGCGTCGGCACGGCGGGCGACGGGGGCGACGTTGGCTCTGCGGGTGCGGGCGTCGCGGGAGCCGGCTCGACTGGCAGCGCAGGGGGCGCCATCACGGGAGCCGGAGGAGGAAGCGGCGGCGGCGCGAGCGCCAGCACGTACTGCGACGTACCGGCAGGCAGCTGCACCACCAGCACCGGGTTCTCGTCGAGGTACTTCTTCTCGACTGGCAACGTCAGCCGGCCATCAGCGGCGCTCGTCAGCACGAGGCGGTTCTTCCACTCGCTCAGCTCGACCTTCACGTTCGGCAACGCCCCGCCCTGGCCGTCCGTCACCAGCAGCTGAACGTCTTTCCCCTCGGTCTTCGGAGTGACGAAGTCGCGGTAGCGCGCACGCAGCGCACACGACGACGAGAGGCCCACCACGAGCACCGACGACAGGAGGATTCGAGCTGCACGCATGCGCTGCCTTCTAACGGCCCGCGGCCAAAAGGTCAGCGATCAAGACGAGGGGGGCTTCTGGAACTTCAAGACTGCTTCCGGGTCGGGACGCCTCAGCTGGTGCGCACCATCGGCAGCACGATTCTGAAGGCCGAGCCCTTCCCCGGGTTGCTCTCGACCGAGATGCGGCCACCGTGGTTCTCGATGATGCCCTGCACGATGGACAGGCCGAGGCCCGTCCCCTTGCCGTCGGGCTTCGTGGTGAAGAAGGGCTCGAAGATGCGGGCTTTGACGTCGGCGGGAATGCCGGCGCCCGTGTCGCGCAGCTCGATCTGCACCTGGGCGTCGAGCGTGCGCGTGGTGATGACGATGCGGCCGCCCGACGGCGTCGCGTGACACGCGTTGGTGATGAGGTTGATGAAGACCTGCACCAGGTTCTGTCGCACCGCGAGGAAGCGCGGCACTTCGCCGAGCTCGGTCTCGAGCGTCACGCCGTGTTTGTGCAGCACGTGGTCGCAGAAGCCGACGGCGCGCTCGATGGTCGCGTTGAGGTCGACCTCTTCCGGCGTGTCCTGCGCGGGGCGGGCGTAGCTGACGAGGTCTCGCGTGAAGCGCAGCACCCGGTCGGTGTTCTCGACGATCTTCCGGTACTTGGTGACGTCGTTGGGGTCGGCGGTGAGCGACGTCGAGGCGCGGCTGAGCAACGCGTCGGCGTAGGTGGCCACGGCCGTCATCGGGTTGTTGATCTCGTGCACGACGGAGGCCGCGAGCTGCCCGAGCGACGCGAGCTTCTCGGCCTGCACGACGCGCTTCTCGAGGTCACGCATGCGCGAGAGGTCTTGCCCGATGGCGATGACGCCCTCGATGTCTCCCGTCTGGCTCACCACCGCGCTCGAGGCGAGGGTGACGCGGGCTTCACGCCCATCTTTCGTGAGCAGCGTCGTCTCGAAGGCCGACTGCGCCTGGCCCACCAGCGCCTCATTGAAGACGCGAATGACGTTGAGCCGCATGGCGGGCGGCACCAACTCGTTCAGGTCACGGCCCAGCACCTCGGCCTTGCTGAGCCCGGTGAGCTGCGTGAGCGCGCGGTTGAAGACGACGACCTTGCCCTCGCGGTTCGTCACCACGATGAGCGCGTTGCCGTTCTCGATGAGCTCCTCGAGGTATTTGCGCACGAAGGTGAGCTCGTCGATGAGCTTGGCGTTGCGCACGGCGACGGCGACCTGATTGGCCAGCTGAATCAGAATGCGCTCGTCGGCGACGATGTCGGCGGTGAGGCCCGGTGGGTACTCGACGTTGATGGCTCCGACGAGCTGGCCCGAAGCGACGAGCGGCGCCGCGATGCCACGCACGCTGCCCGTGAAGACGAGCGGCAGCTCTCCGGTCGTCACCACCACCTTGTCCTTCGGCAGGTGCCCCGTCTCGAGGTGCGTCTTCTCGACCATCGAGCGCCGCAAATGGAAGACGTCGCGGGAGCCGTCGCGCAGCCGCCCCTCGGCGTACAGCGAGGTGAGCGCGCAGGTGCGTGGGTCGACGATGCGCACGACGAAGGTACGGCCTGGGAAGAGCCCCTTCACGCCACGCGCGACCGTCGCCACGAGCTCTTCTTCTCCCGTGGAGCCCGCGACGTTTCGGCCAATCTCGAGCAGCTGCGACTCGACGCGCGCCTGTTCGATGAGCGCCCGGCCTGCCGCCGCGAGGGAGTCGAGCATCGGCGAGAGCCGGCGCGCCACCACCGCCACCGTCTGCCCACGCCGGCTCACCGTCAGCGTCACGTGCTGGCCGGTCTTCAAGACGACGTCGAGGTCGACGGGCCGCTCTTCTTCGGGAGCGGCGATGGGCGCTGCGCCCAGGCACTCCGCGAGCGGGCGACCCACGAGCGACTTCTGGCCCGCGAGCACCTCGAAGGGAGAGTTGGCCGTCAACACCACCAGCGACAAGTCGCACAGCGCGGCCGGCGCATCGACCATGTCGAAGAACGCCTGAAACGCGTCAGCCGCAGGGCCAGCGCTCTCGAAGGGCCGCACCTGGGAGGTCTCACTCTTCATGCGAAGACGCCTTGTCGAGGTCGACGATCTGCGCATTGCCGACGTAGTTGGTGGTCTCGTAGCGGGTGATCTTTCCGATCTTCCGGACGATCTCGGCCATGCGCTCCGCCTCCCGGTAGATGATGTCGACGTAGCGGGTCGCCGGGTCATCGCCCTTGAGCTTGCGCTTGAGCAGCTCGGCGTAGCCGGTGACCGACGTGAGGGGCTGGTTCAGCTCGTGCGCCGTGGTGCCCGCGAGCGCGACGATGACGGCGTTCTTCTCGCTCTCGAGCAGCCGCGCCTCGACGTCGGTGAGCTTGCGCTCGAGGTTGAGGCGGTCACGCAAATCGATGAAGAGCCCGACGGTGCCGACCTCGTGGGTGCCGTCGTGAATGATGCTGGCGGTCATGTTCACGGGAATCGCTTCACCCGTGTTGCTGATGATCTCGTATCGCGAGGTCGTGAGCCGGCCGGGCCCTCCATGTTCACCCGAGCGAAGCCGCGCCATCACGTCGCGCGCGATGCCCTCGGGGTACAGCTTCGTCACGTGCAGCTTCCCGACGACCTGCTCGGCCCGGTAGCCAGTCACGTCTTCGGCGGCCTTGTTGAAGAGCGTGATGTTGCCCTTCATGTCGGCGGCGATGATGGCGTCGACGCTCGAGTCGATGAGGCGCTCGAGGTACTCCTTCGTGCGCGTCAGCTCGTCGGCCATCTGCCGCTGCCGGGTGACGTCGCGCATGGTGAGAATCGCCACGCCTTCACCCGCGTCTCCGGTGAGCGGCGCGGCCGAGAGCGACAGCGTCAACCGTCGGCCCAGGCCCGTGCGCGCGTGCAGGTCGACGTCGGTGCGGACCTGGCCCTTCGACACGGAGTACAGAACGTCGAGCAGCAGCCCGTCGTCGGTCGGGTTCGCGAGCGCGTTGACGTGCCGGCCCACGGCTTCACCGGCGTTCAAGTCGAGCAGCTTCTCGCCCGCGGGGTTCAGCGAGAGCACGCAGGCGCGCGCGTCGAGAATCGCCACGCCGTCGCTCAAGTGCGCGAAGTACGACGCGTACCGGCCGAGCTCGTGCACGCGCTCTTCGGCGGCGAGGCGGGCCGTCTTCTCGAGCTCGCGTTTGCCGCGCTCGCGGTCGAGCTGGCGAATGTTGCGGAACGCGATGGCGGTGGCGTGGGCGACGGTCGCGAGGAAGTCGATCTCGCGCGGGTTGAAGGCGCCGCGCACCGACGAGCGCCGCACCAGCAGCACGCTCAAGACCTTGCCGCTGACGATGAGCGGGAACGCGGCGATGTTGCGAATGCCGCGGGCCTTCACCGACTCCTTCACGTCTTCGAGCAGCGGGTGTGACGGCGCGTCTTCGACGATGACGGGCTTGCCGGTGCGAACCGCTTCACGAATCTCGGGGTAGCGCGACAGCTCGATGCGCAGGTTCTTCAGCGACGCGTCGTCGGAGGCGGCGACGATGGTGCCCTGCTTGTTCTCGGCGTCGATGAGCACGAGCGTGGCGCGGTCGATGTCGAAGTCTTCGGCGAGCTTGCGGGTGACGTCGTGGAGCAGCTCCTCGATGTCGGTCGCCTCGGCGTAGCGGGCGGTGAGCTCGAGCAGCACCTTCAAGTCGCGCTGGCGGGCGACGGCGTCTTGCTGGCTGACGAGGCGCGCACGCAGGCGGCTCAGACGAGGCAACAGTTCGGACTCGAGTGACTCGGGCGCCACCACCTCGAGTACGGAGCTCTCGAGCGACAAGTCTCCGTTGGCGATGACGAGCACGCCCAGGCGCGGAGCCCTGAGCATCAACGCGCGCTTCTTCTCGAGGCCCTCGGCGCTGGTGACGTCACAGACGGCGACGTCGACGGCGGCCGTCACTTCGCTCTCGACGGGAACGCGGGCCTGCTCGAGCAGCTCACGAACCTTCGGCATCCATGCGCCGCTCGACTCGAGGAAGACTGGCCGTACCGGAACGGGTGTCACGCGGTCTCATGCTAGCCGACTCGTCAGGCCGTGTGGGCCTTCCTGCGACCCATCGCGTCGCTAGGGCGCTGGTCGCCTTCCCGCCGCCACGAGCAGGTCCAGGCGGGCCGACCACTCACTGGTGCGCGCGGCTTCGGCCAGCGTCTCGGCGTCACGGGCGGAGCGTTCGGCTTCGATCAACTCGACGTTCGTCGTCGCGCCCTCTTTCCACGCGGCGCGGGCGAGCGACTCGGCCTCGAGCGCCAGCTTCGCCGACGCAGCAGCCGCACGCGCCGACTCCTCCCGCAGCGCCAACACCTCGAACGCGAGCCGAAGCTCACTCGTCGCCCGCTGGCGAACCTCATCGGCCTGGGCACGGGCTGCGAGGAGCGCGGCCTCCCGTTCCTTGCGAACGCCGCTGCGCGAGAAGCCATCGAACGCGACGACCTGGGCCGTCACCTGCGCCGTCACTCCAAGCGCAGGAGCGGTGGGCGTGGCAGGCGTCTGAGCCGTCGGTGTCACGAGGAGTCCGGCCGTGGGCAGATAGTCAGTCCAGCTCTGCTCGACCGCGCGGGTCGCGAGCGAGACACGAGCCTGCGTGGCCGCGACGTCGGGGCGAGCCTCGAGGGTCTTCTCGAGCGAGTCGGCGACCGGCAGCGCTCCGAACTCGGGAACGCCGGTGACGTCGATGGGCCCGTCGGCGCCGAGGAGGACGCCCAGCACCTCACGCGACGTCGTCAGGTCGATGCGCGCGCGGGCGAGGCGGCCTTCGTTGTCGGCGAGCTCACGCTGCGCTCGCACGAGGTCGAGCTTCGTTCCGAGACCACCGGTCTGGCGGAGCTTCGCGAGCTCGAGCTGCTCGGCGCTCGTCTTCCGCGCGCGCTCCGAGACGGCGATGAGGTTGTGCTGCAGCTCCACCGTGAGCCACGCACGCCCGACGAGGCTCACCAGCGCGCGCTGCACCTCGAGCTCGTCGAGCTTCGTCGCCTCGACCGCGAGCTCGGCCTGCTGGGTCGCGAGCCAGCGGGGAACCGTCAGCAGGGGAAAGGCGAGCTGCAGGTTGGCGCTCCCCGTCTGCGCAGCGACCAGCACCCGGTCGGCGAGCCCACGGTTGCCCTCGAGCTGCGTGAAAGTGCCGTTGACCGACAACGTGGGAAGCCACGCGGCGCGCGACTGCACCACCAGCGCTTCGGCACGCTGCACCGAGGCACGCACCGTCGAGATGCGCGGCGCCTGCGAGAGCGCGCGGTCGATGGCCTGCGGCATCGTGAGGCTCGGGGTCTGTGCGACGACGAGCGAGAGCAGCAGTGCCGAGGTCATCGTGGCGCTCCCGCGTCGGGCACCAGCACCTCGACCTTTTCTCCGTTCTCGAGGTCGTCAGGCGGGTTCAACACCACCTGCATGCCGGGCTCGACGCCGGTCAGCACCTCGACCGTGCGGCCCTGATCTCTCGCGACCAGCACCGGCGTGGTGGCGATGACGTTGCCCTTCACGACGTGCACGCGCGTTCCATCGGCGCGGGCGACGATGGCGCTGGCTGGAATGATGAGGGGCGGCGACGTGCGCTCGACCTGAAACGTCACCTGCACGAAGGCGTTGGCGAGCAGCGCGCCCGGCTTGTCGACGAGCGCCTCGATGCGGAGCGTTCTCGTCACCGGATCCAACGCGCCGGCGCTTCGGGTGACGCGCGCTTCGACAGCCAGCTGCGGGCGATTGGGCGGAGCCACTTTCAGCACGAGCCCCTGCTTCACGTCGGGCGCGAGCCACTGCGGCACGTCGACCGTCACCTTGAGCGTCTCGGTCTGCGCCACCTCGAACAGCGGTGTGCGGTCATTGGAGATGAGCGCGCCCTGCTCGACGAGCCTGCGCGTCACGACTCCAGCGAACGGCGCGACGACCCGGCTGTAGCCCTTCACCGCAGTCAGCCGCAGCACGTCGGCGCGCGCCGTGTCGACCGACGCGATGGCGGTGGTGAGCCGGCTCTGCGCTTCTTCCGCCTGCTGTTTCGACGCGACGCCCTGCTCCGAGAGCCGGCTCGACCGCTCGGCGGCCGAGCGCGACAACATCACGTTGGCTTCGGCCTCGGTCAGTCTGGCCTGGGCGCGCTTCACGTCTTCGTCGACTTCGGGCGCTTCGAGCACCGCGAGCACCTGGCCCGCCTTCACGACATCACCGAGGTCGACGAAGTACTGGTGCACGAAGCCCGAGCCCTTCGCGGTGACGACGGCCGCCTTCGCAGGAGCCGCCGTGCCCGGCAGGGTGAACGTCGCCTGCGCGGGAGCGCGCCCCACGACCCCGACCACCACGCGGCGCGGGGCGATGGCGAGCTGGTGTTCGCGCTCCACCGCTTCGGCACGACGGGCACGCGGCAGCCAGCCCGCCGCGACGAGCCCGGCCAGCACCAGCACGAAGAGCACGGGCACCGACTTCGGCAGGCGCGGCGTCACCTTCGGCGTCACGTCACTCATGAACGACTCCTTCATCATCACCGGGCTCACGCAGCGCTTCGTCCATCACCTTCGGACGCCACCGCGCGCGCAGCCACGAATAGAAAACGGGCACCAGGAAGAGCGTCGCGAACGTCGCGCCGAGAATGCCGCCGAGCATCGAGCGACCGAGCGCCGCATTTTGCTCGCCCCCCTCTGACAGGCCGAGCGACATGGGCAGCATGCCGATGGCCATCGCGAGCGCCGTCATCAACACGGGACGAAGGCGAACCCGCCCGGCCTCGAGCGCCGCTTCGATGGCCGACATGCCACGCGCGCGCTGCTCGTTCGCGAAGGTCACCACGAGAATGGAGTTCGCGGTCGCGACACCGACGCTCAACACCGCGCCCATCAACGACGGCACGCTGAAGGTCGTCTGCGTCGAGAAGTGCGCGAGCACGATGCCGATGCCTGCACCGGGGAGCGCCGTGATGATGATGAACGGGTCGGTCCACGACTGAAAGTTGATGACCATCACCGCGTAGACGAGCAGCGCGGCGGCGAGCAGGCCGAGGGCGAGGGCTCCGAAGGCGCTGCGCATCGACTCCACCTGGCCGCGCACCTGAATCGCGGAGCCCGGCGGCAGCTTCTCTTTCACCGCCGCGACGATGCCGTCGATGGCGCTCGCGACCGTGCCGAGGTCGAGGTTCTGCACGTCGGCGCGCACCTGATACGTCGGCTGCACGTCGACGCGCGTGATGAAGACGGGCGTCTGCTGCCGGCGAAGGCTCGAGAGGTCGCCGAGCAACTGCGGCCCACGCGGCGTCTGCAGCGAGAACGTCTGCAGCGCCTCGACGGAGTTCACCACCTCCTGCGGCACCTGCACGGCGACGCTGTAGCCAAAGCCCGTCTTCGGGTCGGTCCAGAACGTGGGCGCGACCTGGCTCGACGACGAGACGGCGAGCAGCACGTTGTTGGCGACGTCACGCTGCGTGAGCCCGACATCGGCAGCGCGCAGGCGGTCGACGTCGACCTGCAGCCGTGGCGCGTCGACGATTTGATGGAGCCGGACGTCGACCGCACCGGGCACGGCGCGCAGCTGCTTCTCGATGCTGCGAGCGGCGGCGTACGTCGCGTCACGCTTCGCGCCCGACACTTGAATGTCGATGGCCGAAGGGAGCCCGAAGTTCAGGATCTGCGTCACGATGTCGGCGGGCTGGAAGAAGAAGCGCGCCTGCGGGAAGCGCGCTCGCAGCTTCTCGCGAAGCATCGCCTCGTAGTCAGTCACCCGCTTCGTCCGGTCCTTCGTGAGCTGAATGAGAATCTCGCCGTCGGCGGTGCTGACGTTCACGCTGTCGGTGATGGCCAGGTTGTAGCCGCTCGATGGACCCATGAAGTCGAGCAGGCCAGCGAGTTCGTTCGGGGGAATGAGCTCACGAATCGTGTTCTCGACCTCGCCGAACAGGACCTCGGTCTCTTCCAGCCGCGTGCCGGGCGGAGCGACGACGTGCAGCCGCAACACGCCAGCGTCGATCTTCGGGAAGAAGTCGCGCCCGACGATGGTCGAGAGGCCGACGACGCCCGCGACCGAGAGCAGAAACACGGCCAGCACCACGACGCGGTGGCTCAGCGTCCACGCGAGAATGCCGAGGTACAGCCGGCGCAGCGCTTCGAAGCCACGCTCGAACGCCGCATGAATGGAGCCGAAGAACCCGCTGCTGGAGCCGTGCCCGCGCGCGACCTCGGCCGGCAACAGGAACTGCACCATCGTCGGCACGATGGTTCGTGACAGCAGGTACGACGCCATCACCGAGAACGAGACCGCGAGCCCCATCGGCATGAAAAGGAACCGTGCCGGGCCTTCGAGGAAGAGCACGCTGACGAAGACCACGCTGATGGAGAGGCTGGCCACGAAGGCGGGCACGGCGATCTGTTGCGCTCCGTCGAGGATCGCGCGGGTGAGCGGTTTTCCCATCGCGAGGTTGCGGTGAATGTTCTCGATCTCCACCGTCGCGTCGTCGACGAGAATGCCGACCGCGAGCGCGAGCCCACCGAGCGTCATCGCGTTGATGGTGTAGCCGAGCGCGCGCAGGCCCAGCACCGCGACGACGATGGAGAGCGGAATCGAGGTGGCGACGATGAGCGTCGAGCGCCACGAGCCGAGGAACAGCAGAATCATCAGCGCGGTGAGCGCGGCCGCGAGCGTGCCTTCGGTGAGCAAGCCTTCGATGGCGTGCTCGACGAACCCTGAAGCGTCGGCCAGCAGCTCGACGCGCGTACCGTCGGGGGCAGCGGCCTTGATGCCCGGCAGCATCGCCTTGATGCGGCTGGCGACCTCGAGCGTCGAGGCGTCTCCGTTCTTCATCACCGTGAGCACGACGCTGCGGCGGCCGTTCGAGCGCGCGATGTTCGTCTGCACCTGAAAGCCGTCGTGCACGAAGGCGACGTCACGCAACTGCAGCAGACGTCCATCGGGTCTGCGAATCGGCAGCTCGTTCAGCGCCGCGATGGCGTCGGGTGAGCTGTTGAGCGCCACGCGGTACTCGCGGTCGGAGATCTTCAGCGAGCCCGTGGGCAGCGTGAGGTTCTGCGCCGAGACCGCCAGCGCGACGTCTTGCGGCGACAGGCCCTGAGCGGTGAGCGCGTTCAGGTCGAGGTCGACGCTCACCTGCCGAAACTTGCCGCCCTGCGGCAGCGGGAAACGCGTGCCACGCACGATGGAGAGCGCGGTGCGAACGCGGTTGTTCACGTAGTCGAAGAGCTCGGCCTCGGAGAGCGTGTCGTTGGTGAAGGCGAGCTGCAGCACCGGCACGCTCGAGGCGGTGTAGCGAAGGATGATGGGCGGAATCATGCCGGGCGGCATGCGGCGCACGATGGTCTGCGAGGCAGCCGTGATCTGCGCCATCGCCGCGCTCACGTCGGCGCCAGGCTGCAGGTAGACGCGAATGACGCTCACGCCGTCGTAGGTGTCGCTCTGTAGCCGCATCACGTCAGACGTGTTGCCGGCGACGGAGAACTCGGAGAACTGCGTGACCTGCGCCTCCATCTGCTGTGCGGGCAGACCCGAGTACGTCCACACCACGCTGATGACGGGCAGGTCCACCGAAGGCAGCACGTCGGTCGGCGTCTTGCGCACGACCTGCCAGCCCGAGATGAGCAGCACGAGCGACAACACCACGAAGGTGTACGGCCGCCGGAGCGCGAGTCGGACGATCCACATAGGCGGGCGATTTGTCGTCTTGCGGCCCCGGGCGCCACACAGAGTTCGGAATCGTGTGATTCAGCGCGCTAATCAGCAGTTCATGGAGCTCAGGCACCTGAGGTCGTTCATCGCGGTCTGCGAGACGCTGCATTTTCGCCGGGCCGCCACGCGCGTCGGCGTCACCCAGCCTGCGCTCAGCCATCACATCGCGGCGTTGGAGGAGACGCTCGGCGTCACGCTGCTCTCGCGCAGCCGGCGGCACGTCGAGGTGACCGAGGCAGGTGCGGTGTTCCTCGAGACGGCGAAGGCGACCATCGCGATGCTCGAGGCGGGCGCGAAGGAGGCCCAGCGCATCGGCCGCTCCGCCACGCACCGCCTGCGCTTCGGCTACCTCGAGTACATCAACCTGCCCTTCATCGGCCGCGCGCTGCGACGCCTCGGCGAGCACTACCCCGAGGTCGAAGTCGAGTCGGTCGAGATGTACCCGTCGCAGGTGCTCGACGCGCTCGCCCAGCGCACCATCGACGTGGGCATGACGTTTCACCCGGTGAAGGTGCCGACGTTGAAGGCGCGCCGCGTGGTGACGGGTCGCTGGGTCGTCGTGCTGCCCGAGAAGCACGCGCTCGCCCGTGGAGCCGAGATTCCCCTCGCGCGCCTCGCCGACGAGCGCCTCATCATCTTCTCGCGCAAGCTGAACCCGCCCACCTACGACTGGTTCATGCAGCAGTGCCGCGCGGCGGGCTTCGAGCCGAAGGTGGCGTTTCACACGACGCAGGCGCTCATCGGGCCGACGCTGGTGGCCGAGGGCGTGGGCCTGTTCCTCGTGGGGAGCTACGTCTTGCGCGAGCTGCCTCCTGGCGTGGTGACGCGGCCGCTCTCGGGCTTCGACAACCGGCTCGAGTTCGCGCTCGCGTGGAGAGCGGACGACCGTTCGCGGCCCCTGCGCGCGTTCCTCGACGTCGCCGTGTCGGAGGAGCACACGCCGAAGAAGCGTTGACGTGCCGCGTGAAGGCCCAACCACTCGGCGTGTGCAAGCCCTTGCCAGCGCGAGCACTCGAAGCGACAAGCGCCGCCATGGACCGGACCCCCGCGACCGCCCTGCCCGTGCACCTGCAGCGCTACATCGTCGACCAGGAGTACGCCTCGTACACGCCGCGCGATCAGGCGGTGTGGCGTCACATTCTGAAGCGCCTTCGCAGCCACCTCGATGGGCGTGCGCACTCCGTCTACCTGAAGGGCCTCGACGCGACGGGCATCGACCTCGAGCGCATTCCCCGGCTCGAGACGATGAACGAGAAGCTCGCTCCGCTGGGCTGGAGCGTCGTCGGGGTGCGCGGCTTCATTCCACCGGCGGTCTTCACCGAGATGCAGGCGCGCGGCGTGCTGGCCATCGCAGCAGACATTCGCAGCCACGAGCACATCGCGTACACGCCCGCGCCCGACATCGTGCACGAGTCGGCCGGCCACGCCCCCATCATCGCGGACGCGGCGTACGCGCGGTATTTGAAGTCGGCGGGAGAGGTCGGCTTCAAGGCCATCGCCTCGGCAGAAGACCGCGCGATGTTCGAGGCGATTCGCAACCTGTCGGTGGTGAAAGAAGACCCGTTCTCGACCCGCGAAGACGTCATTCACGCCGAGAGCCGGTTGTCGGCTGCGGCTGCGTCGGTGCGCTACGTCTCGGAGTCGACGCGCGCGAGCCGCCTGTACTGGTGGACGGCCGAGTACGGCATGGTCGGCACGCTGGAGCAGCCGAAGCTGTACGGCGCGGGCCTGCTCTCGAGCATCGGTGAGGCCGAACACTGTCTGACGCCCGCGGTGAGAAAAGTGCCGCTCTCGCTCGTGTGCACGACGACGTCGTACGACATCACGCGCATGCAGCCGCAGCTGTTCGTGGCGCGCGACTTCAATCACCTCAACGACGTGCTCGACGAGTTCCGCAACACGCTCGCGTGGGTGCGCGGCGGAGACTTCGGCCTCGACGAAGCGCTGCGTTCGCACACGGTGAATCACCTGGTGCTGAAGAAGCCGACGGGCGACCTGCTCGAGCTCTCGGGCGAGGTGAACGTGGTGCATCGCTTCGGCCGCGAGACGGGGCCGAACCTGACGGCGGCGGTCATCGAGCTCGGTGGGCCGGTGATGTTGTCGAAGCAGGGCCAGGTGACCGAAGGCCCGCGCAAGAACAACGCGGTGGTGCTGGTCGGTACCGAGAAGCTGCCGGCGCGCGGGCACTTCAGCTTCACGCTCAAGTCGGGCGTCGAGGTGTCGGGCTTCGTGGTCGAGGGGCACGAGGTCATCGACTTCGCGGCCTGGTACGCGGGCCAGCCGTTGCCGGTGCCGACGTGGGCGTACGTGGCGATCGCGCAGTCGATTCCGTCGGTGGCCGGTGGCCCTGCGGATCCCGCGACGTGGGACAAACACTTCGGCCAGCTCGACAGCTTCACCGCGGGAACGTCGGAGGCGCTGGCTCGCACGCGGAAGGCCGAGCAGCTCGGCGCGAACGTGGCGCAGGCGTATCGCGAGGTCGCGAAGATGCGCGACGCGAAGGCCCCTGACGCGAAGAAGCTCGAGGCGCTGCGCAAGGACTTCAAGGACGAGACGTTGCTGGTCGACGAGATCGTCGAGCTGCTCGAGCGCAAGAACTGATCAGCGAAGGCGATGGGCATCTGAACGATGCCTCCACGGCCGCGGTACAGAACTGATCACCACCAGAGGGGTGCCGGTGAGCGCGATGCCATGTGCTCTCGTTCGCCGCTGACCGCTCCGATCTCCGCATCGACACGAACTCGGCGCAGCTCGGTTGAACGAGTTCGAGTCGTGGCGCGGCGATCGGCTACGGTGATCAGGGATCCAGTGTCGAGCGAGCGATGCTCGGAGTGCGTCATCACCGCTACCCGATACGTCAACGCGTTGAGCTGCGCGGCTGCTCTCAACCGCAGATTGCTCGCTCAGAGAAGGGTGTTGCTGTTCCTCGCGCGCAGAAGCGACCCGAGGTGTCGCATGAATGACGCCATCGAAGGGTCGAGTCCGTGCGGCAAGGTCTCGACGTGGCGCTGTGCCGTCCTGGGCCTGCGGGCCATTCCTGCACACGTGAATCACTCGGGGCTTCGGAGCCCACCGAGACAGGACTCAGCAGAGTTCCCTTTGATGATTCCGCGGATCTTCCGCTGACTGATCAGCGCTGCTTCAGCGCGTACTCGAGGCCGGCGCGCACGGCCGTGGCCTGGGCCTCGTTGCACTGTGCGGGAGAGGCGCGGGGGCTGTCGGGGTAGACCTCGGTGGTCGTCGTGAAGCGCGCTCCGGTGAGGCTCGCGCAGAGGCCCAGCGCCTTCACGTCGTAGTGCACGACGCCACGGCCCTGGAGCGGCGTCTCGATGAGCTGCCCCTCCTCGTCCGGCGCCGCGATGTGCGTTACCTTTGCGACCGCCTCGATGATGGCCGCCTGAAAACCGGGCTGCGGATTCGCGGAGTCGTCGACCAGATAGAAGCCGTCGGGAATCAGTCCCGGCGCGAAGTTCTTTCCATCACGGGCAGCGAGCGCCGGGCGGAACTCGGTCTCGTCGGAGTCGGTCGTCTCGTGCAGATCGAGGTG
>Ga0075163_10006401_pt1 | contig 15587 bp, 18 predicted proteins | sample JI1023141ADNA_FD_71478 | JGI IMG/M metagenome (GOLD analysis project Ga0075163, IMG submission 71478) | Wastewater effluent complex algal communities from Wisconsin, to seasonally profile nutrient transformation and Carbon sequestration -... | ecosystem: Engineered > WWTP > Effluent > Algae... | reverse complement strand
CCAAATCTGGACAATACCAGTTCGGAACTGACGGTGCGACATACAGTGGATGGAAGCCTGCAGATGATGCAACACGACAAATGCTTCGAGACGGAGGTTGGTCAGAGTATTCAAGTGCAGGTGTGCTTAACAGACAATACGTGGGTATTGTGTCTCTTGGTGATGTTAACCTAGGAGCTCAATTATATTATCAAAAAACAAACGGTGGAGCAGCTGCTGACTTTACATTTGATGATGAAGTGAACGAGGGTATTCAAGTGTACGGAGACGCATCTAACGGCAACTTTGATAGTAGAACATATTTCAAAGGATATGTTCGTGAGTATGCAAAAAAGTATGATGACTCTATCCTTGCTGACACTGGTCAAACTGCTACAGGTGCGTATACTGTGAACCTGCTTCTTGCAAACGAAGACGACTTGAAGATTCAAGACACTGACGGTAACGTGGCAGCTAACGCTCCATACACCGGTATTACAACAACATGGATAGTTGGTAACAACTTCGACACTACTAACACATCTCCATACGTGGCAGACGACGTAGTAAAGGACGGAGCAGGTCGTTGGTACATCTGTACAGGTGCAGGAACTGCTGACGCTACTGACTATGCTAACCTAGGCGCAATGGCAGGAGCGGGTACAGCAACATTCTCTGCTTATTCGGGTGAACGTGAAATTGGAGGTTCGTATTATGCGTACAATGTTATTGTTGCAGGTAACGCAGCAGTTGCTGAAGATATTTACACCAAAGTGCAGTATCTTCTTAGACAACCAGGTGACATTGATGCTGGTTCAGGTACACACAATGGTACAATCACTCAGTCTCTCATGAACTTCGTTGGTGACACACTTATCACAACAACAGGCGTGTACATTGACAACTATGACGCAGATGATGTCAACCGTTTGACATTTACTGATGTTGGTGGTGTAGCACGTACAGAACCATATACAGCGACAGGTTCATTGAACTTCAACGCTGTGCTTACAGCAGGTAGTACAGGTTACTACAGAATGTACTTCACTGACTTAGCTGGTGCTAACGACTACGGATTGACAGGTGCTATTACAGTTAACGATGCAACAGGCACACCAATTCAGGGTACAATCACAGGTAGTTCAATTGCATTTTCGTTTGACTATGATGGAAACGTTCAAGGAAGTAGAACTCCTGCTACAGATGCAGCAGTAACAGTAGTTGCTGGTAATGCAGGTTCAGCAAAGCCTGTAGTAACAACATACACTATTACTAGAGCTACAAATCAGGGTATAACGCTTACTGCGGAAACAGACCGAGCATATCTAGTATAAAATGGCTCTAACATTCGATGGACCAACAAAAGTAATTACACTAACCTCAGGGACTACATCTCTGAGTGTTCGTGATGTCTGGTCTCGTTGGGTGGATTGGTTCTTAACAAGTGACAACAGTAAATATCTTCCAGCTTTTCAACAAGTAGGTGGAGATGACATCGACCCGGTGGCAGGAACAACAATTCCTATTTACGCCTTCTTAATGAATGGTTGGAAGTTAAAGCCACAAGAGGCCAATCACACCCTGACAGTTACAGACGGAATATTGCTTGTGAATGGGGGTGGTGACCCATTCAACAATACAACTGGTGCGTACACTGTACGTATCAATTATCAACAACCTGTGCAAGCTATTGCAATTACAACAGGTGGAGGCGGTGACCCTTGGTCAACAGACCTTTCATCACACAACACGCCTGGCACAGCAGGTAAGATACTTAAGCAAGTAAAAGTTATAGGCGAAGCAAACTTGTAATATAACATGACATGGCATATGGCGGAAACTACTTCGGGCAGATATATCCAGGGCAAGGCTACTCTGTACTAGGTACAAGTGGTGGTTCTGTTTCTATCTCAAAGACGTTAGCCTACTCTGTACGACATTCAAGTTCAGTTAACAAGTCGATTCAGTATAAAGTAAGACACTCTAGTAGTGTCTCTTTGTCGTTGGCATATGAGATTCGTTCACTGCAGTCTACTTCTAAGAGTGTTCAGTACTCAGTTAAGACATCAACATCTAGTTCAAAACAACTTAGATATACTGTCAAGCCAGTCTCTAACATATCAAAACAGGTCACATACTGTATCACACTGATACAATTGCCTGTTGCTAAGTCACTCCGTTATGATGTCAGAACTTCACAGACAGTTAGCAAGACACTCGTGTATGACATAACATCTGTTCGTTCACTGACTAAGTCTTTAAAGTATACAGTTGAGTTGACATCTCTACAGTTGCAAAAGAGTCTGGCATACAGAGTAAGACTCTCATCAAGTGTTACTACTTCTCTTAGTTATGAAGTTAGAGCAGTTAGCAACGTACAGAAAACACTCAAATATGTAGTCATTACTACAAGACCTTCGTTGACAAAGGCACTACGTTACACTATACGAGTGACAGGAAATCAGGTGACGAAATCCTTACACTATGCAGTTGTACCTCATCTAGCAGTCACTAAGAGTCTCAAGTATGATGTCACAGCGATTAACGCGCTTACAAAACAACTTAAGTATACACTAAAGAATGTAGACATATCATTTAGTAAGTCAGTCAGATATGCTGTTAGAGTAAGTGCTACTGCTCATACACTATCTGCGACATACGATGTTAAAGCACCAGCTGCAATAACTAAGTCTCTAAAATATACTGTCATTACAGTACAACCTCTAACACTTGTACTTAGTTATAGAGTTGTATTACAACAACCTGCAATAGTCAAATCACTTGCTTACTACATCGACCGTTCGACTCCACTAACAAAGACATTGACATACACTGTCAAGTCTCCAGTGGTAAAGACTCGTACACTCAGATATGTGATGCTTCGTTACCCATATCTTGACCCTTGCGATACGCCGTACACGAACAAGGTGACTCCTCTTGCAGATGCTGTAACACCATACACACGTAAGACATCTCCACAAGAAGACATGACATCACCATTCAGCAATCCAGTCAACCCTATCTCTGATGCATTGTCTCCATACGGGGCACGACCAATGCTTGAAGATGACTGCACAACTCTTGAAACATTCACAATAGACACACTCACATGTGCCTACACAGTGTGCACTCAGCATGTACAGACAAAAGCACTGGCATATGTTGTAGCATAACATTACTCAATAAGATATAATAGATATATATGGCAATAACCGACAAAACAGCAATTCAAAACTATACTCTGACAGTTATTTCAGAGTCGTTTGATAATCAACTCACAGAATGGATTACTGGAGTTGAACAATTTATCAACGGACAATGTGACAGAACTATTCTGGCTGAGTCGTCAGACAGTACATGTACATACGACGGCAACGACAAACAAATCTTGCTTATTCCAGATTATGTGTCAATCACGTCAGTAACAATCGACACTACTGATGTTACGACAGAGGTGTATCAGTACCCTCTAAACAAAGTACCGAAGTGGAGACTAGAAACAGATGCGGTATTCTACAAAGGTAGACAAAACATAACGATTGTCGGCAAGAAAGGATATTGCACTCAAGCTAATCTACCACTTGATTTGAAGTGGGCAGCAACAGTGTTAGTTGCTGGTATCGTCAGTCATGCTAATCCTGCTAAAGGCGATGTTAAAAGTGAATCACTTGGACGTTACTCTGTGACATACAAAGATGATACAGAGTGGACTGATTACAAGAAAGCATTGGAAATCATTAAGAATTACCGAAGAATGAGATAATATGTCAGTAATATACAGACTTTATGACAGCACAGCTGTTACATATCGACAGACACTCGTTAGCGGGTCTACTGTAAAGAAAGAGTACACCTCTTATCTTGCTACATTTAACTGCAATGTCCAGCCACTAGAAGCAACACTTGGTGAAGGACTAGTAGGTGCGTTCGGAAAAGAATGGGTTATGTTTTGTGATGTTCTTGATTTCAAAGAAGGAGACAAGGTAGTTGTGAACTTAACTGACGAGTATAGAGTGTCTGGTGTAGAAAAAATGCAGATGGGTGGAAACAAACATGCTGAGGTGTCGTTACGTGCGTTCAAAGAATAACATGCAACTAAAAATTACTCTTCTCAATGCAGACAAACTAAAGTCGGTCTTTATGCAAGCACCGGGTATTGCTCATGCAGAATATCTAATTGCGCTTGAACGTTCTGCTAGGTTTGTTGAAAGTAGTGCTAAACACGCAGCGCCTGTGGGTAAGTACAAAGGGGGAGGTTCATTAAGACAAAGTATCAAGACAACACCATACAGTTCCACTGGTTTTATAGTTAGAGTCAACTCTTTGTACGGTGCTGCAGTTGACCAGGGTACTAGACCTCATGTCATTGTGCCAAAGTACAAGAAGATGCTGGCATTTAAAGTGAACGGACAATGGGTGCGTGCTAAGAGGGTGAATCACCCAGGAACAAAGGCACAGCCATTCTTTAGCAATGCTGTAGACGCAGCAGGACCATATGCAAATAAAGAAATGGGAGATGCTATGACACGGGTACTTAACAAAATCAAAGTAAAATAAACAACTATGGACTTTTTCAATACAATGAGACAAGCAATTGTCGACAAACTAGAAACACTTACAAACCTACAAGAGGTGTATTTTGCAGCACGTTCTGAGTTTGCTGGTTCTCCTGTGGCAGTAGTGGGTGTATCTCAAAACGAGGCTCTTTACAACTCAAACAGAACTGACAGAATGACATTTGTTTTCCAGGTCAGAATATACATTCCGCTTGCAAACGATGCAGATTCAGCAGAAGTTGAAACAAACCTAGGCAAGGCGTATGCAGAAGTGCTAGAGGCATTCATGGACCGTCAAGTGCTAGGAGCTGCGGCTGACTTTGTAGAACCTATCGCTGGTACATGGTCATACGAGGAGAGAACATCTGGCATCTATCATGTGGCAGAAGTTAACTTGAGATGTGTCAGATTCATGAACAATCAGGGTTAGCAGACAATATGATATAATATCAGTATAGGCGTAACAGTGTAGCAACTGGCGATTCCACTATATCAGTGGCATCGTCATTTTTATTTATCAAACATATGAAAACAGATTATCAAAACAAAGACATGGGCCCTTCACTAGATGAAGCAGCAACTATTGTAAAAGCTCAAAAGGTTGAGTATTCATTTCCTCAGCACGGGATTACAGTATTGGCATCAACATTGGAAGAAGCCTATGCACTGTTAAACAAACAATTACAAGCTAACGATTCTAAAGAATAATATATGACATATTTACTAGGCGAAACAGTTCAATTGGGGATTGGTGCAGAAGTAACACGCGGAACAGCTGTAGCACCAACAGCATGGATTCCAGCAAGAACACCATCTGGTATTGTAGTAGTACAAGACTGGGTTGATGTTAAGGAGGTGAAAGGCACAGGTGTTTCACTACAGGGTAAGGAAATAGCACAAACTCGTGCAGAAGGTGATATCGAATTCAATGTTCGTAACGTAACAATCGGTCATATTCTAAAGAGTCTGCTTGGTACAGCTACACCTGTTACAGCACTCGGAGCTACAACTCACACATTCACTCGCCTAACAGGCAGTGCTCAATTCCCTGCACTTACTCTTGCTCTACAACAACCAGGGCAGCAATCATACGAATATGCTATGGGTACAGTTAATCAACTAGAAATTAGTTCAACACAAGATGACCTAGTAGTTGCTACAGCATCATTCGTTGCTAAATCAGAAACACCACATGCAGCATACACACCAACTTACTCTGCGACTGATGTTTACTTCAGAAATCAAGATGTGACTGTCAAGTTTGCATCAGCAGTATCTGGACTAGCAGCTGCGTCAGCAGTATGTGTTAAAGACTTGAAGCTTACACTGTCAAACAACATTAAGCCAACACAATGTCTTGGTTCAACATCACCAACTGACGTACTTACAGGTCCATTGGAAATAAGCGGGTCATTCTCTACAAACTTCGAAGGTGTTGCAACATACTACGATTTGTTCAAGGCAGGCACAACACAAGCAATGAGAATTACAATGGAACGTGACGATCTAGCAGTACTTGGTACTTCAGCACTATATCCTAAGATTGAAATTACAATCTCTAAGATAGTTATGGACAAGTATACTCCAGATCGAAAGTTAGACGACATTGTATCTGAAAGTATTGACTTCGTTGGTGTTTACGACACAACATCGTCATCAGCAATCAGTATCGTTGTTCAAAACACACAAGCTACTTACTAATGGTTCTTAAAGAAAAACAAACACAATGACAAGAGAAACAAAAACAATTACAACTCCAGCTGGCAATCAAGTAATAGTGCTCAACACATTTATAACAGGACGAGAGTTCGAATACGTGCAAGCACCATTATTTGAAGCGATGTCTGTCGATCAGCCTTCTCTAATTGGAGAAGTTAAGATGAACAACATCAACATTGCTAAAGTTAATGAGTCAACTCACAGACTTCTAGAAAAAATAGTAGTTTCGGTTGACGGCAAGACAGACAACATCTTGGACACTCTCCTAGATATGCGTCAAGCTGACTACCAGTTCATCGTGGATGCAGTAAACGAACTGTCAAAAAAAAATTAACTAACACTGACATAGTTGTTATCTGTAGGGAGATGGGCTGGACGTATTATGAATATATGTCGCAGCCCCTTTTCTTTATAGAAGCAGTGCAGGACTTCTTGAGTAAGGAGCAAAAGGCAATGTTAGCAGCTCAAAAGAAACGTAACAAATAATCACACACATGGCAGAACAAAAACTTAGTCTCATCGTCGATCTAGTAAATAAGACAGAAGCTCAATTCAAAGCAATTGGGGATGATTTTTCAGCACTATCAAAACGCACTGAAACAATGAGTGCTGCTTTTGGAGGCATGGCTAAGTTCGGAACTGTCGCTTTTGCAGCTATCGCTAGTGTAGGAGTGGGTGCGTTGAAGGCATATGCTAGTGCTGAACGCGAAATGGTAGCAGCTAACGTTGCAGTAGAAAATGCAATTAGTGGAATGACTGCTAAGCAACGACAAGCATCTACTGGCTTCAAAGATTCAACACAAGCGCTTGCTGCTGTAAAAGCAAAGATGGCTGAAGTTAGTACAGCTGCAATCCAGCTTGGGTTTGACGACGAAGCTGTATCTGTTGCATTCGGTAAACTATATCAAGTGAGTGGCAGTGTAACACAAGCACAACAAGATGTTGCTCTAGCAATGGACTTGGCTGCATTTTCAGGTAAGGACATTGAAGCTACTACTCGTGCAATCACGATGGCTTATGCAGGAGGTGGAAAGGTGCTCAAGGAATTCGGCATTCAATTGGAAGACGGTGCCTCACGGCAAGAAGTACTTGCTGCTGTTCAGGCTAAGGCAAGTGGTGCTGCACTAGCTGCATCACAAACACTGGAAGGGCAAATGAAAGTGTTGCAAATAACAATGGCAAACACTGCTGAAGAAATAGGTGGTGCACTTGCTCCTGCTTTGACTGAGCTACTAAAAACAATTACACCAATCATTCAGAAAGTTGGAGAGTGGGTCAAAGAAAATCCAAAACTCGTAGCAAACATCATCATGTGGACAGGTGCAATAGCTGGTGCAATAGCTACAATCGGCATACTTGGCAAGGCTGTGCTTACAGCAATATCAATACTCGGTGGATTAAAGGCTGCAATCGTTGCAGTCTGGGTTACGCTTGGACCAGTTGGCTTGGCAATAGCAGCAGTTTCTGCTATTCTCGTGTACACTGGCTTTAAAATAAAAGAATTTGCAGATGAGGTTGGGGGACTAGGCAACTTGTGGAAACTAACAGTCGAACGAATGAAAGTTGGATTCCTAGCTATGGGAGTGAGTGTATTGCAAACAATCGACTCAATACTTGAAGCTATTCCAGGCATGGGCGATATGCTAGACGGTACAATTGCTAGTATGCAAAAGAGACTGCTATCAGCTAATGACACACTTACTGCGACATCTCAGAGTTTCATAAAATTGCAATCATCTGCAACAGATGCATCAACAAAGATAAGTACAGAAATTCCAAAGGCTAATGTGTCAATCAGCACACTTCCTACAGCAACAAAGGCAGCTACTGAAGCTGCAAAGAAGCACTTCGATTCTCTAGTTTCTTCAGTTGCAGAAGTTAGAAAGAACATTGTAGCAACATACGATGAAATCAAAAAGGCTGCACTTGACTACGAGAAAAGTATCAATGGCGAAAAGAAAACGTTTGAAGGTGATGTTGTATCTACTGTAGCTAACGCAAATATCAAGAAAAAAGAACTGGAGACTGAGCTTCAAGATGCTTATCGTTCAGGTGACGTTTCAAGGATAAGTGATGTACAGAAGAGTCTCAATGAACAGTTAGCAATCATCACTACATACCAGCAATCTAGAATGCAATTGGACATACAGATTGCAGCTGAACAAGAGCGATTGGGCATGAACGAATTGCAACGATTGATATATGACCACTCACAGAAACTGACTCTGATGGCAAACGAATATAATGCAGAACAAGCACAACGACAGCAACGCATCATAGAACTCGAAGCAGAACAAACAGCAATCCTTGCTATGGTGTCTAAGCAAACTGCAGCAAAGGTGCTTGCTGAAGCAAAGAAAGCACAGTCAGTACGAGAAAGAATAGCAGCAGACAAACTTGCTGAAAAGAACTGGCTTGCTGAGTCAATCACAAACTATCAAAATTACGCTAATTCAGTAGCAGCTATCATGGCTTCAATCTCTTCAAGCAGAAGTGGCATGAGTTCAATGTCGTACAGTACTCCAGCTGTAAGTGGCAAACGTGCATCTGGTGGTTCTGTACAACCTGGTAGAACCTTCCTTGTGGGGGAAAAGGGACCTGAACTATTCTCACCAAGTCAATACGGCACAATCGCTGCCAACGGGTCAGGTGGGGGCATGACAATTGTAATAACAGGCAACAGTTTCTTCGGAGAAGATGACATGGTTGACAAAATCGGGTCAGGTATCATGCGTGCTCTACAGCAAAACGTAAAACTATAACATGGCAATCACAATTACATTAGGCGGAGTAGATCGTTCATCTGTTATCGAGATGCGGTCAATTTATAAGAAAGATGAAATCAACAACAAAGTTGATTCTTTGTCTTTTGACATAATTTACTCTGCTAGCCAGCTATTCAGACCTGTGACAAATGTTGAAGTTATCATGTTAGACGGTGCTACTCGTATTTTCGGTGGAAAAGTGCATGCCATCTCAGCCACTAGTCAAGCAAATAACAGTGTACTTTACCACGTTGACTGCATGGATTACTCGTACGACCTCGACAGAACACTCGTGAATGATGAGTATGCTAGTATGACAGTGGATGCGATCATTGCAGACATACTTACAAACTACACAACTGGCTTTACAGACACTGGAGTAAACTGTACTTTGAACATTACTAAAGTAGTGTTTGACAGAATCACAGTAACCGCTGCAATCCAGAAATTAGCAGCCCTCACCGGGTACAGTTGGTACGTTGACTATTATAAAGACATTCACTTCTTTGCAACAGCAACAGAGGTAGCACCATTCGACATCATCGACAGCAATGGCTACTGCATTGACGGCTCATTAGACGTGTCTAACGACCTTTCACAGATTCGTAACAGAGTATTCATCAAAGGCGGAGAGATTGTGGGTTCTTCTCGTACAGAAACGTTTAACGGTGACGCAGTGAAAATGTCGTTCGTTCTAGCTAACAAATTTAGTTCAGTGCCTACGGTAACAGTAGGCGGTGTTGGTAAAACAGTCGGTCTAGACTATATCGATAATGAAGCAGATTTTGACTGTTTCTGGGACTACAATCAGGGCTACATCAGATTCAAAGCAGGCACAACTCCTGCTGTTGGTACAAACAACATTTCAGTAGCAGGTACTCCTCTATACAACCTGGTAGTACAGGTCGAAGAACCAACATCTATCTCGCAGTATGGGGTGTTTGAGTATTCACTCATTGACAAGACACTGAAGAGTCGTGAAGAAGCAGTGTCACTAGCAAAGGTGCAATTGTCTGCATATCAACAGGGGCTAATCGAAGGTGGGTTCGAAACATACACAAGTGGATTGAGAAGTGGGTACACTATCAACATCACGTCCACTCTGCTTGACACAGACGAACGCTTCATCATCCAGTCAGTGTCAATGCGCATGTTGCACAACAGCAGACAGATATATACTGTCAAACTTGCCACACTTCGTTCAACATCTCTAATTCAATTCTTGATAGACATGCTTACATCTGGCGACAAGTTGATTGAAGACAAAGGCACTGTTGTTGTAGAAAAAACAGTGTTCCCGATGGAGACAATCACTATCTCAGATACAGTGGACATCAACACAAATGACTATCCATCACCAGAAACATTGTCTATTGGAGAAACAGTTGATGTGCAGGCACTGGACTACGCTGTCACGTTTGTGGCAGGTCCGTACACTCCGACAGCCACTGAAAGAGTGTTTATTTTGAACGGTTCACCGCTCGCTTAACAATATGATACAATAATAATATGATAATTGACAAAGAATTCCAAAACTATATAGACACTGCAAAAGTGAAATGCGGAGAAGCAATGTCTTTGCTCGGAGTGTATCGCTTTACACTTGAAGATGTGTACACTGGAGAGAAAACTGTACAATATTACACTAACATTATACCTACTGTTGGACGTACACTTATTGCAAACAACTTGACAGACCCTACACCTGACAATACAATGCTAATCAACTATGCAGCACTTGGCTCTAGTACTACAACTCCAGTGAATGCTGACACTCAGCTAACTACTGAGACGTACAGAAATGCAATAGCCAGTAGGACTAATGCAAGTAATGTTGCATATGCAACAGCATTCTTTTCACAGGTAGAGTGTTCTGGTACATATCGAGAAGCAGGCATTTTTACAAATGCAACTGGCGCAGCAAACTCAGGTGTGCTGCTATCACATGTGTCGATAAATGTGACAAAAACAACTTCGCAGAAGTTAACAATTGATTGGGCATTAACTATTTCATAATATGCTAAGAGATTCGTTAAACCCATGGGTGCAAGGAGAGCAGTTACTTGCTCAAGACTTGATTGACACTATTCCAGATGTTAATCAATTTGGCGATGGTAGAGATGGAGATGTTACTATTTCTGTGAATAGTACTATCACTAGAGACATGTATTATAACAATTTAACAATAAACACAGCTGTAAAACTAGACACTTCTGGATATAGAGTATTTGTGAAAGACACACTTACAACCAATGGTACAGGGTGGATAGGCAGACTTGGCAATTCTGGAGGTGTTGGTGGCAATGGTGTGTCTGGTTCGTCAGGTGGCACAGCAGGTGCAGCAGGTGCAGGCTCATCTGCATTGGGGTCAGGTACATTAGCTGGAGGGTTGCTTGGACCAGCTGGTACAACAGGCGGTGCTGGCTCTAATACAGGTAGTGCTGCAGTAGGTGGTGCAAGTCCAGCAGGTACAACAGGGTTAGCTCAAACTGACAGTATTGGCAGCGATGGTGTTGCTGGTGCGTTAGGTGGACAAGGAACAGTAAGCGGTGGTACTGTTGGTGCTGTAGGCGCAGCAGGTGCCATCACTATTGCACCTATGTTACCCACAAATCCAGCACTTGCATCATCTTTGCATTATGTGAATAACACGTCAATTGCTCGTATGCAATCTAGTGCTGGAAGTGGTAATGGAAGTGGTGGCTCAGGTGGTGGTTCATCAGGTGCAGGCGGGTATGGGGGTGGTGGTGGTGGAAGCGGAGGAGGTGGCAGCACAGGTGCAATTGTTGTTGTTTGTGCAAAGCATATTGTTTCTGGGTCTAATAACTCTATTAGAGCGATGGGCGGAAATGGAGGGAATGGCGGGAATGGAGCAGGACCGCAGGGTGTAGGAGGTACTGGTGGTGGAGGAGCAGGCGGTTCTGGTGGTTCTGGTGGTGTGTTAGTTATCATATATCGTTCAATGACTGGTACAGTAATTACTACTGCATCAGTTGCAGGTGGTTCTGGAGGTACGGGTGGAACAGGCGGTAATGCTGGTAATACTGGCTCTACTGGAGCTACAGGCAAATTGTATATGTTTGCTGTATAATATCATGGATGTCAATTTTTATTCCAATTTACACGAAAGCAACGACATTGTGCACGATTTTTCTGTGAGCATTTTGTCATTGTATGACTCACTATTATGTGATAGCACAATTACAGATCAATCAACATTACGAGAATTAGCGCAACTTAGAGCAAAAACCGAAATTACTCTGAAAGAATTGAGTTAAAGTTAAGTGCAACAACACGACTATGACAAACTATTTCAAACAACAAGATACAATGGAACTCTGCATACAACTATTTTCCGGTTACAAACTGAAGGCTGTTCTTGGCTTTTTGTTTGTTGCACTCTCATTTGGGTTTGACTCTTTGCATACTAAAGCGCTTATTGCGCTAATGGTATTGCTTTGGGGTGACAGCATATCAGCTATGTTTGTTGCATACAAAACAGGTGTTGTCATTAGTTCTGCTAAGTTCTTCCGCACACCCATTAAGATTGCAATATATTATGGACTAATATATTTTATGCACATCACAGAATATGGATTCCCAGAACCTGTGCGGTATCTAGATGATATGATGATTGCATTTGCGTTAGCTACTGAAATGCTCTCAATACTAGAAAACATTGAGAAGCTTGGTTACCCAGTTCCTAACAAAATTATACGGGCGCTTATCAACATTAGAGACAATAAAAAATAAACATGACAGAACACTTCACTGGATTACTTCCAGACAATAGAACAGACGAGCAGAAAGCTAAAGATTGGAATACATCTGAAGTGTATGCAATGGGTTCATTAGACAACACATTTCGAATAGTAAAAGAAGGTGAGTGGAAAAAATATCAAGTCCGCAATCAAGATGGTTCAGGTTCTTGTGTGGCAAACACAGTAGCTAAGATGCTAGAAATCAAAAGATTCATGGGCAAAGGTGATAGTATCAAATTTTCTCACGCACCAATCTATGGTAAGCGTTCTAATAAGCCAAGTGCAGGTATGATTGGTGTTAACGCACTTGAACTTGCAACTAAGTATTCTTCATGTAAAGAAACAGACGTGCCTTCGGAAAATATGAATGATGCTCAACTTGATGCGATTGTATTGCCTGCTAATTTTGAAGACCTGAACAATCTAGTTGTACCTACTAACTATGCTACATGTCCAGTTGATTTTGATTACATAGCTGGCATCGTAAACAAAGAAGGATGTGCAATGATATGGGTCAACACTGATTATCAATCATGGTGCAAAGACATTCCGTCAGTTGGTGGAAAGAAAGGAGTAGTTGTTCATTCAATTACTGCGATTGATGCAATTATGTTAGATGGTAAAGAATATCTAGTCATCGAAGACAGTTGGGGCAAGTTCGGGAAGTATAACGGTCAACGTCTTATTTCTCGAGAGTTCTTCAAAGATGCTGTTTGGTTTGCAGGAACATTGTTCGATTTCAAATATGACATCACTGACGAACAGTTTGCACCATTCAACACAGTGATGGAATACGGACAAACATCAGCTGAAATCAAACGACTTCAACAGTTGCTCCAAGCCAGAGGGTTCTTCCCAGCTGGGCAAGAATGCACTGGTTATTTCGGAGGTGTCACAGCTAGAGCAGTGTACTTGATGCAAGTTAAGTATTCAGTAGCACCTATCTCTGAGCTTGATACAATTCAAATAATGTTTAATGGTAAGTTGATTACAGTGAAAGGGGGTAGAGTAGGAAAGAAAACACTGCTCAAAATTAACGCAAAGCTTTTATCAAAATAAATACACATATATGCAAACATTACTTACAAATTTTGTAGCTAAGATTCTAGATGCAGTATCAAGTAGAACTGCATGGACTATCGTAGCATTGTTTCTTGTTAACAACGTTGATGCAATCACTGCATTGATTCCAGCAGGTCACCTAACCCAATTTAACTTGGTGGTTGGTCTACTTGGAATTTACTTTAGAGTTAACCCACGAGTGTAATAATACACTCCAAGTACATAAGAGTGTACTTGTGGGTGTGGAAGTCTTTTGTTTGTTTTTCTTGCTTCCACATCCGCCAGTACACTTTTGTTCAAAGATGTGTTATAATATGACTATGCATCTCTAATTGCTTCACTTGCTAGATTGTTTCACTTAGTCTAGCATTTTCTCATTTTAGATGAGGTGTCGCTTGATTAGACGATAGCATGAGGTTCTGCCTCTCCCCGATGATTGCTGGGACTGACTACTTAAAAGAAACAGCATGATTCGCTCGTCTTGTCAACAGTGAACACATTTGATGTGGTTGGCAGAAGTTACTCACAAATTGTCAGGCAGTATGACGAGATTATAAGTTCAAACTATATTCAAAAAATACTTCTTGGTTATGTGATTCTGACGTTGTTATTTCCGTTAACAGTATATGCTATCGGAAGACAGACAGCATCGTTACAATCAATTTCTAAAGTTGCGAGTACCACACGTGTAGTTGAGCTTCTTCAGTCGCTGCAACCAGAGGCAACGATTGTTGAACAGATACGAGACATCGCCGTTAAAAACGGAGTTGACGCGAGTCTAGCGCTCAACATTGCATGTGCAGAAAGCAACTTCAATGAAATCGCTAAAAATCCGTCATCAACAGCAGGTGGTGTATATCAGTGGTTGGATTCAAGCTGGCAAAGTAATGTTACTAAGTACTGGGGCAAAGACGCTCAACTTAATAAATACGATGCTACCGACAACATTACATTATCGATTGTTGTGCTCAGAGAAGCGGGCACCCGTGATTGGGATGCTAGCAAATACTCTGGCTATGGCGGAGGTTGGGCACAGCACCCGTTTGAACGTGGCCTCTGCAACTTCAATCGTTAACAAATAATAAAACCGGCTTATGCCGGTTTTATTGCATCATGTATTTGTGTAATGCATGCATCGATGTTATGTGTAATGTCATGCTCCCAGAATCTCAACACTGTATACCCAGCGTTAGTTAAGTGTGCTGTCACTCTTGAGTCTGTGTCATCTGTGTCAGTGTAACCACACTGTGGGCAATGGTGCCAGTAGCATCCGTCAGCGAACACACAGATGTTAGGCAATATAAAAATGTCAGGTTGACCCTTTAGACTTGCATGAGTAGTGTATAAAACACCAGCAGTAGTAAGAGCTGATTGCAATAACACTTCTATCGATGAATCACGCTGTGGAAATACCTGATGCATTCGCTTATCTCTAAGTTTCTGCTTAGTCTCTTCACTGCAGTGTGTACCTAGCTTTGCATTTCTTAACTTAAGTCGATGTGCTGCACTTAATGGTTTGCCTCCACAGTTGGCACGCAACTTGGCTCTAACATCTTCTCGTTTTGCAGGATTTTTATCACCAAGCATGTCTAGTCTTACTCTGCCCTTTAGTATGTTTCTGTGTTTGTCTGTGCGTATGTATTTTCCAGTAGGCATGCTATTATTATATCAAGTAACCCATTCGAAAGAAAGGACTCTGCAATTACAGTCTTAAATAGAAAATGGCCCAGCTAACAATTATTGTA
>Ga0075163_10006400_pt1 | contig 15588 bp, 10 predicted proteins | sample JI1023141ADNA_FD_71478 | JGI IMG/M metagenome (GOLD analysis project Ga0075163, IMG submission 71478) | Wastewater effluent complex algal communities from Wisconsin, to seasonally profile nutrient transformation and Carbon sequestration -... | ecosystem: Engineered > WWTP > Effluent > Algae... | reverse complement strand
CGCGCTGTCGCGGTCGGCCGCGAGCAGCGGATCCCAGCCGCGGCCCCACACGATCTTGATGACATTCCAGCCGGCGCCGCGGAAGAACGCCTCCAACTCCTGGATGATCTTGCCGTTGCCTCGGACGGGGCCGTCGAGTCGCTGCAGGTTGCAGTTGATGACGAAGGTCAGGTTGTCCAGCTCGTCGTTCGCCGCCGTCTGGAGCAGACCGCGCGACTCGACCTCGTCCATCTCGCCGTCGCCGAGGAAGGCCCAGACGCGCTGCTGGCTGGTGTCCTTGATGCCGCGGTTGTGGAGGTACTTGTTGAACTGCGCCTGATAGATCGCGTTCATCGGGCCCAGACCCATCGACACCGTCGGGAACTGCCAGAAGGTCGGCATCAACCGCGGGTGCGGATAGGACGGCAACGCCTCGACCTTGCCGTCGACGACATGGCTGTGCTCCTGGCGGAAGCCGTCGAGTTCGGTCTCGGTCAGGCGGCCTTCGAGGAAGGCCCGGGCATACATGCCTGGGGAGGCGTGTCCTTGGATGAAGATCTGGTCGCCACCGCCGGGGTGGTCCGGGCCGCGCCAGAAGTGGTTGAAGCCCACTTCATACAAGGTCGCCGCGGAGGCATAGGTCGAGATGTGCCCGCCCACGCCGACGCCGGGGCGCTGGGCCCGGTGCACGAGCACGGCGGCGTTCCAGCGCAGGTATGCCCGGAAGCGCCGCTCGATCTCCTCATCGCCGGGGAACCACGGCTCCTTCTCGGCAGGGATCGTGTTGATGTAGTCGGTGGTCGTCAGCGACGGCACCCCGACATTCATCGCCCGCGCGCTCTCCAGCAGGCGCAACATGACGTACCTCGCCCGGTCCCGCCCCGCCGAATCGACGAGCCCGGCGAGAGATTCGACCCACTCCTGGGTCTCCTCGGGGTCGATGTCCGGCAACTGCGTGGGTATGCCGTTGAGGATCGGTCCGGCCTTCTCGCTTCCGAGCACGAGGTGGTCCTCTCTCTTGCTATGAATCTGTCGGTGTCGTGGCGCGGCCCAAACTGTGGTGAGGGTCACGAGGGAACAAGTCCAACCTACTCTGCCGCGTGCCTTCGACGAGGAGGACGGCAGACTATGGACATGACCGTGGCCCTTTATGACGCCGGGGACCTGCCGTGGCGACCCGTTTCGAGGAGCCTGGTGCGAGTCCGGCGCCTGACCGCCATCGCGGTCGCGACCCCGTTGCTGATCGCCTTCGCCGCCGCGACCCGGGCCACGTCCTGGTTGTGGATCGGCGTCGGGGTCGTCGCCCTGACCCTCGTGTGGGGGTGGTGGTTCATCGGTCGCCAGGTCGCCGCGATTTCGTATGCCGAGCTGCCCGAGGAGCTCGTCATCCGCCGTGGCCGCATCTTCCGTTCCTTGGTGAGCATCCCGTATGGCCGTTTGCAGTACGCCGACATGGCCTCCGGGCCACTGTCGCGTCGCTACGGCATCGCGTCCGTGACCATCCATACGGCCTCGCCGGCCTCCAGCGGGTCGCTGCCCGGCTTGGAGTTGCCGGAGGCCGAGGCCTTGCGCGAGCGCCTCACGGCACTCGGTGAGGCCCAGCGGGCGGGGTTGTGACGGCGCGCCGGCGTGAGCGATTTTCAGGAGGGCGTCTGGTCGAGGTTCCATCCCCTGACTCCGATCCTGCGCGGCGGTGTCATGGCCGTGGCAGCGGTGGGTTATGTCATCAGCCAACAAGTCGACCGGATCTTCGGCTCGGACCAAGGCGACCCGATTGGCGGCCACTGGGGGATCGCGGCAGCCGGGCTGGTTGTGGTGATCATGTTCGGAGTCTTCGCGGCGTGGATCAGTTGGCAGGCGGCGAGCTTCCGGCTCAGCCCCACCAATGTCGAGCTGCGTTCGGGCGTGGTCCTGAAACAGCACCGGCAAGTCCGGTATGACCGCATCCAGGCCGTCGACATCACCCGACCTCTGCTCGCCCGGATCTGCGGTCTGTCCGCGGTGAAGATCGAGGCCGCCGGCGGCTCCGACTCCAGCGTGACCTTGAACTTCCTTGCGGACGGGCTCGCGCAGCAGGTCCGCGAGATCATTATCGGACGCGCCCACGACAGCCGCTCCCCGCGTCCCGCCGTCATCGCCAGCCTGGAGGAGTCGGGGGACGTGCCCGCGCCGACCGAACCCGCCCGGCCGATCCCGGAGGCGCTCATTGCCCGGATCCCGGCCGCGCGGGTGTGGGCCGCGATTGCCCTGTCGGCCAATGCTTTCTTCCTCGTCCTCGCCCTGCCCGCCGTCATGTTCGCCGTCTACACGGGCAATCTGGCGTGGCTGACCTTCCTCGGCCCGATGGCGCTCGGTGCCGGCGGCGCCTTCCTCGGGCGCCTAACCGGCTGGATGAACTTCGAAGTCCACGGCTCCCCGGACGTCATCCGGGTGCGCCACGGACTGACGGAGGTGCGCGCGCGCACCGTGCCCATCCGGCGCGTCCAGGCCGTCGAGGTGAGCCAGCCACTCCTGTGGAGACCCCTCAATTGGTGGCGCATCCGGGTGAACGTGGCCGGCGTCGAGCAGGAGGAGAACACCCATACCGACGCCTTGATCCCGGTCGGGTCGCAGGAGGAGGTCGTGCGCATCCTCACCGTGCTCGGACCGACGTGGCCGTTGGCGGAGGTCCTCGCCGCCATGACGGTTGCGGAGGCCGGCCCCGGCATGGTTGGGCTCCCGCGGTCGGCCCGCTGGCTCGACCCGCTCAGCTGGCGACGACGGGGGTATGCCGTGACGGACTCCGCCCTGGTCATCCGCACCGGGCGCTTCACTCGCGCGGCCGTCATCGTGCCGCACGCGCGCATCCAATCCAGCCTCATCCACCAAGGACCAATCGACCGCCGCCTGGACGTAGCCTCGGTCGCCTTCCACTCCACCGTCGGGCCCGTCACACCGACTGTTGAGCACCTCAGCACTGAGCAGGCGTTGACGCTCCTCACTGAGCAGATTGAGCGCAGTTCCCGGGCACGGGCGAGCGAGTTCGGCATACCTGCGTCATCCCTGCCTCGGCCCGCCCTTGGTGCACTAAGGTCCGAGGAAGGTGGGTCGAGCGACGAGTTCGTCCCGGGTAGGTGATGGAGTCGCAGTGAATGCACCGGCAGCACGCTCCGGTCCGGGAGGCCCGATCGGGCGCCTCGGCTTCATCGCGGGGCAGGTCGTTCAAGAACTTGGTTACGATGACGACATCGATCACGAGTGGCGCGCCGACCTCGTCGATGTGGTGGGGGCCGAGTTTGAGTACGACGACTTCACCGGCGTGGCCGACGTCGTGGTGTTGTGGTGGCGCGAGGGTGATGGCGATCTGACCGACGCGCTCGTGGACGCGCTGATCAACCTCGCCGATGACGCGTCGATCGTCCTGCTCACCCCCAAGCGAGGTCGCGAGGGCGACGTCGATGCGGCCGACATCGAGGAAGCCGCGGTCACCGCCGGCCTCCATCCGACGGGCACCGTCAACGCCGGCGCCCACTGGTGCGCCCAGCGACTGGTCCCACCGAAGTCCGCGCGTCGGTGACGACCGCCCCCTCCTGCGGGGGCTGGCAAACTTAGTCGTATGACGCGCACCCCCCTCCACGTTGGCGCCACCGCGCCCGACTTCACCCTGACCGACCAGTTCGGCGGTCCGGTGCGGTTGCGGGACTTCGCCGGCGTCAAGAGCGTGCTCGTCGTCTTTTACCCGTTCGCGTTCTCTGGCATCTGCACGGGCGAACTCGGCACCATCCGCGACGACCTGGGCGCCTTCGAATCCGAGGCGGTGCAGGTCTTGACGGTCTCGTGCGACCCGATGTTCAGTCACCGTGCCTGGGCCGACAAGGAGGGCTACTTCTTCCCCCTTCTCTCGGACTTTTGGCCGCACGGCGAGGTCGCCCGATCCTTCGGCGTCTTCGACGAAGAACGGGGTATGGCGAGCCGCGGCAGCTTCCTTATCGACCCGGACGGGCGGATCGTGTGGACCGAGGTCACCAACCCGGGAACTGCCCGCACCTTCGCCGGCTACAAGGAGGCGCTCGATCGAACGGCTCGGTGGCAGCGCGGCATACGGGAAGGTGGTCTGGTGCACCCTTGACGATCGTCAAGGAAGAATCCTTTTGAAAGTGGGGCCTAGCCTTGCCGAGCCGTCGCGCCGTCGCCCGCGGGACATTGTGGTCCGCACCCATTCTCGTGGCCGCCGCCGCCCCTGCCGTTGCGGCCTCCGGTGTCACGTGCCCCGATGCCAGCCCAGTGCTTGTGTACGCGATGACTACGGGTACGCAGAGCAATCCGACTTTCTATTTCCAGGTGCAGGGACTTGCAACGGGCGACACCGTTCAGGTGACCAACCTCGAACGCGGGGACAGCGTTGCGGGACCCTTCACGTCGGCGTCGGATGTCGTGCTCCCGCAGGGTGGCGTCTACACGGTGAATGCGGGTCTACAGCCAGGCCCAGGATCCGTCGGTGCCCATGTTCATGGCGGGGGGAGTACCCCCTACTCCTACCAGGTGACCACCCTCCTGACGGGCCCGTTGTATCCCAGCGGGGGCTGCACCTACGTCACCTTGTCCGGCCCGCAGGATTCCTGACGCGACCACTGCCGATCCACTGACAGAATGTGATCTCCGGACCTCGTTCGCTTTGGGCGAATTGGGTCCCGGGGCCTGTAGCTCAGTTGGTAGAGCGCCACGTTTACACCGTGGATGTCGTCGGTTCGAGCCCGGCCGGGCCCACATGAGCACGTCTCTTGCTGACGTCATCGCGGTTCTGGAGGCGCTCTACCCACCGGACACGGCGCAGAGTTGGGACCGCGTCGGGCTGGTGACTGGCGACCCAGAACAGCCGGTCACGCGGATCCTGCTCGCCGTCGATCCGACCTTGGCGGTCATCGACGAAGCGCGTGTGCTCGGGGCCGAACTGCTGTTGACGCACCATCCGCTGCTGATGCGGGGAGTCCACTCGGTCGCGGTGACCCGAGCCAAGGGCGCCTCGATCACCAATCTCATCGTGGGCGATATCGCGTTGTATGTCGCGCACACCAACGCTGATGTGGCCGAACGCGGGGTGTCCGCGGCGCTGGCAACGGCGTGCGGCATCCTCGATCCTCGACCGCTGCAGATCGCCGAGGGACAGCCGCTGGGGCGGATCGGTGACCTCGCCGAGCCGATGACCCTGGGCGCCTTCGCGCAGCGAGTGGCAAAAGCACTTCCTGCGGCGCCTGTCGGCATCCGCGTCTCCGGGCCACCCGAGGCGTCAGTGCGGCGGATCGCCGTCCTCGGGGGAGCCGGCGACGACCTATTCGACGCGGTTCGCGACCGCGGCGCCGATGTCTACGTCACCGCGGACCTGCGCCATCACCCCGCGCTCGAGGCGAGGGAAGAGGCGCGGGGGGGATCGCCATACCTCATCGATGCGGGGCACTGGGCCTCCGAGAGCCTGTGGCTGGCCGAGGTGGCTGTGGACCTGGCGGCTGCCTTGGGCGATGCCGTCGAGATCGAGACAAGCGCGATCTGCACGGACCCGTGGAGCTTCGTCATCACCCCGGGATAGGTTGAGCAGACCCGATCAGAAGGATGAAACGTGAAGGCAGAGCCGTCCCGGCAGCTACGGTTGCTCGACCTGCAAGCCGTCGACAGCGAGCTTGCGCGCTTGGCACACCAGCGGGCGACCCTGCCGGCCGCCGCGCGCGCGACCGAGTTGGCTGCCGAGGTTGCCTCGGCCCGTGACGGAGTCGTGCGCGCCGAGACCACCGCGAGCGATGTGGCAACGGAATTGGCCCGCGCGGAGGGGGATGTGCAACTCGTCCGGGACCGGGCGGCGCGTGATCAAGCCCGCCTGGACTCCGGCACGGGTAGCCCCAAGGACCTGCAGGCATTGCAGCACGAACTCGTCAGCCTCGCCCGCCGGCAGAGCGAGTTGGAAGAGATCGAGTTGGAGGTCATGGAGCGCGCCGAGGCCGTCGACGCGGTGGTGGCCCACCGCCGGGAGGGCCTGGCGGTGCTGGAGGCCGACCTCGCCGCCGTGATCGCCGAGCGCGACCACGCCTACGCCGATCTCGACCAGGCGGCGGTTGACGCGCAGGCCCCGCGCGCGGGCATCGCCGAGGAGGTCGGCGACGATCTCGTCGGTTTGTATGAGAAGTTGCGCGGCACGCGCTCGGGCGTGGGCGCCGCCGCACTGCGGCAGCGCCGGTGCCTCGGCTGTCAGTTGGAGGTCAATGCCGCCGACCTCGACGCCATTCGCGGCGCCGCAGCCGATGAGGTCCTGCGGTGCGAGGAGTGCGGGCGCATCCTCGTGCGCACCCCCGAGTCCGGCCTCTAAGCAGTGGCGGCAACGCATAGACGGCTGCGCATCGAGGCCGACGGTGGGTCCCGTGGCAATCCAGGAAATGCCGGGTATGGCGCGCTGGTGCGCGACGAGGGCGGCGACGTCATCGCCGAACGCGCCGCGCCGCTGGGCAAAGCGTCCAACAATGTCGCGGAGTACTCCGGGCTGATCGCCGGCCTGGAGGCCGCAGAGGTCATCGACCCGGGGGCGCGCATCACGGTCGCGATGGACTCGAAGCTTGTCGTGGAGCAGATGTCGGGGCGGTGGAAGATCAAGCACGCCGACATGCGCACTCTCGCGCTGGAGGCGAAGGAGATCATCGAGCGTATCGTCGCGGCCGGCGGGTCGGTCGACTTCACCTGGATTCCCCGCGAACGCAACAAGGCGGCCGATGCCCTGTCCAACGACGGGATGGACGGCCGCACGATTCGTCGCGATGCCGGAATCTCCGAGGAGTTGGTAGCCGATCGATTGGCGGAGGAGGAACACCCGGGGGAGCCGGCGATCGCGGCCCAGCCTCGGGCCGTGCCTCCGGTCGGGGAACCGACCCGGATCATCCTGGTGCGCCACGGGGTTACGGCGTTCACGGAGCAGGGTCGCCTGGATGGACGCGGGGGAGCGGACCCCGACCTTTCCGACCTGGGTCGCGAGCAGGCCACCCACGCGGCCCGGCTGGTAGCTGATCTCGTCGGTGGGGGGTCGGCGACGCTGACCACCTCGACGCTGGCCCGCGCCCGGCAGACCGGCGCTCCCATCGCCTCGGCCCTCGGAGTTGCTGCGGACGAAGATCCCGACTGGGACGAGCAAAACTTCGGCGACTGGGATGGCGTCGCGATGCGCGACCTCATGTCGCGGGCGCCCGCCGATGTCGAGCGGTTGCGGTCGGACCCGGCATACGCTCGCCCCGGCGGCGAGACGCATCGAGAACTCACTGAGCGGGTTCTTCGGGCGTATGCCGCGCGCGTCGCCGCCGGCGGCACCCAAGTGATCGTCGCGCACCGCAAACCGATCATGGTCGTCCTCGCGGACATCCTCGGGATGGGGATGGAGGCGGCCTGGCGGCTGGCGCACGGGCCAGGCGCCTTGACTGCCATCGAGACGTGGCCGGGGACAGGCGCCACGGTGGTCTTTACGAACCGTCGGTAACCACCCGGTAACAACCCCTAGATTTCGACGAGGATAACGTAGACACTTCAATTTCCCTCGGTTATTGTTCGCGCGCGACACGTCGGCCGACTTCCGGATCGGCGGGGATGGAAGAGGTGGTCATGTCGCGATCGCGGGGTGCACATGCGGCACCGTCAGGGGGTCGGAATCGGGCTATTGCTTGGTTGGCGGCGCTGGCGTTGGGTGGCGGCGGGATGATGTGGTGGTCGCCGTGGGCGAGCGATTCCGCTGCCGGGGAAGGCAGTTCGCCGTCCAACTCGACGTCGAAGGGAAGTTCCGTCCAGACGCCCACGGCGGACGCGCGGGGGTGTCCTACGCCGTTGACCTTCTGGACCGGCACCGAGCGGGACCCATTCGCCGCCGATCTGGACTCCGCTTTCGTCAAATCCCTGGGCAAGACCTGCCCGGCGGCCACGGGTGACAAGGTCTGGGCCTCCGATCCGGCGTCGGCCGCGATCACGCTCACGGTGCCGGACGCCCCGGTCACGGAATCCGTTGCCTCCACTCCGGTCGTGCTGGCACTGCCCAAGGAGATGGCCACCGAACTCGGTTGGCCGCAGCCGCTGATGCCCGAGGTCGTCCAGGATCTGTTCAACGGCGACAAGACGTGGAAGAGCCTGGGGCATCCCGAGTGGGGTGCCTTCCGGATCGCGTCGCCGGACCCACAGAAGACCCTCGTCGGCGCTGTCGGCTTCGGGACTTTGACGGCACTAGCGAATGGCGGTAACCCCCTGACCGAGGCGCCGGACTACTACGCGCCCACCAAAGCCGACTTCGCGGTGATCCACTCGGAGCAGAAGATCACCACCTTGACGGACACCGTCGCCGAAGCCAACAACCTGTTGGATGCGGTCAGCACGGATGACTTCGCCCGGACCGTATCGGCGGTGTTGACGACCGAGCGCGACGTGATCGTCCACAATGCCGGCAACCCGCAGGTCGAGTTCGTCAGCATCCCGCTTGGTGCGGGGGCCGCAACGGTTCCGCTTGTCGTAGCGGCGAGCGACGCCAGTGGCGAGAACGCCAAAGCGTTTGCCGACTATGCGCGGACTCCCGGTGGTCAGATCACGCTGCAGGCCGCCGGGTGGCGCAGTCCGAAGGGGGCCCCGCCCACCATCGGCACGGACTCGCTGGGCGTCACGGCCCTGGAGCCAGCAGTGTTCGACGAAGCGACCATCGGGGCTGTCCGTGGGGCGTGGACGGCCATGCACACGCACGGGTCGACCATGGCGCTGATCGACCTGTCCGGATCGATGAACCTGCCGTTCCCGGGATCTAAGCTGAGCCGGCTCGACCTCGTGCGGACGTTGGCCAACAAGGCATACGACGTGGCGTCGCCGAAGGCGGCCTCGACCGTGTGGTTCTTCCACACCTCCGGGGGACGCGACATTGTCGACGACGGTCTCACGCTCGAAATCAACGACACCCCGGTAGGTGGCGGCCAGATTCACTCCGACAAAATCCGTCGAGCGGTCCGGGATGCGCGCGCCGGTGGCGGGACGCCGCTTTATCTCGCGGTGCGCAAGGCCTACCAGCACGCGTCAAAGAACTACCGCGAGGGCTATCTCAACCAGTTGATCGTCCTCAGCGACGGCAACAACGAGGCCGCGGCCAACTCGATGACGTTGAAGCAACTTTCGGACTACGTCAAGAAGACCTACAACCCCAAGAAGCCGGTCTCGATCAGCCACTTGATCATCGACCCGGAGGGCCGCATCGGGCCGCTGAAGGAGGTCGCCGACCTCACCATGGGCGTCACCGTCCGTGTGCGCTCGATGAAGGACGTGCCCGAGGCGTTCGCCCAAGCGCTCTTCGCGACACCCTGACCGCGCGCCCATAGTCGAGGAAGAACGAGGTGCCGAGCCGAATGGCTCGGCACCTCGTTCTCTCTGCTACTTCTGCAGGAATACCGCCACGGTGCGCCCGGGGACGCCGGCCGTGCCCGTCGAGGCGGTCCAGGTGGCGGTCTTGACCACGGGGTCGGCACCGCCCGCCTGAACCGGCGACAGGCTCAGGCTTGCGCCGGTGAGTCCCGGGACCTTCTGGGCAACCGTGGTCGGGCTGGCGTTGAAGACGATCAGCGCTCCGGCCAGGGACGGGTCCAGGTCTGTGCCGACGGTGTCGTCGATGCGCATGACGATCACGCCGGGCTGCGCGTCGGCTGTCCCGCTCACCGGGAAGGTCACCTTGGCGTTGATCGCCGCCGCCGAACCGAGACGGAAGAGGCGGCTGGAGTAGCGCACCCGCAGCAGGTCCTGAGCCATCGCGCTTGCCTGGGCGACGTCGTCGGCCGACGGCTTGAGGGACGAGTTGGCCAAGAGCGGCCGCATGTAGCTCCACTTGTCACCGTTGTCGCCTTGCAGAGGTAGGCCGCGGCCGAAGCCATTGTCCGCGCCCGTCCAGTCGAGGCGGTTGAACCAGTCGCCGCTGTCGTAGCTGTTGCGATCCAGCGACTTGCTGCGCAACAGGTCCGTGCCGGCGTGCCAGAAGCTCGGCGTCTGGGCGAGCACCGTCGTTGCCAGCGACAAGGTGTTCATCCGGACCCGATCCGCCATCGAGGTCGCGACCGGCAGCTTGAAGGTCAGGCTGTCGAAGAGCGTCTCGTTGTCGTGCGCGTCGACATAGGTGATGACTTCGTCCGGGTTGGTCGCGTAGCCCGCAGGCGACCCGTTGTAGTCGACCTGATCGCCACGCGCCAGCTCACCGGTGGAGTTGAGCCGGAAGGTGAACGACTTGAGATTGGCCGCGAGACCCAGCTGGACCAGATCCGTGTCGTGCTTCAGCGTGGCGGCCGCCGCGTCGTTGATCGGTGCCCCGTTGGGGTCGGTGAACTCGCCGCTGCCGAAACCCTGCTTGCGGGGGTCCTCATCGAAGGGCCCGCCGCCGCGCACGGCATCACGCAACCGGTCGGAGAAGGTGCCGATGTGGGTGCCACCGAGCTGGCCCTGCGTCGCCTGATAGAAGAGGGCGTTGCCGGCGACCTCGCCGAAGTTCCAGCCCTCGCCATACAGATAGACCTTCTTGCCGTCAACCCCGCTATTGGTGACGGTGAGCTTGTTCAGTGCCGCGCGGACCGCAAGCAGGTTGGCCCGCGAGTGATGACCCATCAGGTCGAACCGGAAGCCGTCGATCTTGTAGTCGCGCGCCCACATCACAACGGCGTCGACCATGGCCTTTTGGGCCATCAGGTGCTCCGTGGCGATGTTCTGGCAGCACGTCGAGGTCTCGACCGCGCCGGTCGCGTTCAGGCGTTGGTAGTAGTCCGGAACGACCTTGTCGAGCACGCTGGTGTCCGCCAGCCCCGAGGTGGGGGTGTGGTTGAACACCTGGTCGAGGACCACCCGCAGCCCGGCCCGGTGGAGGCCGCCGACCATCGCGCGGAACTCGGCGACGCGCTTGCCGCCGTCAGCCGCCGCAGGAGTTGAGGCATATGAGCCTTCCGGCGCCATCCAATGCCAGGGGTCGTAGCCCCAGTTGAAGGCGTCGTTGCCACGGATCGCGTCGATGCACGCCTGCTGCTCCTCGCTGTCCGGGGGCATGCTCGCCAGGTCGCACTGCGGCGTCGACTGCTTCGCCGGGTCCTCCTGGATGGAGGCGATGTCGAAGGTCGGCAGCAGGTGGATGGTGTTGAGCCCCGCGCTGCGCAGCGCCTTGAGGTGCTGCATGCCCTTGCCGTTGCCGGCGAAGGCGAGATAGGAGCCTCGCTGCTCGGTCGGCACCGAGGTATCGGAGATCGAGAAGTCGCGCACGTGCAACTCGTAGATTGATGTGTCCGCGAATCGAGCCAAGCCGGGCTGCTTGGTTGTCGCCCACAGGGCGGGCCGGAAGGCCGGGTCCTTGAGATTAACCGCCACCGAACGCGTAGAGTTAAGGGTCAGCGCGACGGAATAGGGGTCCGTCACACGCACCGTCTCGATCTTGCCGGTGCTGCGGGCATAGACCACGACCTCGTAGACGTAGCGGGCGTTCTTGGCACCAGCCTTGACCGACCACGAGCCGTCGGTTGCGCGGATCATGGCCGTGCGTTTTGCCGCGCTGATGGGTGCATCCCCGGAGGCGGTCGCAGGCCAGGTCAGCAGGGTGACCTTCTTGGCGGTGGGAGCCCAGACGCGATAGGTGGGCCCACCGGTGCCGGCGAAAACCGCTCCGTATGACCGGGTGGTGGCGCTCGCGGCATACAGACTGTCGAGCACGTGCGCCGTCTGGACTCCGGTCGCGTCGAGGAGGGCGCCTACGTTGTCGTAGAGCGCCACCGCCACCTGGCCACGCAGGATCGTCGGTGCCTGCTGCGCGGCGACGCTGTTGAGGCGAAGAGCCAGGTAACCGCGCAGCTCGGGGTAGGACGAGGTCACCGAGGCAGGCAGGCCGGCCGAGTCGTAGCGCAACGGCAGGCTCTTGCTCCCGGGCAGGTCCTCGGCGTCGATGCTCATGCCCGCATTGGGCGCATAGTGCAGGCGCCACTTCAGTAGTGCGGGGTTGGCGCCGTCGGGAATGGCGTCCGCGGGCCACGCCAGCAGTGTCGGGGTCACCCAGAACGCCTTGGCGGCCTTCAAGTCGGGGGCGGGCCCCGAGCTCGAGGTGGTCACGGTGATCTGGTGGGTAGCCAAGACATAGGTGATGGTTACCACCACGCCGGCCTTGGACACCGAGAACGGCACATTTGCGCCTCCCGGCGCGCCGCCGACGCCATAGTTTTCGTCCCAGTTCAGTCCGTGCGCGACCTTGAACTCATAGTTGCCGACGGGAAGCTGGTCCGAGCGCCAGGTGTAGGTGCCATCGCCGTCCGGATCCTGCAGCCAGGGGTTCATGCAGTCCGGCTGCCAGCCGCCCGGGCAGCCCAACTCGCTCTGCATGCTCCCCGGGGCCGTGATGATGGGCCCGTTGGCGTCGCTGGTGATCCAGTGCGTCGAGTGGTCGTAAAAGAACGTGACCGGATTGCCGTCCGTGGTGACCTTGACGTTGGCGCCACCGAGGGCGCCGCCAAGGCCGTAGTTCTCCGTCCAGGACTTGTTGAGCGCGGCCTTGTACTCGTACTCGCCCGCAGGGATGGTGACGGTGAGCTTCCAGATCTGATCCGAGGGGTCGAGGGTCATCTGGGCCTGGTCGCAGTAGGGCTGCCAGTCGCCATCGTTCTCGCCGGTGCAGCCCAACTCCGAGTCAAGCGAGCCAGCCACGGCGACGGCGTCGGGCTGGGTCACCGGACCGACGGCGTTCACACTGGCGATGGCCGACGGGCCCCGCCGATCGCTGCGGGTGCTGGTGCCGGGCTTCGCCATCTTGGCACCGGGGGCGCCCACGACGGCATAGCTGGACTTGGCGCTGAAGTTGCCGCTGCTGTCCTTGAGGACGACGCGGTACTCCAGCATGGTCCCCGGCGCCATCGCCGAGACGTCGTGATAGACGGAATAGGGCTGGGCGTCGTCCGTGCCGATCGTCTGCCACGCTGTGGTGCCCACCGGGCGGACGCGGAAGGTGGCCTGAGCGAAGGCGGATTGCGTGACCGCCGCCGAGATTTGCGCGCGTCCGCTGACGACCCCGCCGGGAGCAGGGCTGGTGAGGTAGACCGCAGGAGCGGAAGTGCGGGCCGGGAGCTTGGCCTTGGCCTTGAAGACGCGAACCGACAACGCCGGGACCGTGACCGTCACCCGGGCACTGGCGTTCGCTCGAACCTCGGTCCCGCCGAGCAGCGGGGTGAAGCCCGCGTTGCGGGCGGTGACATTGAAGCTCGCGGTCTTGGCCGTGGTCGCGTTGTTGGCGACCACGAGGTATTCGAGGTTCTGGCCCTGCCGGATGCGCGAGAAGGCGTAGATGCCGGGGTCGTTACTGGCGTAGCGGTGGATCTGTGCGCCATCGGCCAGTGCCGGGTTGGCCTGCCTCAGCGCCGCCAGCTTTCGCAACTGCACATACAGCGGTGCGGTCGTGGAGTAGCGGTTCCGGGAACCAGAGGGGCCGGTGAGGTTCGCCTCCTCGGCATACTGCGCGACCTTCGTGGCAAACAGGTCCTCACGCGCGTCCTTGTCTCCGCCCGAACCGATCAACCCCTGCTCGTCGCCGTAGTAGACGATCGGCTGGCCGCGGGTGAGGTACATCAGCGAGTTGGCCAGCTTCACCCGGTTGAGCAGCTCGGTGCCAGCGAAGCCCTTGCTCTGGATCATCCAGGCGGCACGTCCGCGGTCGTGGTTGCCGAGGAAAGTCGGGCTCTCATAGATATTGGAGTCGCCGTCGGTGAAGTAGTCGTCGCCCGCGAACATGTCGCGCAGTCGGGTCGTCGCCGAACCGCCCGCGAAGTCGATCGCCGCCTCCTGGAAGGAGAAGTCGAGAGCGGCCGGCAGCTTGCCCGTGGTGGTGTACTGGCTGACGAACTTCGGGTTGGAGTCGAAGATCTCGCCGAACATGAAGAAGTCGGGATTGCCGATCGCGGCCGCGTGCCCGAGGATCGCCGGCGCGAACTGCTCCCAGAACTTCAGGTTGACGTGCTTGACCGTGTCGATCCGGAAGCCGTCAATCCCCAGGTCCACCCACGTCTTGTAAATCTCGCCCATCCCCTTGACGACCTCAGGCCGCTCGGTGAAGAGGTCGTCGAGACCGACGAAATCGCCATACTCGCTCGATTCACCGGCAAAGGTGGAGTCCCCGCGGTTGTGGTAGAGCGTGCGATCGTTCAGCCACGCCGGAACCTTGACCGACGCGTCCGCAGGCGTCCGGAAGACGGGCTGGTACGGGAAGGACGTTGCGGGGTCCAGCGTAGGGAAGGTGGTGCCGCCGGCGTAGTCCCGGTCGTCGAACGCAGTGCCGGAGGCATCCCGATAGGGCGAGCTCGCCTTGGAAACATAGTGGTAGTCGCCGCCATTGGCGTAGTCGATGACGTCGGCCGTGTGGTTGGTGATGATGTCGAAGAACACCTTCATCCCCTTGGCGTGCGCCTTGGTGATGAGCTCCTTCATCTCGGCGTTGGTGCCCAAGTGCGGGTCGATCTGCGTGAAGTCGGTGATCCAGTAGCCGTGGTATCCCGCGCTCGCGTTGGCGCCACTGCCTTGCACCGGCCGGTTCTTGAAGCTCGGCGTGAGCCAGATGGCGGTGGTGCCTAGACCCTTGATGTAGTCGAGTTTCCCGATCACGCCGCGCAGGTCGCCGCCGTGATAAAAGCCCGTGTCGGTTTTGTCGAGGCCGGTCGCGAGCCGGTCGCCGGTCAGGCCGCCGGTGTCGTTGGCGGCGCTGCCGTTGGCGAACCGGTCGGCCATCAGGAAGTAGAACCGCTCCTTGGTCAGTCCGGCGCGCAGGGAGTCGAGGGGACCCTTCTTGTCGGCGGCGCTCACCCCGCCGGCGATCACGGGGGTTAGGCCGACCTTGTGCGTCTCGTCGTCATACGCAACCGTGAGCTGGGCCGGGCCCTCTAACACCAGGGGTATGTTGCCCCCGCCGGCCGCGCCGTAGCCCTCGTCCCAGGAGTGGTTGATGGCCACCTTCAGCTCCCACGAGCCGGCCGGAACGGTGAAGGTCTTCTCGTAGGTCGAGGAGGTGCCGACCTGGGTCAGGTCCGTCGCGGTGCACTCGGGGTTCCAGTCCCTGTCGCAACCAAGCTCCGACTGCAGCGACCCGACCAAGGTGGCGGTTCGGGCGGCCGCCTGGGCCGTCGCCACGCTGGGCAGATAGCCCACGACAGCGAGGAAGAACGCGGCGATGACGGCTGTTGACCTGCGAAAATGCATCGAGACTCCTTCGGCTCCAATGACCCGAGACCAACCTAGGGGTAGCCACCGACAACGGCAACCCCAGCGCAACCAAACATTTCCGGAGTACCAGCGGTAACCGCCCACAGTCCACGTGGCGGATATCCGCTCGGGGCGCCCAGGGCACCAGAACTACGCTGGCGCAATGGCTGATCTGACTTCTCGACCCCTGCGCCGCGACACGCTTGCCGTGCGGGGCGGGTTGATGCGCAGCCAGTTCGAGGAGACTTCCGAGGCGCTATTCCTCACCTCCGGCTACGTCTATTCCAGCGCAGCCGAGGCAGAGGCGACCTTCAAGGAGGAGGTCGAGCGCTACTCATACAGCCGGTATCACAACCCCACCGTGACGATGTTTGAGCAGCGTCTCGCCGC
>Ga0075163_10006399_pt1 | contig 15588 bp, 12 predicted proteins | sample JI1023141ADNA_FD_71478 | JGI IMG/M metagenome (GOLD analysis project Ga0075163, IMG submission 71478) | Wastewater effluent complex algal communities from Wisconsin, to seasonally profile nutrient transformation and Carbon sequestration -... | ecosystem: Engineered > WWTP > Effluent > Algae... | reverse complement strand
CTTCCTGTCGCGCTACATCATCGCCAACAGGCCGCAGTATTACGAGGGGCTGCGGGGCGTGACCGAGCGGCAGGACTGGGAGGGCTGGATTCTGTACATGCTGCGGGCCGTGGAGAGCACCGCCCAGCAGACTTTCGATCAGGTCACCCGTATTCGGGCGCTGATGGAGCGGGTGCGCGAGCAGGTGCAGCAGCAGGCACCGGGCATCTACAGCAAGGATTTGGTCGAGGTCATCTTCCGGCAGCCGTACACCAGGATCCAGTTTCTGGTGGACGCCAACATCGCCAAGCGCCAGACGGCGTCCGCCTACCTGCAAACCATGGCGGGCCTGGGCTTTCTGCGCCCCAGCAAGCAGGGGCGCGAGATGTACTACATCAACGACGCGCTGCTTGCCGAGCTGGTGAAGTGATGATGGGATCGACAGATGGCTAGAATATGTCGATATTTTTCTGAAAAATAAACATGTTTTGGGTTCGTGTCGAAGGCATCAACATGGGAGTGGCTTGCCGGAATCAGAGCATCCCGATGTCCATGAAAGCGGTTTTTCATCCACCGGCCATAATTAAAGAATGCTTTAATCGCCCTGCACTCGGTTTAAAGCATCTTTCATCCCATGCGCAGCACCGGCACCACCATCACCTCCACCACGCTGGGCGAGCCGGTGCGGGCGTTCGTGCCGCACCCGCTGCCGCCCGCTGATCCGCCGCTGGCGCCCGAATCCTTCGCCGCTGCTAACCATGCCGCCGAGATGGCGCTGGCGCGGCTGGCTGGCGTGGCGGGGCTGGTGCCGTCAGTGGATTGGCTCTTGTACAGCGCCATTCGCAAAGAGGCGCTGCTCACCTCGCAGATCGAGGGCACGCAGGCCACGCTGGTGGATCTGTTCGACGAGGAGGCCGGTTTCACGGTCAGCAACACCGACGACGTGGAGGAGGTGACCAACTACCTGCGCGCCTTCCGGCTGGTGCAGGGCAGCCTGCGAGACCCAGCGGGCCTGCCCATCAGCGTGCGCCTGCTCTGCGATGCACACCGTCTGCTGCTCGATGGCGTGCGGGGCCAGGGCAAGCAGCCGGGCGAACTGCGCCGTTCGCAGAACTGGATTGGCGGCACGCGGCCCGGCAACGCGGTGTTCGTGCCGCCGCCGCCCGAGCGGGTGCCTGATTTGCTGGCCGGCCTGGAGCGCTTCATCCATGACGGCGAGGCCCAGCCCCTGCCGCCGTTGGTGAAGACGGCGCTGATCCACGTGCAGTTCGAGACGATCCACCCGTTTCTGGACGGCAATGGCCGCATGGGCCGCCTGCTGATCGCCGCACTGCTGGAGCACTGGGGCTTGCTGCCCGAGCCGCTGATGTATGTGAGCGGCTATTTGAAGCAGCACCAGAAGGAGTATTACCGCCGCCTGTCCAACGTCCGCACCGAGGGCGATTGGGAGGGCTGGGTGGCGTTCTTCCTGGAGGGCGTGGCGCTGGCCGCGCAAGAGGCCGAGCGCAACATCGTGGCCGTGGCCGCCCTGCTGGCGCAAGACCGCCGCCGCCTGCTGGCGTCGCCCAAGGGCGGGATGGCCAGCTATCGCCTGCTGGAGCTGCTGCCGATGATGCCGCGCTTCACCATCGAGCAGGTACGCCAGAAGCTTGACTCCAGTTTTCCGACCGCTAGTGCGGCGGTGAAGGTGCTGGCGGACTTGGGCATCGTCTCTGAGCTGACCGGCCAGAAGACCCACCGCAGTTACAGCTATGTGGCGTATATCGCGTTGCTGGCAGGATGAGCCCATGACTGAAGACCAACTCGAACAAGAAACCCTGGCCTGGCTGGCCGAGGTGGGCTATGCGGTGCACCCGGGCCTGGCCATCGCCCCCGATGGCGCCAACCCCCAGCGCGCGGACTACCGCCAGGTGGTGCTGGCCTTCCGCCTGCGCGAGGCCATTGGCCGCCTGAACCCGGCCGTTCCTACCGCAGCCCGCGAGGACGCCTTGCAGCAGGTGCTGAACTTGGGGCTGCCGGCCCAGCTCTCGGCCAACCGCGCCTTCCACAAGCTGCTGGTGGGCGGCGTGCCGGTGCAGTACCAGCGCGATGGCGAGACGGTGGGCGACTTCGTGCGCCTGATCGACTGGCAGGATGCGGCGCGCAACGAGTTCTGGGCCGTCAACCAGTTCACCATCAAGGGGCCGCACCACACGCGGCGGCCGGACGTGGTGCTGTTCGTCAACGGCCTGCCGCTGGTGCTGCTGGAGCTGAAGAACCCTGCCGACGAGCACGCCGACATCTGGCGCGCCTACGACCAGATCCAGACGTACAAGGAGCAGATTCCCGACCTGTTCCAGTACAACGAGCTGCTGGTGATCTCGGACGGCTCCGAGGCGCGCATGGGCTCGCTCTCGGCCAACACCGAACGGTACCTGCAGTGGCGCACCATCGATGGCGCCACCCTCGACCCGCTGGGCCAGTTCAACGAGCTGGAAACCCTGGTGCGCGGTGCCTTGGCGCCGCGCTACCTGCTGGACTACCTGCGCTACTTCGTGCTGTTCGAGGACGATGGCCAACTGGTCAAGAAGGTGGCGGGCTACCACCAATTCCACGCGGTGCGCGCGGCCATCGGGCATGTGGTGGCGGCCTCCCGCCCGGGCAGCCCGGCGGCCATCCAGGGCAAGGGCGGCGTGGTGTGGCATACGCAAGGCAGCGGCAAGAGCATCACCATGACCTGCTTCGCCGCGCGCGTGATGCAGGAGAGCGCGATGGAGAACCCCACCATTGTGGTCATCACCGACCGCAACGACCTCGATGGGCAGTTGTTCGGCGTGTTCAGCCTGGCGCAGGACCTGCTGCGCGAGCAGCCCGTGCAGGCCGCCACGCGGCAGGCGCTGCGGCAGTTGCTGGCCAACCGGCCCTCGGGCGGCATCGTGTTCGCCACCATCCAGAAGTTCATGCCGGGCGAGGACGAGGACCTGTTCCCCGTGCTCTCCGAGCGCCGCAACATCGTGGTGATCGCCGACGAGGCGCACCGCACGCAGTACGGCTTCGAGGCGAAGCTCAAGACGCGCAAAGTGGGCGGTTTGAAGTCAAATCAGCCTCCAGCGCTTGCTGAACAAGCGCAGGCAGCTAGCAAAAGCATAGTAACCAGCGACATGGGCAGCAGCGCCGTGCACGCGGAGTTCGAGCCGCCCGAATACAAGACCACCTACCAGGTCGGTTACGCCCAGCACCTGCGCGATGCCTTGCCCCACGCCACCTTCGTGGCCTTCACCGGCACGCCGGTGTCCAGCACCGACCGCGACACCCGTGCCGTGTTCGGCGACTACATCCATGTCTACGACATGCAGCAGGCCAAGGAAGATGGCGCCACGGTGGCCATCTACTACGAGAGCCGTCTGGCCAAGCTCAAGCTGAACGAAGAGCACCTGCCCCAGATCGACGACGAGGTGGACGAACTGGCCGAGGACGAGGAGGAGGGCGCCCAGGCCCGGCTCAAGTCCCGCTGGGCCGCGCTGGAAAAGATCGTGGGTGCCGAACCCCGCGTGGCCAGCGTGGCGGCCGACCTGGTGGCGCATTTCGAGGCGCGCAACCAGGCCCAGGATGGCAAGGCCATGGTGGTGACCATGAGCCGCGACATCTGCGTGCACCTCTACGACGCAATCACCCGGCTGCGCCCCGGCTGGCACAGCGATGACCCGGAGCAGGGCGCCATCAAGGTCATCATGACCGGCGCTGCCTCCGACAAGGCGCTGCTGCGCCCGCACATCCACAGCGCCCAGGTGAAAAAGCGCCTGGAAAAGCGCTTCAAGGACCCGGCAGACCCGCTCAAGCTGGTGATCGTGCGCGACATGTGGCTCACCGGCTTCGACGCGCCCTGCGTGCACACCATGTACGTGGACAAGCCCATGAAGGGCCACAACCTGATGCAGGCCATCGCCCGCGTGAACCGCGTGTTCAGGGACAAGCAGGGCGGCCTGGTGGTGGACTACATCGGCATCGGCAACGAGCTGAAGGCCGCCATGAAGGAATACACGGCCAGCCACGGGCGTGGCAGGCCCACGGTGGACGCGCACGAGGCCCTGGCCGTGCTGCTGGAAAAGCGCGACGTGCTGCACGCCATGCTGCATGGCTTCGACTGGTCGGGCTTCAAGACCGGCGGCCACAAGACGCTGGCGGGGGCGGCCAACCATGTGCTGGGCCTGTCGAGCGGTGCCAGGGACAAGGACGGCCATCTGCTGCGCGATGGCAAGAAGCGCTTTGCCGACGCCGCCCTGGCCATGGGCCAGGCTTTCACCCTGTGCTGCACGCTGGACGAGGCCAAGGCGGTGCGCGACGAGGTGGCATTTCTGCAAGCCGTGAAGGTCATTCTGACCAAGCGCGACACCAGCCAGCAGAAAAGGACGGACGAGGCGCGCGACGCCGCCATCCGGCAGATCATCAACCAGGCCGTGGTCAGCGAGTCGGTGGTGGACATCTTCGATGCCGTGGGCCTGGAGAAACCCAACATCGGCCTGCTGGACGATGAATTCCTGGCCCAGGTGCAGAACCTGCCCGAGCGCAACCTGGCCGTGGAACTGCTGGACCGTTTGCTCGAAGGCGAAATCAAGGCCCGGTTCGCCACCAACGTCGTGCAGCAGCGCAAGTTCTCCGAGCTGCTGGCAGGCGTCATCACCCGCTACCAGAACCGCAGCATCGAGACGGCGCAGGTGATGGAAGAGCTGATCGAGATGGCCCGCAAGTTCCGCGAGGCGGCCAGCCGGGGCGAATCGCTGGGCCTGACGGAGGACGAGGTGCGCTTCTACGACGCGCTGGTGGCCAACGAATCGGCGGTCAAGGAACTCACCGATGAAACCTTGAAGAAGATCGCGCACGAGCTGACCGAGAACCTGCGCCAGAACATCACCGTGGACTGGAGCCGGCGCGAGAGCGTGCGCGCCAGCCTGCGGCTGATGGTCAAGCGCATCCTGCGCAAGTACAAGTACCCGCCCGACATGGCGGACAGCGCGGTGGAACTGGTGCTGCAGCAGGCCGAGGCGCTGGGTGCGGAGTGGGCATCGCCAGCGCAATGAAGGGGAGACGCCTGACCCGCAGTGGACACAAGATTATCAAATAAGAATGATTCGCGTTTCCATTACAATCCCTCGCATCTCACTTCTTCAGGATGCGGACGATGGACAACAACGACGAGAGGGAGGGCCCGGCCCGCGCGCACAGGCGCTCGGCGGTGGCGCTGGCGGCCGTGCTGGCGTGCCAGGCGTGGAGCCTGCCCGCAGGCGCCCAGACGACGGAGGAAGTCGCCACCATGCCCACCGTGGAGGTGACCAGCACGCAGCACGACCCCGACGACGTGCGCCCCGAAGGGGTGACCACCGCCACCAAGACCTACATGGCGCCCAAGGACATCCCGCAGACCATCGACACGCTGGAAGTCAACAAGTACAAGAGCTACGGCATCAATGACCTGTCGGTCATGCTCGACGGCGTGCCGGGCGTGAACACCAACTACGACATGCGCGGCGAGGGCGTCCTGATCCGGGGCTTCGGCTCCGACTCGAACGACATCTACCGCGACGGCGTGCGCGAATCCGGCCAGGTGCGCCGCAGCACGGCCAACGTGGAGCGCATCGAGATCCTGAAGGGACCCGCCTCGGTGCTGTACGGCCGCGGCGCCGGCGGCGGCGTGATCAACCTGGTCAGCAAGCAGGCGCGCTTCGACGCCAAGAGCAGCGTCACCTTGCGCGGCGGCTCGTGGGACAACTACGGCGGCACGCTGGACATCAACCAGGTCATCAACCCCAACGTGGTCGTGCGCCTGACGGCCGACCGCGAGCAGGCGCACAGCTTCCGCCGCGGCATCCGCAACAAGAACGAGATGATCTCGCCCAGCATCCTGGTGGACACGCGCACGGGCCTGCGCTGGACCGCGCAGTACACCTGGGACAACGTGTGGCGCGTGCCCGACCGCGGCCCGGCCTACGACCAGTTGCCCGCCGGCATCTCCATCCGCGAGAGCTTCTCGCACCCCGACAACACCGTCGAGGACCGCCTGCGCGTGCTGCGCTCGGACCTGTCGTACGACTTCAATGCAGCCTGGAGCCTGCGCTGGGTGGCCAGCCAGCGCGAGGCCAGCCAGGACTTCGACCATTTCTTCGGCGGCACCTACAGCGCCGCCACCGGCCTGATCAAGCCCGGCTACGCCTGGCAGCAGACCAGCAACAAGACCCTGAGCAACACGCTGGACCTGACCGGCAAGTTCAAGACCGGCGATGTCCAGCACGACCTGCTCGTGGGGCTGGAGATCAGCCAGGAAAAGCGCCACCCCCGCATCGGCACGCCGGCCACCACCTTCACCTACGACCCGCGGCTGCCTATCGCCTGGCCGCCCCTGCCGGTGCAAGGCACGCCCAACCAGCACAACCTGCACAAGGGCAGCGCGCAGGCGCTGTACGTGCAGGACCTGATCAGCCTCACGCCGCAGTGGAAGGTGCTGGCCGGGCTGCGCTACGACAGCTACGACTTCCGCAGCACCAACCTGCTCACCAGCGCCACCCGCGACACCAGCGGCAACGCCGTGAGCCCGCGCATCGGCGTCGTCTGGCAGCCCGTGCGCGAGCACAGCTTCTACGCCTCGTGGAACAAGAGCTTCTCGCCCTACGGTGGGCGCGGCTTCCTCGGCGTGGACACCGGCGCCCGCGCCGTGCTGGACGAGGAGCCGCAGTATTCACGCCAGTTCGAGGTCGGCGTCAAGAGCGACTGGTTCGACGGCGCGCTGTCCACCCAGCTCTCGGTCTACCAGTTGGAGCACTTCAACATCCGCTACCGGCCCGACCCCGACAACGACCCGTTTACCTGGGCCGTGCGCGGCAAGGAGCGCTCGCGCGGCATCGAGTTCAGCGCGTCGGGGCGCCTGGCGCCGTCGTGGTATGTGCGCGGCGGCGTCGCCCTGATGAGCGCCAAGGCGGTCGAGGACAGGGGAACGCCCGCCAACCAGGGCAACTACCTGCCGAACTCAGCCAAGCGCAACGGCAGCCTGTTCGTGCGTTACGCGCCGTCCGGCCCGTGGTACGCCGAGGTCGGCGTGACCCACACCAGCGCGCGCTGGACCAACGCCGCCAACACCGCGCGCCTGCCGGGCTACACGCGCTGGGACGCGCTGGTCGGCTGGCGCGCCGCGCCGTGGACGGTCACCCTGGCGGTGTCGAACCTGCTGGACAAGGAATACTGGCGCTCCAGCGCCATGCCGGGCGCGCCGCGCAGCTTTCTGCTGAGCGCCAACTACCAGTTCTGAGTTCCGGCGCGGCGCCCTGGGCGCGGGCGCCGCCGCCCGGAAGGGGCGCACCGCTCCCGCACAATAGCGCCGTGACCGCGGCCTCCCCTCCCGCCCCTCCCCGCGCCGGCCCCCGCCCCATCGACATCGCGCTGCTCGCCAGCGTCTTCGTCGTGGCCGCGTGCGGGCTGCTGTACGAGCTGGCGGCCGGCGCGCTGGCGTCGTACGTGCTGGGCGACTCGGTGCTGCAGTTCTCCACCGTCATCGGCACCTACCTGTTCGCCATGGGCGTGGGCTCGTGGCTGTCGCGCTACATCGACCGCCAGTTGCCCGCGCATTTTCTGCGCATAGAACTGCTCGTGGCCCTTGTGGGTGGGGCGCTGCCAGCTACGCTTTTCGTGGCTAACGCCTACGTGCCCGGCGCCTTCCGCGTGCTGCTGTACGGCCTGGTGCTGCTGGTGGGCACGCTGGTGGGGCTGGAGATCCCGCTGGTCATGCGCATCCTCAAGCGCAACGTGGCGCTGAAGGACCTGGTGAGCCAGGTGCTCACCTTCGACTACCTGGGCGCGCTGGCGGTGTCGCTGGCCTTTCCGCTGCTGTTGGTGCCGCACCTGGGGCTGATCCGCACCGGGCTGCTGTTCGGCGTGATGAACGCCGCCGTGGCGGTGTGGGCGCTGTGGCTGTTCCGCGGCGAGCTGCGGCGCTTCGGCGCGCATGCGCTGGCCTGCGCGCTGGTGCTGGCGGCGCTGGTCGCGGGGCTGTTCGGGGCCGAGCAGCTCACGCGCTTCGCCGAGGACAAGTTCTACCAGGACCGCATCGTGCTCGGCAGCGCCTCGCCCTACCAGCGCATCGTGGTCACCCACGGCCGCGCCGGGCACCGGCTGTACCTCAACGGCAACCTGCAGTTCGCCGAGCGCGACGAATACCGCTACCACGAGGCCCTGGTGCACCCCGCGATGGCCGCGCACGGCCACCCGCGCCGCGTGGCCGTGCTGGGCGGCGGCGACGGCATGGCGGTGCGCGAGGTGCTCAGGCACCCCAGCGTCGAATCCATCACCCTGGTCGAGCTGGACCCGGAGATGACGCGCCTGTTCGGCACGCACCCCACGCTGCGCGCGCTCAACGCCGACGCGCTGGCCTCGCCCCGGCTCACCATCGTGAACACCGACGCCTTCCAGTGGCTGCAGCAGGGCGACGAGCGGGGCGACGACCCCTTCGACGTGATCGTGGTCGATTTCCCCGACCCCACCAACTTCGCCATCGGCAAGCTCTACACCCACAGCTTCTACGCCCTGCTCGGCCGGCGCCTGGCCGCCAGCGGCTACGCCGTGGTGCAGACCACCTCGCCGCTGGTGGCGCGCCAGAGCTTCTGGAGCGTCGTCACCAGCATCGAGGCCGCCGGCCTGCGCACCGCGCCCTACCACGCCCACGTGCCCAGCTTCGGCGAATGGGGCTTCGTCATCGCCAGCCGCCGCCCCTGGCGCCTGCCGGACGCGCTGCCGCCGGGGCTGCGCTACCTGACGCCGGCCACGCTGCCGCTGCTGTTCGACTTCCCGGCCGACATGGCGCGCGTGCCGGCCCAGGTCAACCGGCTGTCCAACCAGGTGCTGGTGCACACCTACGAGACCGAATGGGGGCAGGTGCAGCCATGAGCACGCCGAGCGCCGGCCCGCGGCGCCGCGCCTGGCTGGCCGCCGGTGCCGGCGCGCTGCTGGCGGCGGGCTGCTCGCGCGAGGCCATGCAGGCCATCGAGGGCGGCTACACGGGCATCGCCCACGAGCGCGGCCACCTGCTGCGCCAGCCCTGGCCCGATCGGGCACCCGACGCCACGCGCCGCGTGCACACCGTGATCGCCGGCGGCGGCATCGCCGGGCTGGCGGCGGCGCGGGCGCTGCGGCTGGCCGGGCACGAGGACTTCGCCGTGCTGGAGCTGGAGGACACCGCCGGCGGCAATAGCCGGGGGACGCAGGTCGGCGGCATCGACTGCCCGATGGGCGCGCACTACCTGCCCGTGCCCGGCGACGACGCGCGCGCGGTGCAGGACCTGCTGGAGGAGCTGGGCCTGCGCCGGCGCGTGGCCGGCCGCTGGCAGATCGATGAGCGCCACCTGTGCCACAGCCCGCAGGAGCGCCTGTTTTTCGACGGCCACTGGCAGGACGGCCTGCTGCCCGTGCAGGGCGTGGGCGCGGGCACGCTGGCGCAGTACCGGCGCTTCGCCCGGGCCGTGGCGCGCGCGCAAGCGCGGGCGCACTACGCCGTTCCAATACAAAAATCGTCGTTTGCCGGCGTGCAGCTTGCGCAGGACGCTATTACTTTCAAAGCGTGGCTGCGGGCCGAGGGCCTGGATGACGCGCACCTGCTCTGGTACCTGGACTACTGCTGCCGCGACGACTACGGCGCCGGCATCGCCACCGTGTCGGCCTGGGCCGGCCTGCACTACTTCGCCAGCCGGCACGGCTTTCACGCCCCCGGCGACGCGCCCGGCATGGGCGGCGAGGCGTCCGCCGTATTCACCTGGCCGCAGGGCAACGGCTGGATCGGCGCGCGGCTGGCGGCGCCGCTGGGCGATCGGCTGCGCACCGGGCGCGTCGTCGGGCGCATCGCGCACGGGCGCCACGGCGTCGCCGTCGATGCGATCGACGTCGCCAACGGCCGGCTGGAGCGCTGGCAGGCCCCGCAGGCCATCGTCGCCTTGCCCGCGCTGGCCGCCGCGCGCGTGGTGCAGCCCGCGCCCGAGGCGCTGCGCCAGCGCGCCGCCACGATCCGCACCGCGCCTGGCTGGTGGCCAACCTGCGCCTGCGCGTGCCGCTGGACGACCGGCCCGGCGCCGCGCCGAGCTGGGACAACGTGCTGTACGGCGGCGCCGGCCTGGGCTACGTCGATGCACGGCACCAGAGCCTGCGCCCCGTGCCCGGCCCCACGGTGCTGACCTACTACCGCGCGCTGGGCGACGAGCCGGGCGGGCGCGAGCGCTTGCTGCAGGCGCCGTGGACGGCGTGGCGCGACGCCATCGTGGCCGAGCTGGCCGCCGCCCACCCCGACCTGGCCGGCAAGACCCAGCGCATCGAGCTGGTGCGCTACGGCCATGCCATGGCCGTGCCCGTGCCCGGAAATTTGAGCCAAATCAGCCTCTGGCCCGCATCAGTATTGTGCCGACTGCTATTAAACAAGGAGCATCCGGCGCTCGTCTTCGAGGCCGCGCCGCGCCTGGCCTTCGCCCACGCGGACTGGTCGGGCTACTCGGTGTTCGAGGAGGCCTTCACCCTCGGCCACGCCGCCGGGATGGCCTTCGCGTGAGCGCTGGTCCAGAGGGTCGCCCTGATCGGCGACAAGAACCCGGCATAGCGCCGCATGCTGGAGGAAAGCCTCGACGACGAGCCGAGGAGCCGAAGACCTGGCTGACGCCTTCTCAGGCCGTGGCCGGCTGCGCGCCGCCGGACGTGCGCACCGACAACTCCTTGCGGTAGCGGTTGAGGTCCTGCGCGGTCTTGAAGCCGCGCTCCAGCAGCAGGCTGAGGTTGTGCAGGATGCGCTCGACCACCTTGGTCTCCCAGCCGGCGTCGAACTTGATCTGCTTGTCCAGCCATTCCTCCAGCCACTCGGGGTCGGGCAGGCGGCTCTGCACCGTGTCGCGCGGGTAGTGCGCCTTGCTCACGTGCAGGTTGGTCGGGTGCAGCGCTTGCGCCGTGCGGCGCGCGCTGGCCATCAGCACGCCCACCTTGGCGAAGGCCGTGCGCGCGTCGTCGCCGAAGTTGGCGATGGCCCGCTTCATGTAGCGCAGATAGGCGCCGCCATGGCGCGCCTCGTCGTGGCTGAGCGTGGTGTAGATGTGGCGGATCACCGGCTCGGTGTGCCATTCGGCCGCGCAGCGGTACCAGTGGTTGAGGCGGATCTCGCCGCAGAAGTGCAGCATCAGCGTCTCCAGCGCCGGCGCGGGGTCGAACTGGAAGCGCACCGCGTGCAGCTCCTCCTCGGTCGGCACCAGGTCGGGGCGAAAGCGCCGCAGGTACTCCATCAGCACCAGCGAGTGCTTCTGCTCCTCGAAGAACCAGATCGACATGAAGGCGGAGAAGTCCGAGTCCTCCTGGTTGTCGCGCAGGAACATCTCGGTGGCCGGCAGCGCCGACCACTCGGTGATGGCGTTCATCTTGATGGTTTGCGCCTGCTCGTCGCTGAGCTGGCTGGCGTCGAAACTGTCCCAAGGAATGTCCTTGCCCATGTTCCAGCGCACGGCTTCGAGCTGCTTGAAAAGTTCGGGGTAGAGCATGGTCATGGGGGAAGTTCCTCTCGGACGCGAAGTGGTTGTGCTGGTGCCCGGCATTCTAGGCGCTGGGTGGTGTGCAATCCGTCACGCGGGCTTCACAGTACTTTACGCATCGTGGCGACGCGAACCGGAACTTTGGACGAAGATGCGCCCTCTCAATGCACGTGATGAGTGGGACCCAAGCCCATTGACTCCTTGACGCTGCCAAGCCTGCCGGCTTCGCGCCGATTGAAAACCTGAAGCGTACTTCCTCCTCCCTCCCTCCTCCTCCTTCGCTTCAGGCCGCTTCGGCAGCTTTTTTATTCATACCGCGCCGCCCGGGCTTCGTGCCCCGGCGGCGCGGTCGCTTTGAGGCAGGAAGAGAGCGTCCGGCTCAGGCGACGGGCACGGTGTCCGCGAAGCTCGGGCGCTGCGTCAGCCGCGCGTCCAGCAGTTGCGCCAGGTTGGCGTGGCGCGCGCGCCAGTCCAGATCGGGGAAGCGGAAGTCCAGGTAGCCCAGCGCGCAGCCGACGGCGATGTCGGCCAGGGTCAGGTGGATGCCGGCCGAGCACCAGGCCTTGTCGCCCAGGCCGCTGCTCATCGCGGCCAGCGCATCGTCCACCTTGCGCATCTGGCGCTCGATCCAGGCGGCGCTGCGCTCGCCCTCGGCGCGGCCGGGCCAGGTGCGCTCCAGGCGCGCCAGGATGGCGGCGTCCAGCAGGCCGTCGGCCAGCGCCTCCCAGGTCTTGACTTCCACCCGGTGGCGGCCGGCCGGCGGGATCAGCTTGCCCACGGGCGAGAGCGTGTCCAGGTGCTCGACGATCACGCGCGAGTCGAACACCGCGTCCTGCCCGTCCACGATCAGGCAGGGCACCTTGCCCAGCGGGTTGGCGCTGCCGATGGTGGTGCCTTCGGCCCAGACGTTCTCGGTGACGAACTGGCAGTCCAGCTTCTTCTCGGCCAGGACGACGCGCACCTTGCGCACGTAGGGGCTGGCCGGGGAGCCGATCAATTTCATGGACATGGAAACTACCGCTGGCTGGTGGACGGGTGGCCGATGGGCACCGTCATTTTAGTGCGCCGCCTCACGAGTGCCGACGAATCCGCGCGCGAACCGGCCGATGCGCGGGGGAGCCGGCTTCTACAATCCAGCGATGGATCTGAGCCCCCTTTCCGCCCTTTCGCCCCTGGACGGCCGCTACGCCGCCAAGCTCGCCGCCCTGCGCCCGCACCTCAGCGAGCTGGGCTACATGCGCTACCGCGTGCAGGTGGAGCTGACCTGGTTCACCGCCTTGTCGGACGCGGGTTTCGCCGAATTCAAGCCCCTGTCCGGCGAAGCGCGCGCTTACCTCGCCGGGCTGTTGAGCGACTTCTCCGAGGCTGACGGCCAGGCCATCAAGGACATCGAGAAGACCACCAACCATGACGTGAAGGCGGTCGAGTACTGGATCAAGTCCAGGTTCGAGGGCCGCCCCGAGCTGCAGGCCGCCGGCGAGTTCGTGCACTTCGCCTGCACCAGCGAGGACATCAACAACACCAGCCACGCGCTGCAGCTCAAGGCCGGGCGCGACCAGGTGCTGCTGCCCGCGCTGGACGCGGTGCTGACCCGGCTGCGCGCGCTGGCGCACCAGCACGCCGACGTGCCCATGCTCAGTCGCACCCACGGCCAGACCGCCAGCCCCACCACCGTGGGCAAGGAGATCGCCAACGTCGCCGTGCGCCTGGCCGGCGCGCGCGGGCGCATCGCCAGCGTGCCGCTGATGGCCAAGATGAACGGTGCCGTGGGCAACTACAACGCCCACCTGTCGGCGTGGCCGGCTTTCGACTGGGAGGCTTTCAGCCGCCGGGTGATCGAGTCGCCCGAGCCTGAACCCGGTCACGGGTTCTCCGAACCCTTTGGCCTGGGCCTCGTCTTCCAGCCCTACAGCATCCAGATCGAGCCGCACGACTACATGGCCGAGTTGTTCGACGCCGTGGCGCGCGCCAACACCATCTGCATCGACCTGGCGCGCGACGTGTGGGGCTACATCTCCCTGGGCTACTTCAAGCAGAAGACCCGGGCGGGCGAGATCGGCTCCTCCACCATGCCGCACAAGGTCAACCCCATCGACTTCGAGAACGCCGAGGGCAACCTGGGCCTGGCCAACGCCGTGCTGCGCCACCTGAGCGAGAAGCTGCCCGTCAGCCGCTGGCAGCGCGACCTGACCGATTCCACCGTGCTGCGCAACATGGGCGTGGCCCTGGGTCATGCGGTGCTGGCCTACCAGTCGCTGCTCGCCGGCCTGAACAAGCTGGAGCTGAACGAGGCCGCCCTGACCGCCGACCTGGATGCGGCGTGGGAAGTGCTGGCCGAGCCGATCCAGACCGTGATGCGCCGCCACGGCGTGCCCGGTGCCTACGAGAAGCTCAAGGACGCCACGCGCGGGCAGGCCGTCACGCCCGAGGCGCTGCACGCCCTGATCCGCTCGCTGGACATCCCGCCGGCCGAGAAGGAGCGCCTGCTGGCTCTCACGCCCGCCGCCTACACCGGCATGGCGGCCGCCCTGGCGCGGCGGATCTGACCGCGCGGATTTCAAAAAAAATTGGCCAAGGGCCGGCGCGGATACTGCGCCGACAGCTATCAATAAAATAGTATCAACACCGCCCCATGGCCCTCAAATCCACCATCTTCAAGGCCGACCTGGCACTGGCCGACATCGACCACGCCTGCTACACCGACCTGCAGCTCACCCTGGCGCGCCACCCCAGCGAGACCGACGAACGCATGATGGTGCGCCTGGCCGCGCTGGCGCTCAACGCCCACCAGGTGCAGGCGATGTGCGGCGGCGACGGCCGCATCGGCTTCGGCGCCGGCCTGTCCAGCCCCGACGAGCCCGATGTGCTGCTGAGCGACTTCACCGGCCGTGCGCGCCTGTGGGTCGAAGTCGGCCAGCCCGACGACAAGCCCCTGGCCAAGGCTTGCTCCAAGGCCGACCAGGTCATCGTCTACGCCCACGGCCCGGCGGCCGAGGTGTGGTGGCGCGGCATCGCCGGCAAACTGGCTCGGCTGGACCGGCTGCAGGTGTGGCGCCTGCCCGCCGCCGACGTGCAGGCGCTGGCGCAGCTTGCCGAGCGCAGCATGCAGCTGCAGGCCACCGTGCAGGAAGGCGTGCTGACCCTGTCGGGCACGCGCGGCAGCGTGCCGACCGAGCCGCTGCGCTGGAAGTGAAGGGCGGCATGCCACCGCAAGCCGGAACCTCGGGCGGCATCGCCGTCCGCCCCATCGGCATCGTTCGCGGCCCGTTCCACACGACGCAGGGCATGCCCATCCAAACCGTGGCCGCGGCGGACGTGGAAGGCGAGTTGGAGGTTTTCGAGGAGTTTGCCGCCGGATTGCGCGACATCGAGGGGTTCGACTACCTGATCGTGCTCACGCATCTGCATCTGGCGTCTGAAAAGCTGGAGGTCGTGCCCTTCATGGACACCCGAAGCCACGGCGTCTTTGCCACGCGCTCACCCGCCCGGCCCAACCGCCTGGGCCTGTCCATCGTGCGGCTGGCCAGCGTGCAAGGCCGCGTGCTGCGGTTCCTGGGCAACGACATGCTCGACGGCACGCCGGTGCTCGACATCAAGCCCTATGTGCCCGCCCTGGACGTGCGAGCCACCGAACGCATCGGCTGGTTCGCGCAGGGCTTGCAGCGCCTGCCCTCCACCCGCTCCGACGACCGGATGAAGTAGGCGCCCCCGGTCAGTCGTCCACGCCGATCATCACGGACGATGCCTTGATCACGCCGTACGCCCTGGCGCCTTCCTTCAAGCCCAGCGCCTCGGCGGAGTTGCTGGTGATGGTCGAGGTGATCTGCACGCCGGGCGAGATTTCCAGCGTCACCTCGGTGGACACGGGGCCGCGGACGATGGAAACGACCTTGCCAGGCAACACGTTGCGGGCACTGATTTTCATGATGAACTCCGATGGAAGCCGCGGCCAGGATGGCGGGATGGCGCGATCTTAAAGCGGCGGGTTGCCGCCCTCCCGCCAGGCGTCCGGCATCAGCGCGCCGCAGGCCCAGCATTGCTCGAAGCCGCCTTCGACCAGCTCGCCGCAGCCGCCGCAGACCCAGCGCCGCTGGGG
>Ga0075163_10006398_pt1 | contig 15589 bp, 10 predicted proteins | sample JI1023141ADNA_FD_71478 | JGI IMG/M metagenome (GOLD analysis project Ga0075163, IMG submission 71478) | Wastewater effluent complex algal communities from Wisconsin, to seasonally profile nutrient transformation and Carbon sequestration -... | ecosystem: Engineered > WWTP > Effluent > Algae... | reverse complement strand
CGGGCCCTGGTAGGCGTTGGACATGGAGAGCACGGTGCGCTGGCCCTTGCGCATCAACACCACCTGGGAGGCGTTGTTGTAGAGCGCCGAGTCGGCCCCCGACACAAAGAAGCCGCAGAATGCATCGGCGGGCGTGGGGGCCACGAGGCCACCCACCAGGAGCGCTGCCAGGCCCGCCCGCGTGCATGCCTTGCGCCCAATCCCCAAGATCTTCAAGGCGTAGTGCCCCATCAACCACCCTCCGTGTGCGTCCAGGTGCGGATGCTACACCCCTCGCGGCCCGACGAAAACGGTTGAGTGGGCGAGAGGATCTGAAGTGGCCCGATGCTGTGTGAAGCCGCCCGGCGGGGGTCGGGCAGCTGCCCGGTGCGCGTCAGTCGTCGACGAGCTCGTCGAGGGCTTCCTCCACCTCGTCTTCGTCACACCCCAGCAGCCGGGCGAGGGCCTCCACCGAGCGGGCGCCCTGCTGCACGATGGCCTGGGCGCAGCGGCGGGCCACCGGGGACGAGAACTGCAGCAGCTTGCGCAGGTCGAGGGCGAGGTCGGGATCGTCCTCCGCGGCCTCCACCTCTTCGAGGAAGGCGTCGATGCGGGGATCACCCTCATCATCTTCAGGCTCCTCCGGCACGGCCCCGGCCAGGGCCTGGACCGCAAAGCCGCGCAGCGAGCGCGTCCCGGTGAGCAGCTCACGGGCCGCCTCCTCCGGGGTGCGCAGCGGAAACCCGTCGAGCAGCACCAGGCCGCCGCCCAGGTTGTCCAGCAGGTAGCGCAGGGCTGAGGCCTGCAGCGCCGAACGCTGCGGATCGGCTGGGTTTTCCACCACAATCGCGCTGGTACAGCTCTGCAGGCGGGCCAGCAGGCGGTCGGTCACGGGCAGGCCCGAGGCGCGATAGGCGGCGGCGATCTGGCCGGAGGTGGGGACGTCGGCCCCGACCCGGGCCTGACCACAGGCTTCACCTTTGCGCTCGGCGCGCAGCGCATCGACGGCCCGGTTGCAGCCATCGGCAAGCGCTTCGAGCTCGTGGGGGGCGCGGGGACTGAGGAGGTGCCAGGTCTTCATGCTCGGCAGGATGACCAGCCGGGCGGCCTCGCGCAAGTCTCTGGCGGTCAGATTTGACTTGAGGACCGCGGACCGATCAGCGCGGGCACCACCAGCAGGTCGGCCAAGACGGCCACCCCCATGGCGATGGCACACAGCAACCCGAAGCTGTGGGTGGGGCCAAAGCTGGAGGGGATGAGCACCGCGAAGCCAGCGCCGATCACCACCGAGGTGAGCAACACCGCGTCGCCCGTGGTGCGCACAACCACGTTGAGATCCTTGGTCTTTTGCCAACTCGTCAGCAGGTGGAGCGTATCGTCCACCGCGATGCCCAGGGCCACGGCGGCGGTCATGCACGTGCCCAGATCCAGCGGCAGGCCCACCAGGGCCATCACCACCAACAGCGCCGCCACCGGCACCGCGTTGGGCAGGAGGGCCAGGAGGGCGAGGCGGGGTGAGCGCAAAACCCCCAACAAAATCAGCTCGATGAGCAGGGCCGTGCCCAAGAGACTCTGCTGCAAGGTGCTCAGCAGGCCGCGCTGGGCGTCCAGCAGCAGGCCGTAGCTGCCGGTGACCACCAGGGTGAGGCCCGCCGGGGGCTGCAGGGCGGCGAACTGCGCGCGGAGTGCGGCCCCCAGCGTGTCGAGGGCGGCGGCGTCCAGGGTGCCCACCAACAGGGCGATGCGGATCGCGCGGCCGGGGGCCACGAAGCGGGCCAGCTCGGGAGCGGCCAAGGCGGCCTCCAAGATGGGCCCTTGGGGCAGCTTTGGTGGGCCGCCCGCACGCACGGACGCCTCCCGCAGCAACAGGGCACCCCCCACCACGCGCTGCACCCCCGGCAGCCGGGCGGCGGCCGCCTCCAGGCGCTCGGCGAGGGCCAATCCCGCAGGGGTGGTGGCCGACGATCCCGCCACCACCAGCTCCACCGTACCGAGGCCGAGCCCGCCCGCTTCGATGGCTTCGTGGTCGCGGCGGAGGGGGTGATCGGGCGCAAAGTACCGAATTGCATGGGGATCAGTGGTGAGGTGCGGCCAGGCGACCACCCCGCCCGCAATGATGAGGCAGGCCCCGGCGATCACCACCACGCGGTGGCGTAGGCCCACGCCCACGAGCGCGCCGGCCAGCCTGGCCAGGCGCACGCTGCCCTGGCCGCCCGGCCCCGCCCGCAGGAGGACCAACACAGTAGGCAGGCCCAGCAGCACCAACGGCACCGCCAGCACCAGCCCGGCGGCGGCCAGGGCGCCAAAAACCTGGATGGGGCGCACGGGGGCCAGGATGAGGCTGCCGAACCCGATGGCGGTGGTGAGCAGCGCCAGCGTGCAGGCCTTGCCCTTCTCCCGGACGGCCGCCCGCGCCGCAGGGCCGGGGGCGAGGCCCTGGCGGCGCTCGCTTGCGTAGCCCGTGATGATGTGGAGGCCTGCGGCCAAAATCAGCACAAAAATCAAGGGCTTGACGATGTCCACCAGCAGGTTGCTCGGGTGGTGGGCGGCCCCCAGCATCCCGTCGGTGGCCAGCACACCCAGGCCCACGGGCACCAGCGCGGCCACGGTTTGGCGCAGGCTGCGGGTGAGGGCGAGCAGCAGCAGCACGCACACGCCGATGAGCAGGGGCAGGGCCTCGGTTTGCACCGAGCGGCCGGCTCGATCCAGTGCGAGGTTGAGGCTGGGCATGCCGGCGAGGCGGACCTCCACCCCGGCGGCGGCGGCCTGGGTGCGGAAGGCTTCGAGGGCGGCGTCCAGGGCTTCCCGCTCCGCTGGCGGGCAGATGCGGCTGAGCGCGATGACGGTGGCGCGGGGCGGGTTGAGCTGGAAGAGCGGCAGCGCGGTATTGAGCGGGGTGGCCCACCGCGGAGCGAGGCGCGCGAGCTCCGCGGGGCCGCCCAGATCGGGGTCGAGCAGGAGGTCCACCTCCTCGGCAAAGTGGGTGGCCGGCCCCAACACCCCCGCCACCACCGGATCGGCCGCGAAGCGGGCCTCCAGGGCCTGGCTCTGCGCCAGCAGCACCAGGGCGTCGGGCCCGGTCAGCGTGGCGACGTAGGCTTCGTCGGTGCCAAAAAGTGAAATGAATTCGGCGTGTTGCCGGGTGAGGGCTGCGGTCGGATCCAGCCAGGCCGTGACGGTGTTGTCCACCACGGGCCGCGGGGCCCAGAGGCCGAAGGCCGCGCACAGCCCCAGGACCAGCCCGCCCAGGAGGGTGCGGCCGCGGTCAGAGGTGGAAGACATCGCCCCAGTAGAAGAGCTGGCTTGGGATGGGCGGCGGCTCGGCGGCGGGGGGCGGCGCGGGCAGGCCGGCGGGGTCGCAGTCGAGGCACACGGCGAGCTCCACGCCCTGGCCGCGGGCGAAGAGCGCGCCCCGCAGCGGCACGGCGCGCACGACGCCCTGGTCCACCACCTCCAAGCGACTCTGAGCCACCGCCGCGTCGCCGCCAAAGCCGGTGGTGCCGTCGCGGTCGTCGGCGAGGTTGAGCACCACCTCGGTGGTGGCGGCCGCGCCGGGTTGGCAGGCGGGCGTGCGGGCGAAGGCGAGCCCGGCGGCGGTGCGGCCCGGCGGCAGCAGCACGGCCAGCGCGGCATCGCCGCCGAAGCGCGGCAGCGCGGGCACCACATCGAGTTGGCGACCGCCTTGCGCCTGGAAGGGCTGGCCCCCCGCCGCGGAGCGGGTGCGCCAGGCGTGGACGCCATACAGGCGGCCAGTGACTTCGGGGCACTGGCCCGGCTGGGCCTGCAGCTGGCGGGTGGTGAAGTGGGCGCTGCTGTCGCGCACGGTGATGGCGCTGGTGGGCACCTCGCCCGGCCCCAAAGGCAAGCGCCAGGCGGGCTGCACGTCCCAGCCCTCGGCCCCCACCCGGGGGCGCTCCACCAGGCTCACCACCTCGCCGGGCTCGCCGGGGGCGGCGGCGCCGGTGGCAAAGACCACCACGAGCGCGCCATCGGGCCGCTCGGCGAGGCTCGGGCGATCCACCACCGGGCCGCGCAGCACGTCGAAGGCGGGCCAGGCCAGGGCCAGCGTCCACCGCGTGGGATCAGACGATCGCAGGTCGAGGCGCCACAAGCGCCCGGCGCCGTCGCCGATCCAGGCCCGGTCCGCGGGGGCCAGGCCGCCACCGGGGTGGCTCACGGCGGAGCCACTGAACGGGCGGTCAGCGTGGGGCTCGTCGGCGGCCGAGAAGCGGCGGATGGTGCGGCCGGTGGCGGCCTCCAATACCAGGACACAGCGACCGGGGCCGTCGGCGTGGGGCTCGGCGCGGCGCACCGGATCGGGGTCGTCACCGCACCCCACCAGCACCGCGGCGCGCACCTGGGCGCCCTCCCGCACCTGCATGACCACGGGGCGCGACGTGGCGAGGCTGCCCCCCAGGCGCACCGACCACCCCCCCACCGCATCGGCGGGCAGGGCAAGCGGGCGGTCGGCGTTGCGGGCGAGATCGGTGGAGATGGGCACCCCAAACACGGCGTCGCCACCGCGGCCGGTGGCCCCGAAGAGCCAGGCCGAAAAGCGCCAACCCGCTGGATCCGCTGAACAATCGGCATCCCCCGCCCCCTCGAGCGTCCGGCAGGCGAGCAGGTCCGCCATGGCCAACGGCCCATCCATTGGGGCCTCGCCGGTGAGCTGCGTCCACGCGGGATCGGGCACGAAGGTGAACACCTCCACCCCATCCCGCGCCCGGAACAGGTGCACCTGACCATCGGCCGCGCCCGCGGCCACCAGGGTGGGGCGCCCGAGGTTGGCCTGGTCCCAGGCGAGGGCCGCGGGAGACGGCAGGCCGAGGGTGGGGGGCGAGAGCACCGCCAGGTCACCCAGCTCCATCGCCCCCAGCTGCCGCGCGGCGCCGACTTCGAGGCCGCGTTCACCGAAGTAGCCGGCCAGGCGCAGGCCCACCGCGCGCTGTCCCGCGGGCGCCGCCACCGGCAGACCGTCAGGCCGCTCGGCCTGGGGAAGCAAGGCGATGCCGGTCAATTGCTCAATCATAACGGCCAGTTGACTGCGGCCGAGGGTGTCAAAGAGTGCATTGGCGGCGCCCAGCACGGCCTGGGGGCCCGCGGTCCAGGTGCGGCGTGCCCAGCCCCCCAACAGCGTCTCGTAGCGCAGCGTGGAGCCGAAGCGCGGCACCACCGGCAGCGGCTCGCCCTCGGCGCGCTCGCAGGTGAGGCGCTCGGCGTGCAGGCGGCCGTAGTTGCCCCCGGGTTCCACATCGCTGAAGGCGTGGATGCGCCATTGCACCACCCCATCGGCCCGCGGCGGGCAGGGCAGCGGACCCGCCGCCGGGCAGTAGTCCACGGGCGCCGGGCTCACCACGAGGGGTGGGGTGCGGCCGCGGCGGCCGGCATGGGCATCGCGCACGACCGCCTGCAAGGCGGAGCGCAGGTCACCCAAATCCGCCGCGGTGTGCACCTGCACCTCGGGCCGTTGGAGGGCGAGCTGCTGCATCCGCTGGGCGCCGGGGGAGTCGGGCGTGCCCAGCACAACCACGTGGAGGCTGACACCGTGCTCCAAGAGCGCGCCGGCTTCCACCTCCAGCGGCGCATAGGGATAGTGGGCGGGCTGGCCGGCAAAAAAGGCCGTCTCCTCGCCCCGGGTCAGCAGCACCACCACCCGCCGCCGGCAGTGGGCCGCGCCGTCGTTGAGCAGGCGCTCCGCCACGTGGCGCGTGGCATCGTGCAGCAGGGCGGCGAGGGGGGCGCCGCCGTGGGCCACCACCCGACCGAGCGCCGCGGCCACCTGGGCATTGGCCAGGGCCACCCCCACGGCGTCCTCACCCGCACCGGCCACCAGGGCCCCGGCGTGCTCACCGGGCCCGCGTGCGCCCAGATCCACGGCCGCACCACCCACGCGCAACCCATCGTTTCCAAAGGAATAATGGCCGCGGGCATCGGCCTCGGCGTTGGGCTCGCCGTCGCTGGTCAGCAGCGCAAAACGCACCGCTGGATCGGCGTGGAGCAGGCCATCGGCCGCCCAGGCCGGGGCGCCGGGCGCGACGGCGTCGTTGGCCACCACCGCCTGGCCGTGGTCGTTGCCGCAGGCGGCCCAGGCGGTGCAGAGGCCGGCGGCCTCCTGGGCACAGCACATGGGTCGGTGGTGGGCCTCGGCGCCGTCAGGCCCCAGGATGTGCAGCGCGCGGTCGGCAGCGCCCAGGGAAACGCACCACTTCGGCGAGCCCGGCAGCACGGTGCGAGTGCCGATGAGGGCCTCCTTCACCAGCGACAGGGCGGTGTCGGGCACGTAGGCAGCCACCCCGGGCGTGCGGCGGTCGGCCGGGCCGCAGGTGGGCTCGGCCCCCGTCGGGAGGCGGCTCATCTCGCGGGAGGCGTCCAGCAGGATCACCACCTCCGCCGGCACCGCGTCCTGAGCGACGGCAGGGGTGGCCACCAGGAGCGCGAGCAGCATGAGCCGCATGGGGGACCTCCCGATCAGCCAGGGTTCGAGCGGGCGAGAGTCTCCCCTCGCCCTCGCGGCAGCACAAGGGTGCGGGGCGCCTGGCGGCAACTGACCGAAACATCAGGGTTTTGCCGCCATTTGGTCTGCGCAAGCCGTCCCGCTGTGGTGTGGTTACACCGCTTTGGAGGGCAGAAGAGCAGGAATTGGGCCGGCCGCGATGGCCCAGAAGTAGGCGCCCAGCTCCGCAAAATTTGCGGCGCTGCGCACCAGCGGTTCAGCGGGTGGGCATGGTGGCTTCGGCGCGCAGGGTGTACCGCCCGGCGTCGCCGCCCCAGCGCTCGAGGATGCCCGTCCACACCCCACCCGTGTAGGGGCAGGAGGTCTGGAGCCGCATGACGTCCACCCCGCCGATGTTGAGCTGCTCGGGGCGGATGTCCAGCCCGCGGCAGGCATCCTGAATGTTGCCCATGGCCGCCTGCACCTGGGCCCGGGCGCACTGGTTCATGGCGCCGGGTGCGACCAGGGAGCAGACCCGCGCGGCCTGGCTGGTGGCGCCCAGCAGCCGGTGGCGCACGATCATCGCGTGGCCGACGTTCATCAGGACCGAGAACAGCAGCAGGAGTACGGTGAGCGACAGCGCCGTCTCCACGGCCGCTGAGCCGCGCATGTGACGTCGGCGGTTGTTGAGCCTCATGACATCCTCCACAGCGCCACCAAGGCGCCGGCGCCGAAGGCCAGGGCCATCGGCACGTGCCGGTGTGCGGGCCGATCAGGATCGACTCGGGGCAGCGTCGCCGTGACGATCGCCGCTTCCACGGTCCGCCGAATCTCGCGGCGGGCTGCCTGCCCGCCCATCAGCGCCATGATCACCCCGAGGATGCCCCCGGCGACCATGCCAAACAGAAACGTCCACCCGATGCCGGCGGGGCCCAGCCAGGCCCCCATCGCCATCACCAGCTTGGCGTCCCCACCGCGGTAGAGCCGCAACGCAAAGGGTACCAAAATCAGCGCAAAGCCAGCGGCGATGCCCAGCAGGCCATGCAGTAGGCCGGAGAAGCCCCCGGCCCCGAGCGCCACCAGTAAACCCACCAGCGCGAAGGCGCCATTGAGCGTGTTGGGCACACGCCGCGCGCGCAGATCCCACAGGCCGGCGCTGAGCACGCCGGCCCAGAAGAGCACCCCGGACCCCGGACCGAGGCCCGCATCGAGCAGGTGGATCAGCGACGGCTACTGGTTGCTGATCACCTGGCCGGCACGGCGGAACATGTTCGAGATCTGGTCACGGAAGAACACCAGCGCGGCGATGAGGGCAACGCCCACCACGGCGGCAAGGATGGCGTACTCCACGGCGGTCGCGGCCTCTTCCTCGGACCGCAGGCGCTTGATCAGCTTGGACATTTGGATCTCCTGGTTGTCGGTGGCCCACCGGCCGGTCGTCCCCCCCCGGGGAGCAAGCACCGGGCCACGGTCGGACTCTAGCGCAAGGCGCCCGTGGATGTAAGCATCTTTTTCCCGTGTCACGGTTGAGCGATTGAGGCGCCGACGGGAGAAAAGTCCAGTGGAAATCAGCACTTCAGAGGACGGCGGGTGGGCGGACAGCGGGCCGATGGCAGGCGAGTGGGCGCAATTGCCGGCCGGGTGGCGGGCGACGGCGCGGCGCTCAGGGGTGGCTACTGTCCCCGCCACTGTCCGGGGTCCGCCGTCCCCGGCGCAGGCGGAAGCGCCGTGAGCGCTCGCGCGGCGTCTGGCCATCAACCACCGGAGGGTTGAGGAACGCCCAGGTACACCCCACGGCCACGTAGACGAACACGAGGCCCAGCATGTACTCGGGCAGGACCATCGCGGCGGCACAGCCGTAGACGGCGATGATGTTGAGGGCCTGAAAAAGATTAAAAAACTTGTTCTTGCGGGGCTTGAGCTTGGGCAGCCGGATGTTGCTCACCATCGCCACGCCGCAGACCAGGAGGATGCCGGGGTAGAGGCGCAGGTACTCAGGCCGCATGAGGTCGTACTTGTCGAGGGTCAAAAACGACGAGGCGAGGAAGGCGCCACAGAGGGTGGTGGGGATGCCATAAAAAATCTTGTCCCCCCCGGGCGGTTCGGAGACGTTGAAGCGGGCCAGGCGGGTGGCGGTGGCCACCACAAAGATGCCGCAGGCCGCCAGCAAGAGCAGGCGGCGCTGGCCCTCAAACACTGAGGCGAGCTTGAAGAAGAACAAGCCGGCCGGCGCGAGGCCGAAGACCACGAAGTCCGCGAAGGAATCGAACTGGACGCCGAAGGCGCTGCTGGCCTTGATCAGGCGCGCTGCGGTGCCGTCGAGCTTGTCGAGCAGCACACCCCACAACACGAGCCAGGCGGCAAACTCGAAGTTCCCCGCGGCGGACATGGTCATGGAGAACAGCCCACACAGCATCGAGAGCGCCGTGAAGCCGTTGGGGACGAAGTATTTGGGGTGCACACGCATCATGGCGCGGGAGTATCTGCCGGACCCGCGCCGCTTGCAAACCTGTGCCACTCGGCCCGCTCGAGGTCGGCCCCGTCTGGGCCTGTGGTGGGCCGTCGCGGGGAGTCTGGGGGGACTGCCCGCACAGGCGGAGCCGGGCTTCGATGCCTTCGAGGTGGATCAGGCCTTCTTCGTGCCCGAGCTGAGCCATGCCTGGACGCTCACGCTGGCGCTGGAGGGCCGCTTCAACGGCCTCGCCGGCCAGACCGAGAGCCGCTGGCCCACCCGCGGTCTGCGGGTTGATGGGGGGTGGCTGCACTACTTCTCGGGCCACGGCGAGCTGGCCGCTGGGCCCTACGTCGGCTTTGGCCAGTCCCTGGCCGAGCGCCTCGAGCCCGACGCGTCGGCCGATGCCCCCCCCAGCTTCACCTACCTGACGGGTGGGGTGTTGGGCCGGCTGCGGCTGGTGAACCCGCGCTTTTTTACCGTGTCTTTTGGCGTATTTGCGGAGGTCGGGCCCTTCTTTGCGCAGGGGTTACCCCCCACCGAATTCGAGCCCGACCCGCGCGATGTCACGGGCTGGCGCTTTGCCACGGGCGCGGAGCTGCTCGGCGTGGGTGCGCTGTGGACGCTGTCACCGTGGGTGTTTGTGGAGCTGGTGCCCTGGTTGGGCGTGGAGCACATCGAGGTGGACGGGGTGGCGCCCACCACGTCCCTGGGCGGCGGACTGCGGATGCGCCTCGACTGGGCGCGTCACTGACGCCGGGGGGGCAGCTTGATCGTCTTGTGGCGCTGCGGGCACGCGACGCCGTCGGGCACCGGCAGGTCGAGGTCAAACCGGGCGCCGGTGGCCTGGAGCTGGACCGAGTGGGCGACGTACGTGTGGTCGCCGTCCTGGACCCGGGCCGGTAGGTGCGTGCTGCGCGCCTTGCCGGGGGCGAGCGTACCCAAAGGCGAGGTGCGCTCCAGCGAGCCCGGCTTGCCGTAGCACCCCTCGTAGTGGACGGTGATGAGGCTGTCCTGGAGGGGGACGTCCAGCGGATTCTTCAAGGCAATCAAGACGTTGCCCTTGTGCACCTGGAGCGTGAGGCCCGTGAAGGCCGCCACCTCGGTGACCTGGAGGTGCTCGGAAGCAGGCGACCCGGAGCGCTGGATGCGAAAGCCGCCCTTCGACACCACCCAATCGGAGCGCATCTGCATCGGGGGACACGAGTTGTCATCGGTGATGGGGGCGCCGCGCGGCGAGGGGGCCACCACCCCGCGCACCACCACCGCCTGGCCGATGAGCTCCGCGGCGGGCGCCGGCACCCCGTCTGCCAGCGAGATGGGGCTGAACCCCACCTCCAGGCGCGGGTTGATCCACGTGGTTTGGCCCTGGATGCACTGGGGGTCGCCCTGCTCGGTCAGGCGGCCCACCAGGGTGACGACCTCGGCGGGGGCCGGTGGCGGCGCGTCTGGGGGCACCGATTGCGCGTAGCTTTGTGAGGTCAGAGCGCAGAAGAGGGCGAAGATGGGTAGTGTTTTCATGCCACCAAAGTGCCGCGATGTGGGCCCAAATGCAACCGGGCCCCCGGGCCTTCGCGCTGGCATTGACGGGCCCGCGCCGGCCGGGAATGCTACATCATCCCCGCCTGCTCGGACGAGCGGTCGCCTGGTGGGCGATGGAGCGACGCGTGGTCCGTTTTAGAAACGAAAAATTGCTTCGCCTGCGGCTGGAGCAGGATGAGGGCGAGCAGAATCGCACCCAGGAAGCCCTGGCCGATGAGCTGGGGGTGAGCGCCCGGACCTACCGCCGCTACGAGACCGGCGAGGTCAACGTGGATGGCTTTGATCCCACGGGGGTCCACCCGCGGCGATTCCTCAAGCGTTGCGCGGACTTCTTTGGGATCGGCGAAGACGACCTGCTGGACCGCAGCCCCCCGGCCACCCCGGCCAACCCCTCCATCGAGCGTGCCCTGGTGCAGTGGCGGCTGCAGCTGCCGGCCCTCTTGGCCGCCGAGGCCACCTTCCTGCGCGCACCCGACGAGGTGGTGTTGGCGGTGCACCCGGAAGGGGCGGCGGCGCCCTGCGCGCTGCTGGCGCTGGCCCGGGGCGGTGGTCGCCATGTGGTGCTGGGCGACGCCGGGGCAGGCAAGTCCACCGCCATCCGCCAGGTGGTGGCGGCGCTGGCCCGCGATGGGCGGGCACCGGTGCCGGTTTGGCTGCAACTGCCCCGCTTGACGGGCGAGCCGCTGTTTGCCGAGGCGGCCCAGGCCCTGGGCGTGGCGCTGGCGCCCGAGGCCCGCCAGGCGGCCGCCGCCGCGCTTGCTGAGGCCGCCGCCATGGGCCGCGTGGTGGTCCTGCTGGATGCCTTCGACGAAGTGTCGCCCGCCCACGAGGCGGAGTGTCTGCGGGCGGTGCGCTTCTGGGCCGAGACCTGGCCGAAGGCCACCTGGGTGGTCTTCTCGCGGCCGGCGGCCGATCCCACCGAGGCGCTGGGGTTTGCCCGGGTGCGCCTGTGTCCGCTGGATGAGACCCAGCGCCAGCACGTGCTCACCGGCCGCCTGGAGAGCCCCGATCGCGCCCGGCGCCTGCTGCGGCAGGCGGAAGCGGCCGGGTTGGGCGTGCTGCTGGGCAACCCGCTGATGTTGGGTCTGTTGGCGCTGCTGGAGGGCGAGCCGGGCATCGTGGATGCGGGGCGGCTGCTCTCGCGGGCGCTCGAAGTGTTGCTGGTGCGCGGCGCGCCGGGGGTGGGTCGCGGGGTGCAGGAGCCGGTGGGGGCGCGCCACCTGCTGCGGCGGCTGGCGTTGGCGCTGCATGGGGCGCCGGGCGAGGCCTGGACGCGGGAGGCGCTGGCGTCGATCTTGATGGAGGCCATGGAGGCTGATCTGCAAGGACAATTGCACCTGCGGATGGCCTGGGGCGGGGTGACGGGCTTTCTGGAAGATGTGGCGCGCAACGGCGCGGTGCTGGGTCCGCTGGACGGCCCGGACCGGCCCTGGCGGTTTCTGCATCGGGCGCTGCGGGAGGCGTTGGTGGCCGAAGCCCTGGCGGTGGACGGTCGGGCGGCCGCCCGCGCCCGCCGTTTGTTGGCCGATGCCGAGCGCGACGGATTACGGACGCAAATCTCGCGCTGGCGTCCCGTCTTGGATCTATTGGTCGAAGAAGAGACGCGGAGCGCCTGATGGCGAGGGCGCCCCGCTGACCTCGGGTCGTGGGGGTGGGCGATGCGGCATGCACTGGAGTCGTTGTCAGGTCTTTCGGGGCGGCTGTCGCCCATGGAGCCGCCACCACGCCTCTTTCCCGCCAATCCACGCTTCACATTCCTCGAGTTGCTCGGGCAGGGCGGCCTGGGGGTGGTGTTCCTCGCCTTTGATCGGCTGCGCCAGCAGAAGGTGGCCCTCAAGCGGGTGACGGCCTTTGGCCCCGATGCCGCTTTCCAGACCCGGGGTGAGTTCCGGGTGCTCGCCGATGTGCACCATCCCAACATTGCGCGGGTCCTCGATCTGTTCGTGGATGAGTTCGGCACCTACTTCACACTCGAGCACGTGGACGGCGGCACCTTCGACGCCTGGATTCGGGGGGAGTTTGGCCCGCCGCTGAGCCCCACCGACCGGCTGCTCCAGGGGGCCCGCGCGCTGTTTCGCGCCATCGCCTTCCTGCACAGCGAGGGACTGGCCCACGGTGACGTCAAGCCCTCGAACTTGCTGGTGAATCGCGACGGTGTCCTCAAGCTGGTGGACTTCGGTCTGGTGCGCGAAGTGGACGGCCTGGTGCGCCGCGTCAACCCCAACGCCGGCACCCCGCTCTACCTGCCCCAGGAGGCCTTCTTCGGCAACACCGACGTCAAAAACTGGGACTGGTACGCCGCCGGCCTGACGCTGTTTGAGGTCACCCTGGGGCGCGTGCCCTTCCCTGAGCCCTACGACGACTACCTGGGCCTCGCCGTCCTGAAGTCGGAACGCCTTGATCCCACTCGGTTTCCGCGGCCCCGCGAGGTGCCGGGCTGGTTCGTCAACCTGCTCTTCGGCCTGCTGGAGCCCGAGGCCAGCCAGCGCCCCGCGCCCGCCACCCTGCTCCAGGCCGTGGGCGAGCCCCCCCGGCAAGCCACCGCGTTTGTGGGGCGCCGCAAGGAGCTGGGCCTGCTGAGCGCCTACCTGCAGGCCGTGCGTGATCAGGGCGCCTGCGTGGTGGAGGTCACCGGGCCCTCGGGCATCGGCAAGACCAGCCTGGTGCAGCAGTGCCTGCGCGGGGAGCGGGATCGGGCGCTGGTGCTGCCGGCGCGGTGTCGCCAGAACGAGCGGGTGCCCTTCAACGCGCTGGATGCCGCGGTGGACGCGCTCTCGCGCGCGATGATGGAGCTGGGCCCCGGGCTCTCCGAGGCCATGCTGCCCCGCGACGCTGCCGAGCTGCTGGCCCTCTTCCCGGTGCTGCGGGTGGTGCCGCCCCTGGCGTTGGCGGCGAGCGAGCGCCCGCTGGATCCCCGCATGAGCCCGCCCGAGCAGCGGCAGCGCGGCGCGGCGGCCCTGCGCCTGCTGCTGGAGGCCCTCTCGCGGCGCCGGCCGGTGGTGTTGTGGATCGACGATGCCCAGTGGGCCGACCGCGACAGCTTGTGGCTGCTCGGTGAGTTGCTGCGGCCCCCGCGGGTGCCGGCATTGTTGCTGCTGCTCTGCGTGCGCGACGACGCCCTGGCCGACTACGCACGTGGCGCCCAGGATCTGCGGGCCGTGCCGCTGCCCTGGTACCACCTGGCGGTGGAGCCCCTGGGCATGGACGACGCCACCGCGCTGGCCCACGCGCTGCTGGGCAGCGACCAGCGGACCGCTCGAGATGTGGCCCACAACGGCGGCGGAAATCCCTTTTTTATCCAGTGGTTGAGCCGTCTCTCGCCGGGCGTGGCGCCCCCACCCATGGGCGAGGCGGTGGCCCGCCATGTGGAAGGTCTGGCGGCGGACGAGCGCCGGTTCCTGGGCTTGTGCGCGGTGGCCGCGGGCGCCCTGCCGGTGGAGGCGCTGCTGGACGCGGGCGCCCTGGCCACCGGCGGCCACAGCGTCTTGGATGGGCTGGTGCTCGGCCGGCTGCTGCGGATGCGGCGGGCCACCGGCGCCCAGGCGGCCCCCGGTGAGCACCTGGTGGTGGACGTCACCCACGCCCAGGTGGAGGCCGGTGTGCTCGCCACCTTGACCGAGAGCCGGCTGGCGGCGCTGCACAGCGCGTTGGCCGACGCCCTGCGGCGCTTGGGCGGCTCACCCGACCGCGTGGTGCGCCACCTGGTGGGCGCGGGTCGGCCCCAGGAAGCGGCGGGCGAGGCGCTGGAGGCGGCCCAGCGCGCCGAAGCCGGGCTGGCCTTTGACGCGGCGGCGGCGTTCTACCGACAGGCGGCCGAGCTGGGCGCCGAGGCGCCGGTGTGGGTCTTGCTGGAGGCGGAGGCGCGGTGCCTCGTGTATGCCGGCGAGCTGAGTGCGGCGGGCGAGGCCTTCGAGCAGGCCGCCGCCGAGGTGGAGGCCACCGACGCGCTCCAGGCCCTGGACCTGGGCCGGCGAGCGGCTGAGCAGTACCTGCATTGTGGGCAGGTGGCCCGCGGTCGGGCGCTCTTCGAGGCGGTGTTGGCGGCCCTCGGGGTGCCGGCCATTCACAGCAAGAACTCGGGCAAGTACTCGAAATCACTGCGGCTTCGGCTGGGTCTCGGCAGCTACCGCGAGCACGCGGGCCGCACCGTGGAGGGCCAGCAGCGCGTGCGCCTCGATGCCCTCTGGGGGGCCACCACCAGCCTGGCGCTGGTGAACCACCAGCTCGCCGATGCCTATGGGGTCATGCACCTGGCCGAGGCGCTGCGGGTGCAGGATGCCGAGCGGCGCGTGCGGGCGCTGGGCTATGAGGCGGCGTTCCTCTTCAGCGTCGAGCACTGGCTGCTCCCGGCCACGCGGGGCGAGAAGCTGATGCGGCGGGTGTTGGCGATGGCGGCCGATCAGGCCACGCCCTACAGCCTCGCCTGGGCGCGCATGTCGGCGGCAGCGGGCGCCTGGCACCGCGCCCAGTGGCGCCGCTGTGTGGAGGAGTGCGACCGCGCCGAGGCCATCTACGCGGCCGAGTGCCAGGGGGTGGACTGGGAGCGCGCCGTCAACGCTGTGCACCGCCTCTACGCCCTCGCCCAGCTCGGCGAGCTGGAGCAGCTCGCCCGCGAAGTGCCCGACGGCCTGCGCCACGCCCTGGCGCGCGGTGACCAGTTTGCCGCCAACCACCACCGGCAGGGCCCGGTTTGCCTGCTGTGGCTGGCCGGGGATGCACCCGCCAACGCGCGCATGCACCTCGAAGCGGCGGAGCGGACCTGGCAGGACGACCTCAACCAGCTCTTTTCCACCCACCACTACCACCACCTCATCGCCGCGACGCAGGTGGATCTGTACGAGGGCCACCACCAGCGCGCCTTTGCGCGCATGGAGGCCGCCTGGCCGCGAATCGAGGCCGCGGGCTTCGCTGTGTTGGGCTATTGCGGGGCCGAGCTCGACCACCTGCGGGGGCGCGCTGCGCTTGCCTGGATGAGCACCGCCACCGAGCCGGGGGCACAGCGGGCTGCCGAGGCGGTGGTGCGCATCGCCATCCGGCGCCTCAAGCGGCGTAAGTCCCCGGTTGCGCAGCCCTTTTACGCGGTCTTGGAGGCTGGGCTGCTGGCCCGGGCCCAGCAACGGGCCGAGGCGCGGGCCCGGATGCGCGAGGCGGTGGTGCGCTTTGAGGAGCTGGGCATGGCCCTC
>Ga0075163_10006397_pt1 | contig 15591 bp, 15 predicted proteins | sample JI1023141ADNA_FD_71478 | JGI IMG/M metagenome (GOLD analysis project Ga0075163, IMG submission 71478) | Wastewater effluent complex algal communities from Wisconsin, to seasonally profile nutrient transformation and Carbon sequestration -... | ecosystem: Engineered > WWTP > Effluent > Algae... | reverse complement strand
CCTCGTAGCCGACCAGGAGCTGATCGAGCAGCCCCTGCGCCCAGCGCTCGTAGCCGGCCTGGGTCAGGTGGACGTGATCGGTGAAGGCGAGCGGAGGATCGAGGTGGAGCATGGCATCCATCTGTTCGACGCCGCCGAGGGCGGCGAGGGTGTCGTAGAACGCGACCTGGTTGCGGGCGGCGGCGGCGCGCTCGACCTCGACCACCGCGGGCAGGGTCGAGGGGGTGCGCCACTCGCACTCGGGCGGCGGCGGGGCCGCGGGATCGAGGGGCGGCTTGCGCCGGTCGCAGGCCTTGCCCGCCGCCCGCTTCTGCAGGTCGGGCGGGCCGAGGATCAGGATCGCCGCGTCGGGCGCCCAGGTCCGGATCCGCGCGATCACCGCGTCGTACTGGCGGGCGACCAGGCCGAGATCGAGCTTGGCGTCGTCGGCCTCGTTGGTGCCGTACTGCAGCACCACCAGCGACGGCGCCCGGGCGGCGAGCTGGGGGCCGACGATGTCGTCCCAGTCGGCGCCGTGGAGGTGGCCGAGCCGGCGGCCGGTCACCCCCAGGCCATCGACGACCACGCCGGGGCCGCTGCGCTCGAGGGCGACCGCGAACAGCTCGATCGGTCCGCCGCCGGCCGGGCGCAGCGACAGCCGGTGGTGGCCGAGGCGGGCCGGGACGCTGAGCACCGACGCCTGGCGCTCGGTCGGCGCGCTGGCCGCCAGCCGGGTCGGGATCTTCTGCCAGCGGCCGCTGTCGACCCGGAACGCGAGCCGACCCGAGGCCCGGGTCCGCAGGTAGAAGACGTCGAAGCGATCGACCTCGCGGGTCGAGCAACTGCCGCAGGTCTCGACCCAGGCCTCGGCGGTCTTGCGCTCGGCGTGAGCGCGGACCCCGGCCAGGCCGTACGGCGGCGTCGCGCCGCGGGCGCCGACCAGCTCGGCCTCCCACTTGCCGGTCGAGGCGTAGCCGACCTCGCGCACGTAGTAGTGACGGACCGGCGGTCGCCCGGCCAGGACCACGCCGCGTCCGCCCTTGCCGAAGCGAGCGCCGAGCTGACGGCGCAACAGGCCGGTGAGCTGATCGCCGGCGGTGTGCGAGTCGCCGAACATGCTGATCAGCACCCGGCCGTCGGCCGCGCCGCGCTCGGCTCGATCGAGCGCGGCGTAGAAGCGATCGAGGGCGCCGGTGGGGACGGTGAGCAGCGGCGGCGGGGACGGCGCGCCCGGGCCGGGGGCGTCACCGTCGCCGAGCGCGATCACGCCGCCGCCGTCGAGAGTGGCGGCGACGGCGCCGACGTCGGGCAGCGCCGGCGAGCGCGGCGCGTCGGGCTGGGCGCTGCAGCCGACCGCCAGCGCGACGGTCAGCGATCCGACGCACAGCGCGAGCACCCGCCGGAGCGACGCCACCGCGGTCATGGCGTGGTCCGCCCCTTGTACGCGCGGTAGCCGGCGATCAGCGCGTCGGTGAACGCGTCGGCGACCTTGGCCATGCCCTGCGGCGACGGGTGGGCGAAGTCGGAGCCGAGCAGGCCGCGCCGGTTCCACTTGATCGCCGAGCCCGAGCCGCCCATCCAGGTGAAGCTGTCCCAGAACGCGCAGCCGGCGGCGGCCGCCGCGCGGCGCTGGGTCGCGATCATCTTCGGCATCGCCCGCCGCGGCACCAGCTTGTCGTCGCGGGTCTCGGCCTGATCGAGCGGCGCGATCACCAGGCACGACGCCTCGGGCCGGGCGGCGCGGATCGGCGCCAAGAGCGCGGTCCACTGCTGCTCGTACTCGCCCATCGCCTTGCTGCCGGCCAGCCACTGCGCCTCGTTGGTGCCGATCATGAACACGACCAGATCGGCGCCGCGGTGGGCGAGCTGATCGCGCCAGTGGCGGTCGAGGTTGTTGCGCAGGTTGGCGGCGGTGGCGCTGACCACGGCCAGGTTGTCGACCACCACCCCGCGATCGCGCTCGAGCGTGACGCCGAACAGCCGGACCTTGCCGCGGGTGGTCTTGAGGTCGAGCTTGTGGGCCCGATCGTCGAGGGTGAGGGTGTGGAACGCCGGCGCGGTCGCCTCGGATCGGGTGTCGACGCTGGCCGCGACCTCGCCGTCGACGATCAGATCGAGGGCGCCGCCCCGGGGGTGCGCGAGGTAGTACAGCTCGGCGTGATCGTAGCTGCGCTCGGCGTCGCGCAGGCGGAACCGGAGCGTGCCCGCGCCCTCGACCGTGCTGAGGCCGAGGCCGTACAGATCGTCGGCGACCCGGGCGAGGGCGACGTTCCACGAGCTCCAGGTGCCGGTCGACGTCCGCTCGACCTGCTGGCTGTAATTGAAGCGGTGGGGCGCGATGGCGTGGAGGAAGCCGGGGCCGCCGTCGCCGAAGACGTCCTGCAGGCGGGCGCGCAGCCGACCGGGGATGGCGTCGCTGGCCGACACCGAGTCGCCGTAGAACGCGATCCGGACCGGCGCGGTGGCGGCGCCGGCCTCGGTCGCGGCCAGCGCGCGGTACACGGTGTCGAGGGCGTAGCGCGGGCACGGGCTGATCGCCGGGGTCGCGCAGCCCTCCTCGAGCGTCACGCCCGGCTGCGGCGCCGGCGGCGCGCCGGCGACGGTCGGCGCGACCGGGGCGAGATCCGGCGCCGGCGGCAGCGGCGGCGGCGCGACGTCGGCGCCGCCCGGGCCCGGGCCGGTCGGCCCGACCCCGGGGCTGTGCGAGGCGGCGGCGGCGTTGCTGTCGCGATGGACGAGGCCGACCACCGCGTCGAGATCGCCGTCGATCGCGAGGACCGCGACCACGGTGGCGGCGGCGAACCAGCCCAGGGTCGGCGCGATCGACCACGAGCCGCGCGCCGCGGCGCCGGCGATCTCGGCCCGCGGCAGCGGTGCCACCGGCGGCGCGGGCTGCGAACGACCGGCGGGCGCGCGCGCGGGGGCCGACGGCGCGGCGCGGCCCGGCTTGGCCGGCGCGGGACGCGCGGCGATCGCCGGCGTGGCCCGGGCGGGGGCGACCGGCGGTGGCGGGGCGACCGGGATCGGCGGCGGCGTGACCTTGGCGGTGACGGTCCGCGGCGGCGCGACGGCGGGCGCGGCCGCGGCGGCCCGGTTCGACCCGCGCCGGGCGGCGGGGGCCGCGGCGGGCTTCGCGCGCGCCTTGGCCGGCGCCTTGCCGCCCTTGCCGCCCTTGCCCTTGCTGCGCTTCTTGCTCACGACGCGCGCACCGATCGGTCAAACCGCGGGCTCGACGATCGGAGGCTCGGCACGACCGGCAGAACGTACGCAGGCGGTCGCGGCGCAGCAAGCTCGAAGCTGCGTCAAAACCCGGCCGCTGTCGTCAGCGCCACGTCGTCGGCGGGGCGGCCTCGGGCGTCGACGTCGGGGCCGGCGCGGGCGGCGACGCGGGCGGCGCCCACGTGGTCGGCGGAGGCGCCTCGCCGGGTGGCGGCGTGGCCGGTGGCGGCGCGGGCGGCGGCGCCTTGCCGGGCGGCGGCGCATTGCCGGGCGGCGCCTCGCCGGGCGCGGCCGGCTCGGGCCCCAGGCACTGCACCGACGTCGGCGACATGCCGACCGTCCAGCTGGTGTCGAGGTCGCGGCGCCAGGCCTCGATCGCGTCGGGGCGACCGGCCAGCACGTCGTCCTCGAGCACCCACTCGGGCCGGATCGCGAGCCCGTCGAGCCGCTCGAACACCAGCCGACGTCGGTCGCCGTCGGTGCGGCCGAGCAGGTTCCACAGCGTGACCGTGTCGCAGACGCCGGTGGCCGCGACCACCACGGCGAGCGCGGCGTCGTCGCCGCCGTCGAAGCGCTCGACCGCGTCGCGCAGCGCCGCCGGCGCGTCGTGGCGGATCGGCGTGCCCGGCCCGCCGTCGACGGTCGCGACCTCGATCCCGGCCGGCACGTAGGCGGCGCGGCCGTGGCCCTCGAGCGACACCACCCCGCTGGTCACCCGCAGCCGGGTCCGGCCGCGGTCGTCGACCTCGAGCTCGTAGGCGCAGCCGAGATCGACCGCCGCCGCGCCCGGGGTGTCGACGACGAACAGCCGGGGCGGCGCGGTCACCCGCGCCCGGAGCCGGCCGCGCGCCAGCTCGAGCCGGTGCTCGGCCGGGCCGGTCGCCACCGCCCGCAGCCGCGAGTCGCCGAGCAGGGTGACGTCGCCGATGTCCGCGATCCGGACATCGGCCTCGGCCCCGGCCGCGGTCTCGAGCCAGGCCCCGACCGGCAGCACGCCGCCGCGGGCCGCGGCGCCGCCGCAGCGCGCGCCGTCGCCGGTGACCGCGAAGCGGAAGCCGGGCTCGCCGCGGTCGTCGCAGCCGCCGGTCGCCACCTCGACCGCGACCGGCGCCGGCCGGCGCGCCAGCACGATCAGCGCGACCGCGGCGGCCGCGACCAGCCCGCCGCCGATCGCCAGCCCGACCGTGCGCGCCCGCGCCCGTCGCCGGGGCGGCAGCGGGGCCAGCGGCGCGTCGTGGGCCAGCCCGCCGAGCAGGCCCTCGAGCCGGGCGACCTCGGGGTCGTCACCCGACCGATCCCAGAGGTAGTCGTCGCCGGGGTTCATGGCGCTCATGTCGTCACCTCGCCGTCCAGCCGTTGCCGGAGCAGCTTGAGGCCGCGGCTCAAGTGTACCCGCACCGAGTCGGGCGTCATGCCGGTGCGCTCGGCGATCTCGGGGCCGCTGAGGCCCTCGACCAGGCGCATGATCAGCGTCTCGCGGTAGGTCTCGGGCAGCGCGCGGATCGCGGCCAGCGCCGCCTGGGCCTCGGCCCGCGGGGTCGGCCCGACCGAGGCCTCGACGGTGGCGGCGTCGACCGGACGGCGACGCCGGGCGACGTCGATGGCGCGGTGGCGGGCCATGGTCATCAACCAGCCGGCGAACGCCGCCGGCTCGCGCAGGCTCGGCAACTTCTGCCAGGCGTCGGCGAACACGTCCTGGACGACGTCGCCGGCGTCGCCGAACGCGACCCGGGCCAGCGCGACCGCGTGGACCGCGCGGTGGAAGCGCTGGTACAGGCTGGTGAACGCGACCGGGCTGCCGCCACGGGCGGCGATCACCAGCTCGGCGACCGACGCGTCGCGCACGTCGCGCACCTCTGGCGGCTCGGCCACCCGTGGACGATGCCCGCGCCCGGCCACCGGCTCAAGCTCGGCGACCATCCTCGTCCAGGCTCCCGGCCACGGGCTGGCGCCGATCGCGCGCGCGCTGCACATCGCCGACGATCACGCGCGGGCCGCGGTCGCCGCACCGACCACCGCCAGCGCGTCGGCGGGGATCTCGATGCCGCGGGCGGCGAGCGGCCGCACGACGTGCCGGGCGACCGCGGCGGTGAACGCGGGGTCGTACACCGTGCACGCCACCACGCCGAGGCCGCTGCCGGTGCAGCCGCCGGCCAGGAGCGGCGCGAAGCTGGCGATCGCGCCGCCCGCGACCCGGCCGAGCTCGGCGCGGGCCGCGTCGTCGAGCCGCGGCACGGCCCAGTCGAGGAACCACCAGCCGAGCTGGGCGTGGCTCGCCTCGTCGGCGACGATGCGGCCGAGCACGTCGGCGATCAGGCCGGCGCCGGCGACCTGACGGCTGAGCTTGAGCATCGGCACGGTCAGCGCCTCGCCGACGCAGCAGGTGCGGACGATCAGCTCGGCGGCGGCGGCGAGCGGGGCGCGGGCCGCGGGCGGCCGGACCAGGCGATCGAGCGCGACCTCGAGGGCGACCGCGCCGCCGACCGCGCCCGCGACCCGGGCGGCGGCCTCGGCGTGGACCAGCTCGTCGACCACGAAGTCGCCGGCGGCGGCGACCAGATCGATCGGCGCGCCGCACGCCAGCAGCGCGGCGGCGATCTCGGCGAACGCGGCCGCGCTGGCGTACTCGCTCCACGCGGTCTGCGTCCACATCGCCCGCGCGATCTCGAGCGGCAAGCCGGCGCGCGCGTCGTCGGCCAGGAGCTCACCGCCGGCCGGCCACGCCAGCTCGTCGAGCCAGGCCCGGCGCGGCGCCAGCCGACGGCCCCACGGCCCGCCGATGGCGTGGAGCTCGAACACGGTCGCCGCGCCGCCGGCGTTCATCGCCCGATCCGGGTCCGGACGTCGGCGCAGAACGCCGTGATCGGTTGGGCCTCGGGCGACATGCTCTTGGTCACCAGGTTGCCGACCAGCGGGAAGCCCTGGGCGTCGCACAGCGGGCGGAAGTGGGCGAGCCGCGCGCCGACGTCGGCGGGCGCGGCCTCGCGCAGCTCCATCGCCAGCCGCTCGAGCGCGGCCGGGTCGTTGGTCGCCATCGGCGCGGCGGCGGCGGTCACCGGCGCCGGCACCGCGAGCACGGTCGTGGTCGGCGCGGGCGCGGGCGCGGTGGTCGTGGTGGTGGCGACGGTCGCCGGCGCGGCGGGCGCGGTCGGCCCGCTGGCCGGCGCCTGCCGGGTGGTGCCGCTGGTGCCACAGCCAGCCGACAGGATCGCCACGGTCATGATGGTGCGAGTACGCATGAGCCCTCCTTGCGAGCGGGGCCATCGGGCCCGTTTGCAGGAGGACGGCGCACCGCGCCGACCGTGAACGACGCGGCGGTCGATTTTCGCGCGACCGCGATCCGCAGCGAGAATCGGCGACGGCGAGGGGGCCCTCACGAGGCGCTAGCAGCGCTCCTCGTTCCTTCGGACCCTCGTTTCGGTCCGGACCCTCAGCGCCGGCGACGGATGGCCAGCAGCCCGGCCAGGGCCAGGAGCGGCAGCCCGCCACCGGCCGCGCCGCCGCCGGCCGAGCAGCCGCCGACGATGTAGGGCGCCTGACCGCCGCCGCCACCGGTCCCGTCGTCGTCGTCGTCGCCGCCGGTCGCCGGCCGCGCCACGGTGACGTGGATGATCCGGCTGGTGACCTGATCGCGCTGGTCGGTGGCCACCAGCTCGAGCTCGTGGCTGCCCTCGACCTGGCCGGCGACGTCGAACTCGTAGCCCCCGCCAGCCATCGAGCCGACCAGGTCGCCGTCGATCAGCAGGTCGACCGAGCGGATGTCGCTGTCGACGATGTTGCCCTCGACCACGAAGCTGGGGCCGACGGTCTCGCCGTCCTGCGGCGCGTTGAACGCCACCATCGGCGCCGGGTTGGGCGCGAACGCGCCGTACAGCATCGCCACGCCCTCGCGATCGCGGAGGGTGAACGACAGGTCGGTCGAGGTCCCGTTGCACTGCGGGTAGTGCATGATCGACGCGCTGTCGTACGGGGTCACGCCGCGGAACTCGTTGTCCTCGACGCACTGGGCGGCGCCGGCCTCGGGCCGGATGTGCTCGTGGCGGAAGCCGAGGGCGTGGCCGAGCTCGTGGCCGAGGATGTTCTTGAGCGGCCACGGGCCGGGCTGGAACGCGGTGGCGTCGATCAGCACGTTGCGGTCGCCGCGCGGGCTGTTGGGGAAGAACGCCCGGGCCAGGTACTCGCCGTTGGCGTTGACCGGGTTGACGTCGAACAGCACCGCGTTGTTGCCGGCGGTGCAGTTGCCGTCCTGCTCGGGCAGGTACTTGAAGTCGACGTCGGCGAACATGTCCCAGCCGTTGTCGGTGGCCTCGCGCAGCGCGGTCACCACCTTGGCCTTGTTGGCGCCGAAGCCGTTGCTGATGCAGTAGGTCAGGTTGCGCTTCTGGGTCGCGTTCCAGACCACGTCGGCGCCGTTCACCCGGTAGACCGCGAGCTGGTCGGCCTGCCACGCCGACCACAGCTCGAACAGCCGGTCCTCGCGGATCGGGGTGTCGCCGTCCACGATGTACAGCCCGGACGGCTCGCGGTACTGCAGCGCCTTCCAGGCGTCGAAGGAGAGGCCCCGGTTGGAGCCGACCTCGGACTGCTCGACGCAGGCGGTCGAGGTGAGCCCGAGCGTCGCGACGAGGAGGGTCGGGAGGGCGCGACGGTGGGGGCGGGGGGACATGCTCCCCCACCACTCCAAGATCGGTGCCAGCGGTCGGGCCAGCGAAGTCGGCAGGTTGGCCACCCGGGGACTGTGTACGGCGGTCCTCGGTCTCGGGTCCCCACCCCCACCCTCCGCGTCCCGGGTTCGCCGTCGACAACCCGGGTTGCGCCGGCCCCGCGGCCCGGCCCCCGCGGCCGGCCGGCCCGCCGCCTGTCCGCCGGGGCGCGGAATGGTCGGGGTCCCTGGCGCGTTGGGCCGTCATGGGTTGGACCGCGCGCCGGGCCGCTGTCGCCGCCACCGTCATCCTCGCCCTCGCCTGCTCCCGCGGCCAGGCCGAGCCCGCGGCCCAGGCCGGGCCGGGCGCGCCGCCGCTGGTCCTGACCGCCGGCGAGCGCGACCGGCGCTGGGACGCCGCCGTCGCCGCCCTCGCCGCCCGCCGCCGCGACCTCGCCGCCGACCTCCACGCCGCCCGCGATCCGGCGGCCCGCCGCGCGGTGCTGGCCCGGGCCCGCGACGCCGCGTTCCGCGCCGTCGTCGACGACCTGGCCCCGCTGTGGCTGGGCATGCCGTGGGGGCTGGGCAAGGACAGCACCGCCAGCCGGCCGTACCAGCCCGGCAAGGTGGTCGGCTGCAGCTACTTCGTCACCGCGATCGCCCTGGGCGCCGGCCTCGTGCTCGACGATCGCTACCGCTTCGCCCAGGCCCCGGCGCTGGCGATCCAGCGCGCCCTGGCCCGCGGTCGGGGCGCGGTCCATCGCTACCTGTCCATCCCCGGCGATCGCCTGGCCCGCGAGATCGCGGCGCTCGGCGACGGCCTGTACCTGATCGGCCTCGACGTCCACGTCGGCTTCGTGGTCGTCGACGGCGGCGCGGTCCGCCTGCTCCACGCCAGCTACACCGGCGCCGCCCAGGTCAGCGACGAGCCGCTGGCCACCGCCGCGGCGATCGATCGGTCGCGCGACGCCGGCTACTTCGTGTCGCCGGTCTTCGTCCGGTCGGCGGACAACGACGCCCTGGTCGAGCGCTGGCTGGCCGGCGCCCCGCTCTCGCTCGATCGCTGACCAGCCCGGAGCCTGTGAACGAGTCGGCGGAGGCGGCGGGCCCTCACGCGGCCGCGGTGGCGCTCCTTGTTGCTTCCGACCCTCACTTCGTTCGTGTCCTCAGTCCTCGGGGTCGTCGCCGAGCAGGACCGCGACGTGCAGCTCGACCGCGTCGAACGGCTCGGCCCGCACCCGCTCGTGGGCCTCGGCCCGCAGCGCGATCAGGTAGCCATCGGCGGTGTGGCGATGGACGGTCAGGGTCCGCTCGAGCTGATCGAGGATCCAGTAGTGCGGCACGCCGGCCTGGTGGTAGCGGGCGACCTTCTTGACCGTGTCGACGGTGCGGTTCGACTCGCTCACGATCTCGCACAGCCAGTCGGGACGGATCGCGATGGGGCGCCCTCGCACCACCTCGGGCATCCCCTCCCGGCGCCAGCCGGCGAGGTCAGGCCGGTAGCCGCGGTCGTCGAGCAGGATGTCGACCTCCGACGCGATCCACCACCCGCCGGGACCGCCCGGACCACCCACACGTCGATTGAAGGGGCCGCTGACAGCGACCATCGTGTGGCCTTGCGCGAGCCCGTGGTCGAGGCCGGGCGCGGCCTTGGGGACGAGCTCGCCATCGATGAGCTCGAGCCGATCTTCCTCGGGCGCCGCGAGCCAGTCGGCGACGGTGGCGACGCGGGACGGGGGCGTCGACGACATGCCTGGAGAGGGTAGCATGCCGCCGCTATCGGCCAGCGCGGCCGATCGGTTGCGTCGTCACACGCCGATCTGGCCGCTGTCGACGACGATCACGCCGGCAGCGCGCATCGCCTCGATCGCGCGCTCGCCGTCGCCGGGCGCGAGCTCGACCGCCCGGCAGCCGTCCTCGACCAGGTAGGTGGTGAAGCCCTCGCGGCAGGCGTCGATCGCGGTCGCCTTGACGCAGTAGTCGGTGGCGAGGCCGAGCACGTAGACGTCGGTGACGCCGCGGGCCCGCAGCCAGTCGGCCAGCCCGGTGGCGCGGCGCTGACCGTTGTCCCAGAAGCCGCTGTAGCTGTCGACCGCGGGATCGGTGCCCTTGGGGAACACCTGGCTGATCCGGTCGGTCGCGAGCTGGTCGTGGAACGCGGCGCCGCGGCTGCCTTGCACGCAGTGCACCGGCCACAGCACCTGCGGCAGGCCGTGGAGATCGATCACCTGGTAGGTCTGGGCGCCGGCGTGGTTGGCGGCGAAGCTGCCGTGGTCGCGCGGGTGCCAGTCCTGGGTGGCGGCGACGGTGTCGAAGTGCCGGGCGACCCGGTTGGCGACCTCGATCGTCTCGTCGCCGTGCGCCACCGCCAGCGCGCCGCCGGGGCAGAAGTCGTACTGCAGGTCGACGAGGACGAGGGCCTTGGTCACGGCGCGAGCATAGCCCCGAAGGCCACGTCGGCCTACGGGCGCGGGGCCTGCTCGGCGCGCGCGACCACCGCGGCGGTCGCCTTGATCGGCGCGGCGTTCTCGTTGGCGGTGACCCGCTTGCCCTCCATCGTGCCGCCGAGCGCGACCAGGTAGTCGGCGCCGATCTCGGTGTGAGCGGGCGCGAGCGCCGGCCGATCGGCGACCAGCGACGGCGAGCGGGCGACGATCAGCTGGTGGACGACGATGGTCGGCCCGGGGACGTCGCCGCGCAGCACGCGGACCACCCGGTAGGTCAGCGCCTGGCTCGCCACCTGGTAGCCGCTGTAGGCGGTCGGCGGCGGGCCGACCTCGAGCAGGGTGCCGATGAACACCGCCTCGGCGCGATCGAGCTGGGCGAGGAAGCGAGACTCGGCCGAGCCGAGCAGGACGTCGTCGACGAGGGACACGGCAGCATCCTTGGCAGGAGAGGCGGCGGACGGCGGGCGCGACTCGGCCGGCCGCGGGCTGTCACGCGAGCAGCCGGCCAGGCCGCCGAGCGCGACGGTGACGGAGACCACGACGAGGGCGGGGGCGCGCATCAGTGAGGCCGGGTGTCGTCGAAGCCGAGCTCGCGGTTGAACGCGTTCTCCTGATCGACCGCGTGGCCGTGAGCGCCGGGGAAGCGGGCGTTGAACGCGGCGTCGTTGGCGGTCTGGGCGGCGCGCCAGGCCTGGGCGCGGGTGATCCAGGCGTTGGCCTGCGCGGTCTCGGCGGGGTTGAGCGGCGGGGTCACCGCGCCGGCGCCGCCGTTGATCGCGGCCTGGACCCGCGCCGGCAGCGCGGCCAGGTCGGACACCAGCTGCAGGCGCTGGGTCTCGAGCGCGCGGCCCTGGGCCTCGATCACGCTCATGTCGGTGGCGTTGTGGGTGGCATCGAACCGGCGCTCGTGGAGGAAGTGAGCGTAGACCGATTGCTGCGACTGCGGGTGGCTGGTGCTACCGGCCGCGGGCATCGCCGGATCGGCGTGGATGTCGTCGAGGTCGACCTGATTGTTGATGAAGGCGTCGCGATCGACCGCCGGGCTCGACCGGACCGCGTGCAGCACGACGTCGAAGCTCTGGCCGGTGCCAGCGACCATGTCGCGGATGAGGCCGTTGGCGTTGTTGGACGTCGCCTGCATCTGGTAGACGTCCCACGCCATGTCCTGGGTGTCGGCGGCGCTGGCGCCGTCCATGTGGAGGTGGCCGGCGTCGAGCCGGTTGCCGACGGTGCCCAGGCGCGCGGTCTGATCGGCGGCGGTCAGCATCTCCATGTGCATGCCGGTGGCGTCACCGGTGACGATCGGCCGGAAGGTGGTCCCGGCCAGCCGCTCGGTCGCGGCCTGGACCGCGGTGCGATAGGCGGCGAACTGGGTGGTGGCGCGGTAGCGGATCTCGCGCGACGTGCCGGTCGACATGTCGGGGGTGCCGAAGCTCGACGCCGGCAGCGCGCCGTCGACCGCGGCCGCGACCTGCTCGGTCAAGCACGGCACGGTCCGGTGCAGCTCCTGCTGGATGGCGTCGACCGCGGCGGCGGCGATCTTGTGCTTGATCTCGACGTGGAGCCGGGCGAGCGCGTCGGTGACCGTGGTCGCGAGCGTCGCCCGCAGCGTGGCGGCGACGCCGGTCAGGGTCGGGAAGCGCTCGAGGATCTCGGCGACGCTGATGAGGGCGTAGATCGCGCGCTGCAGCCCGCCGATCTGATCGTAGAGCTCGCCGTAGGCGCCGGCGGTCCGGCGCTGGACCGCGGCCCACACCGCGGTGACCTGGGCCGGCGCCATGCCCTCGGCCCGCATCATCGCCGACAGCGCTTCGTTGAGCGGGCGCGAGCTGAGGTCGACGTGACAGACCGGGCCGGCCGGCGCCGGCGCCGGCGGGTTCGACGACGCCGGCACCGCCTGGCTGACGTCGGCGTGGAAGGTCTGGAGCGCGGCGCTGGCCTGGTGCTCGGCGGCCGCGGCGTCGGCGGGCGCGGCCCCGGCGGCCGCCGGTGCGGTGCTGGCGTCGGCGGGCGCGCCGCTGGTCGTCGGCGCCGCGCTGCTCACCGCGGGCGCCGGGTTGCCGGCCGGCGGGGCGCTCGACGTCGGCGGACCATCGTGGCGGCGCACCGCCGGGCTCGCGATCACCGCGTCGTCGCGGCCGCGGAAGTCGTCGACCCGCTCGCCGCGCACCACCCGCTCGGCCACCGCGTCGGCGTGGCGCTCGAGGTCGTCGCCGCCGGGCGCGCGTGACGATCGGTGGACGCCGTGGCTCGCCTGCATCACGTGCGCCGCCTCGTGCGCGGCGACGAACAGGCTCGGCGCCGGCGACGCGAACGCGACCTGATCGCCGAGCGCGTAGCCGTCGGCGCCGAGCGACGCGCTCGCCCGGCCCGCCACCTCGTCGACGTAGGCGGTGGCGCCGAGCGAGACCGCTCCCTCGCCGTCGCGGTGACGGTCGATCGTCGAGGCGACGCGCAACCGCCGCCCACGACGATCTACGAGCCCGCCGGAGATCACCTTCCCGGATCTCACGGAGCCGCATCGGGCGCATCCGTCGACGTACGGCGGCATACGGCTTCTCAGCGTCGGGCATTGGTCTTAGGCTCGGCCGATGAAACACACCGTCACCTTCGCCTCCGTGTTCTCGCTCGCCGTCGTCGCCGCGCTCGCCGGCTGCGGCGGCAAGTCCAAGGCCGCCGTCGGCAACGCCGCGGGCGGCGCCGGCGCGGCCCTGCTGCCGGTCGGCATCCACGCCTGCCACTTCATCGTCGGCGGCGAGCCCTACGGCGAGCACCGCTGCGACGTGACCGCCGGCGATCCGGTCCGGCTCGACAAGGTCTCGGGCATGGAGGCGTTCGGCGGCACCCTCGCGCCGATGGGCACCGGCCTCCACCTCACCGCCGGCATGGGCTGCGGCCCGATGGTCACCGTGTGCGACCAGCAGTTCTCGGTGATGCTCGAGAAGACCGACGGCGGCTGGAGCGGCGCGGTCGTGCCCAAGGACACCACGGCGCCGTGGTGGCTGGCCGGCGCCACCTTCGTCATCGACGACGCGGCCGGCTACGGCGGCGCGACCTACGGCGACGCCTGGCCCGAGCCCGACGGCGAGTGAGCGACGGCGGCGCGCCGGCCGGCCGGCCGTCAGAAGTCGCCGCCGACATCGACGCTGGCGCCGACGCCGTCCTCGTTGCCGATGGGATCGAGCGGCAGGGAGACGTGCAGCCCGACGGTGCCGCGGCCGTGGCCGACGGTGCAGCGCGCGCCCACGTTGAGGAGCTGGAGGTAGTCATCGCCGGCGAAGCGATCGTCGAGCGCGTCGGTCAGCACCAGGTACTCGGCCACCGCGGTCCATCCTCGTGGCAGCGCGAGCCCGGCCCCGCCGCCGATCCGCAACAGGGTGCCGATCTCGGCCTCGCTGGCCAGCACCATCACGGCGAGCTGACCGGACAGGCGCAGCTTGCCCGCGCGCCGCTCGACGTCGGCGTGGAGCCGGAGCCCGACGGTGTCGTCGGCGAAGTGATCGAGGTCGAAGCGCTCGAGCGCCGCGTGCGCCGCCGGCGCATGGCCGACGTTGACCGACAGCTCCGCCCCGGCCGCGAGGTCGCCGGGCGCGTACAGCACGCCGCCGGTGAGGTTGGCCAGCTCGCCGCCGCTCCGCGATGACGCGCCGTCGGTCCAGGTGACGGGCACGCTGCCGTACAGCTCCAGCGACGGCGCCACCGCGAAGCGGGCGAACGGCTCGATCACGAGCAGCGTGAACCCCGACCGCTCGGCGCCGTCCGGCCCGAGCAGCTCGGCGTAGCCCACGCCGATCCGCGCACCGACCCGGTCGCGGACGCGGAGGTCGGGCAACGCGAACCCGGCCGCGGCGGCGGGCGCGGCGGCGGCCGCGGTCAGCGGAGGCGGTCTGTCACCGACGGAGCGACGGGCCCATGACGACAGCGTGAGCGCCGTGACCAGCGCAACGAGGCGAGCGGTTGAAGGCATGGCGGCCGGCGCATCGCACGGTCCGTGCCACCGCCCAGGACGCGCAATGGTTCGCGGTGCGCGGCGTCGGCGCGTGACCCGGCGTTGACACCTGTCGCGCGCGGGCACGGTGGTGATCGACGCCACGACGTGACGGTGCGCAGGCGCTGGCGTGAGACGCCGCACGGCGCACGGCGCGGACTCGGTCGGCGTATGGTCGAGCCGTGCGCTCCATCCTGGCCGCTCTGCTGCTCGTGGTCGCCTGCGCGCGCCCCGCCCCGCCGCCGCCCGCGCCGGTCACGGCGAGCGACCCGCCTGCGCCGATCGCGCCGGGACCGGGACCGACCGCGACACCGACACCGCCGCCGACACCGACGCCGACGCCGACGCCGACCGTCGCGCCCGACCCGCGCGCGATCGGGTTCGTCAGCGCCCAGGCAGCGTACCGGTCCGCGGACCGCGACACGTTCGAGGACCTCGACGCGACCGCGACGCGGACGATCGCGGCCTGCTTCGACCGCACGATGCCGCTCGATCAGCGCCAGCCGGTCGTCTACTACGTCCGCGTGCGCGTGCCCAACCCCGCGCGCGCCCCGGACACCAGCGGCGGCTTCGGCTTCCACGGTCCGAGCAGCGGGATCGCGTATCCGGCGCCGGGCACCTACCCCGCCTTCGAGGCCTGCGTCACCGCCGCGATCCCGAGCTACGACGCGCCGCCCGACGTCGCCACCGTCGAGCTCCGCCTCCACGTCTACACCGCCGCCCAGGCCAAGGGCACCCTCGGCCACGGCCGCGGTCGACCCTGATCGCGCCGCGCCGCGGGCTCCGCTACCCTGACCGCGATGCGCATCGAGATCGTCGGCGTCGAGCCGCGGGCCGGCGGCGACCCGATCGTCGCGGTGACGTCGGCCGTGGGTCGCTTCGCCGCCCGCTGGCACGGCGCCGCGCCGGCGGTGGGTGACGCGCGCCACGTCGAGCTCGCCCTCGACCATCGCTTCACCTGGGGCATCGACGCGGTGGCGGTCACGGCGCGGCCCCACGCGATCGGCCCCGGCGACGACGGCGGGGTGGTGCTGTGGGCCACCGTCGAACAACTCGACGACGGCGGCTTCGTCGGCCTGCGGCTCGGGCCGAGCCTGGTCATGACCGAGGCCGAAGGCGATCCGCCGCCGCTCGGCGCCACCGTCCGCCTCGCCGCGCCGTCGGTCACGCTGTTCGACGCCGACCTGTGACCGGCGCCGCGGCGTGACGCGCCTGCTAGTCGCGCCAACCCTTGCGGCGCGAGCGGACCGGGTCCAGCGGGTTGTTGCTGCGCGCGACCTTGAGCAGCGGGCCGGCGGGGAGACCGTCGAACACCG
>Ga0075163_10006396_pt1 | contig 15591 bp, 11 predicted proteins | sample JI1023141ADNA_FD_71478 | JGI IMG/M metagenome (GOLD analysis project Ga0075163, IMG submission 71478) | Wastewater effluent complex algal communities from Wisconsin, to seasonally profile nutrient transformation and Carbon sequestration -... | ecosystem: Engineered > WWTP > Effluent > Algae... | reverse complement strand
GGCACCCTTGCCGAAGTAGCCGGCGTGGTGGCTGGCGCCCTTGCCCTTGACCTGGCCCTCGCTGCCGATGATGCGCAGGCTCTTGCCGCCCTTGCCGGAGAAGATCCACTTCGACGCGTCGGCGAAGTGGACGTCGGCGTAGCTGGTGTCCATCAGCGTCATGTCGGTGATGTTGTCGGCGAGGTCGCCGGCGCCGGCCATCGCGTCGTGGACGCCCTGGTAGCCGCCGGCGCTGTGGCCGGCGATCGAGATGTGGCCGGGGGTCAGCGACTCCTTGCCCAGGCCGGCGGCGACCTGGCCGAGGATCGAGCCGAGGAAGGTCGGCAGCCCGGCCTGCAGGCCCTTCATGTAGCCGCCCTCGTGCTTGCGATCGGCGCGGGCGCCGATCACGCCCTGGGGCAGGATCGCGATCACGTTCTTGCCGCGGGCGTGGCTCATCGCCTCGGCGGCGACGTCGCTGCCCGAGGCGGAGCCCTTCTTGTCCTTCTGCTTGTCGTCGATGCCGTACTGGGCGTCGTGACCGTGGAAGAAGAGGAAGATGTCGGGCGTCTCGGTGACCCCGCCGGGCGAGGCGAACACCAGGCACTTCTGGAACCCGACCTCCTCGGAGCCGCCGTCGACCACCGCCTTGAACGGCTCGCCGACCGCCGGGGCGACCGGCGGCACGGCCTGCGCGGCGCCAGCCGGGGCGTTGGTCGCCTGGTGCGCGGGCGCGGCGTGGAGCTGCTCGGTGAACGCCGGGATCATCGCGGCCGCGTCGGCGACCGCCTCGCCGCCGAGCTGCTTGCCGTACGCGACCAGCTTCTCGACCGCGTCCTTGACGCCGAGCAGGCCCGACGAGAACTCGCGCAGGAGGCCCGCGGCCTGGGCGACGAGCTGGGCCAGGACGTTGCCGCCGGGGGCGGCGGCCGGGCCGTGGGCGGCCTCGACCGGCGCCGGCTCGCTGCTGCTCTGCGCCTGCTCGCCCGAAGCGTGCGCGGGCGTGGGCGCGGACGCGGGCGCGTTCGCGGCGTGCGCGGGCCCGTCGGGGAACTGGACCGGCGCGGGCTCGTTGGCCGCGTGGGCCGGCGCGGGCTCGTTGGCCGCGTGCGCGGGCGCGGGCTCGTTCGCGGCGTGGGCCGGCGCGTTCGCCGCGTGGGCCGGCGCGGGCGCGTTGGGGAACTGCACCGGCGCGGGCACGGGCGGCGCCGGGTTGGCGGCCGGGGCCGGCGCCGCGGCCTCCACCGCCTCGGCGGCCTCGGGCGCGACCGCGGCCGGCTTGCGCGACGCCGCGACGGTCAGCGGGCCGACCATGCCGTCGGGGTTGAGGCCGTGCTCGCGCTGCCAGTCGGCGACCTGAGCGGCCTCGACGTGACCGCCGGCGCCGCACGCGCCGCCGGTCTGCTGGTTGAACGTCGCCACGTACGAGGCGTGGCGCTGGTTGTAGTGGTCGGCCTTGGCCCAGTCGGCCTTGGCCTCGGCCGGCGCCGCCGCCTGCTCGGCCCCCTCCGACGCCGCGGCCGGCGCGGACGCCGGCGCCTGCGCGGCCTCGGCCGGCGCCTGCGCGGCCTCGGCCGGCGCCTGCTGGGTCTCGGCCACCGTCTGCTTGATCTCGGCCACCGACTGCACGATCGGCGCGATCTGCGCCGCCGGCCCGTGGCTGCCGAGCTGCTGGAGGCTGGGCGCCGCGGCCGGCGCGCTCTCGGCCGCCTTGGCCTCAGGCGTCGCCACCTCGGCGGCCCCGGCCGCGGGCCCGAACTGCTGCTGGATCTCCCCGATCGCCTGGCTCACCGCGGGGTTGGCCTGCTGCTCCCGGGCGACCTCCTGCGCCGGCTGCGGCGCGTCGAGGTGGGGCATCTGCTTCTTGAGGAGATCGGTGGCGATGTCGAACATGATGGCCTCGGCCTTAGTACGAGCGGGCGCGGTCCGACCTTCCTTCGCCGGGCGCCGCCCGCCACGAATCGTTGGACTTCCCCCGAATCCCACTCACAGGGTCGGACGAGAGCAAACCAGATGGCCCGCGCGGGGCGTCACAGCCCCTGGCCGGTGGCCAGGATGTGGCCCATCGACAGGTACTCGTGGCGGCCGGCCTGGATGGCGGTCCGCTGGTCGATCGTCGGCCGGCGCTCGGACGCGGCCAGGAACGCGGCGCCGAGCGCGGCGTTGCGGATGTTGGCGCCGGTCATGGTCGGGAACCGGCGGGCCAGGTCGTGGTGATCGAGGTCGGCGTCGAGCGGCGCGGCCGCCGCTGCCAGCATGCACTGCCACAGCCGGGCCCGCTCCTCGTCGTCGGGGTGCTGGAACACCACGTGGGCGGCGAGCCGGCGCTTGACCGCCTTGTCGATGCCGGTGTCGAGGTTTGTGGTGAGGATCACCGTGCCGTCGAAGCTCTCGATCCGCTGGAGGAGGAAGTTGACCTCGAGGTTGGCGTAGCGATCGGTCGCGCTCTGGACGTCCTTGGTCCGCTGGCCGAACAGCGCGTCGGCCTCGTCGAACAGCAGGAGGACGTGGCCGGCCTCGGCGGCGTCGAACACCCGGGCGAGCTGCTTCTCGGTCTCGCCGACCCACTTCGACACCACCTTGCTGAGATCGACCTGGTACAGCTCGAGCTCGAGCTCGCGGGCGATGAGGCCAGCGACCATGGTCTTGCCGGTGCCGGGCGGGCCCGAGAACATCGCCGCCACGCCGACCCCGCGCGGCATCTTCGATCGATAGCCCCACTCCTCGTACACCTGGTGGGCGTGGCGGACCCGGCCGATCAGGGTCCGGACCTGGGCCAGCACGTCGTCGCCGAGCACGAGGTCGTCCCACGACTGCCGGACCACGACCCGCTCGGCGACCTCGCCCATGCTCTCGGCGATGTTCTGGCGGACGCCGCCGGTCAGCTCGGCCAAGGACAGCGGCGCGTCGGCCTGCTGCTGGCCGGCCAGCACCCGCGCGCTGGCCACCGCGCGCTCGATGCCGCCGGCGCCGATCGGGAAGCGGATCGCGAGCTGCTCGGGATCGCCGTCGCCGATGCCGGCGCCGCCCAGCACCCGCCACAGCCGGGCCCGGGTGGCGACGTCGGGGGTGTGCCACTCCAGCCGCACCGTCGGCAGCCGGGTGCCGGCGTCGAAGCCGCGCCAGGTGGTGACCAGCACCACCGGGCCGTCGGCGCCGTCGAGGTGCTGGCCGAGCACGCGGATGCGGGCGTCGCGGCCACCCTCGCCGGCGGCGCTGACCAGCTCCTCGACGCCGGCGATGACCGGCACCGCGCCCGACAGCGCGGCCTCGCGGCGCAGCGCGATCAGCGCGTCGGTCAGCGCCGCCGCGCTCGGCGGCAGCTGGGCCAGATCGAGCGCCAGCACCGGCTGGGTGGTGGCCAGCGCGACCGCGGTCCGGCGGCCGGTGAGCGGCGGGCCCTCGACGTGGACCACCAGCGGCCGCGGCACCGCCAGCACCCCGGCGAGCTGCTCGATCGCGGCCCGCTGAATGGCGTCGAGCTCGGCGGCGATCGCCGGCCGCGCGATCGCGACCAGCCGCGGATCGCCGCCCGGCACCCCGGCCAGGTGGCGGACCAGCTCGGGCGCGGCCAGCCACGGCGTCGCCGCCGCGACCCAGTCGCCGGGCGCCGGCGACAGCAGGCCGGCGCGGGCGCCGCCGACCCCGGGGACGAAGGTCAGGCCGAGATCGCGGGCCGCGGCCGGATCGAGCCCGGCGATCCGGGCGTAGAGCGACGCGGTCATGCCGCGGGCCGCGGTGTCGTCGAGCGCGCGGGCGTGGATCAACAGCCGCGGGTTGACCGCCAGCGCGACCGTGGCCCAGACGAAGCCGACCTCGTGCGCGCTCCATCGCAGGCGGCGAGCCAGCTCGACCATCGGCCGCGCGGTCGCGGTCGGCGGCAACGCCGCCAGCGCCGCCTCGACCGCGGCCAGCTCCTCGTCGAGGCGGGGACCGGCGGCGTGCTCGCGGCCGAGCCGCTCGCGCTCGGCGTCGAGCACCGCGCGCATGGTCCGCAGCAGCACCGCGTGGAGCTGGAGGTCGTACTCGGTGCGGGCCTCGACGGCGGCGGCGGTGGCCTCGGTCACGGTCCCCAGGCTAGCGCGCGCCGGCGGCGACGTCACGGCGCCGACCCGGCGGTCGCCGGCAAACCACGGCGCGGACGCTACCGGCGGGGGGCGAACGACCGGTCGATCAGCGCCTCGACCGGGCCGAGGTCGCCCAGCGGCGCCCGCAGCATCTGGCCGCCGCCGCCGCCGAGCAGGATCTCGAGCGTGCGGCCGAACCGCTGCATGCCGCGCTCGAGCCGGGCGCTGGCCTCGGGGTCGTCCTGCACCGCCTCGCCGAACCGGGCGAAGGTGTCGGCGCAGGCCGCGATCGGCGTGTGCAGCCGGCGCGAGGCCAGCGCCGCCCGCTGATCGTGGGCCCGGTCGTCGTCGATGCGCTCGATCAACACCAGCAGCTCGGCCAGGTCGCGGGCCATCGCCGGGCCGCGCGCGCCGTAGTACCCGAACAGCCGGCCGACGCCGTCCTCGGGATCGTCGGCGCCGTGCGCCGCGATCTTGCACAGCGCGCGGGCGTGATCGGCCAGCCGCTGGTCGGGCGCCTGCCGGCCGCCGCGCGAGCTCCACCACACCAGCCCGATCACCAGCACGACCACGAGGAACAGGACCACGCGCTTCATGGGCCCGAGCATGCCCCCGCCGCCGCCCCGGTGCCAGCGCGACCGGTGGGCGCACCCCGCGCTTGCCCCTGGGGCGGCCGACGCCGGTGGGGTATGGTCGAACCATGCTGCTCACGCGCGAGGAGATGACCTACGACTTCGGGGGCGCGACCCTCGATCCGGTCCGCGATCGCGAGCTGCTCGGCTGGATGCTCGATCAGTTCCTGTACGGCGAGATGACCGGCATCCAGGTCGGCCACTGGCTGTACCAGGCGCCCGACTACGAGGCCGCCCGCTTCCTCGCCCGCCAGTCGCTCGAGGAGATGCAGCACGTCGACAACTTCCTCCGCATCATGACCATGCTCGAGCACAAGCCGGGGAAGGCCCACTGGGCGGTCCGCTTCCTGTCGACCGGCATGATGGGCGGGAGCTGGGCCGAGCACGTCACGCTCGAGATGGCCCAGGGCGAGGGCTTCGTGCTGATGGGCTTCTACGGCATCATCGACACCCTCGATCACAAGCCGTCGGTCGAGATCCTGCGCCGCGCGGTCAAGCAGGAGGAGCGCCACGTCGAGTTCGGCGAGCGCGAGACGATGAAGGCGATCGCCGGCAAGGCCTGGCTGCGCCGGCGCCTGCTCGGGCTGTCGCTGGTGTCGATGTGGGGCGTGCGCAAGCTGGCCGGCTACATGGAGAAGCGCGGCGGCCACGATCACCCGGTGATGAAGCACCTGCCCGGCTTCCTCGCCCTGTCCAACCGGTGCGCCGAGCAGCGGCTGCGACGGATGGGCCTGCTCGACCGGCCGCTGGCCGAGCTGGGCACGCTCAAGCGGGCGGCGCTGGTCGCCGAGGCCTACGGCGGCAAGCTGCTCGGCGGCGTCGTCGATCTGGTGACCCTGCCGCTGCGGCTGTTGCCGTTCTGGCCCAAGAAGAAGCGGCTGACCGACGTCTACCTGCGCGACCCGCACGTCGCCGGCTTCGAGCTGCCGTCCGGATCGGGCGAGCCGGCCGGCGATCAGGTCTGAGGACCCCGAGCCTCAGCGAGGGTCGGAAGGAACGAGGAGGGCAACGCAGCGATCGACGTCGATCGCGGCCCGCGCCCGCGCGAGGCAGCGGCGCGTGGTGGCCGGCAGCGCGCCGTCGCGACAGCGCCCGACCAGCTCGCTGACCGCCGCGCGATCGAGCACGGGCGTGAAGGCACCGAGGTCGACGCCGCCGGCGTCGAGGACCGCGACCATGCGCGCGCGGTCGGCGCGGGCGACGACGGTCAGGGCGCGCTCGATCCGCTCGCAGGTCGGCGGCGGTTCGGCCCCGCAGCCGATCAGCGCGAGCACGACCACCCCGAACCCGCCGCGCGCCGACGCCGTCATGGCAGGGCGGCGACGGTGGCCGGGCCGGCGGCGCAGCGGACGAACACCTGGCTGCCGCTGACGGTCGCGATCACGCCGACGGTGCGCGCGACCAGCGCCGGCGGGGTGATCGGCGCCGACACCATGGCCTGACGGATCCGCCAGGCGCCGTCGTCGCCGCGCTCGAGCACCGCGGTCGCGCGCAGGCGAACGTCGACCGGCCCGGCGTCGCGCCCGACGGTCGCGAGCAGCGAGGTCGCGGCGATCGCGACCCGCCGGCCCGGCCCGAACGCCAGCCGGGCGCCCTCGACCACGATCGCGCTGGCGTCGAGGCTGGCGGCCAGGCTGGGGCCGGTCCGCACCGCGCCGCCGCGCAGGGTCTGGAGCGGATCGGGCCAGATCGCGATCGCGTCGGCTGCGGCGTCCCAGGTCCGGGCCCGGTCGCCATCGACGGCGAAGGCGGCGGTCAGCGCGGCGAGGGCGGCGTCCGACTCGGGCTGGCGCTCGATCGCGCCCAGCATGGGCGGGCCGACCGGGCCGGTGGCGGCGTCGAGCCACTGGCCCATCGGCTGGGCGTAGGCGAGGTGCTCGGACACCAGCGTCCAGCGCTCGCTGTCGCGGACGTACACCTGCGCCGCCCGCAGCGGGATGGTCGCGGTCCGCCCGCACACCCGGAGGTGGAGGCTGATCTGATCGTAGGTCCAGCCGACCGCGCCGTCGACCGCGAGGTGGAGCTCGAGCGCGCGCGACACCACCGTCACCGGTCGCTCGTCGACCTCGGTCACCGGCCAGCGGGCGAGCGCGGCGCTCGACGCCCCCAGCTCGCCCGGGCCGACCCCGATCGCGGTCAGGCCGACCGCCGGATCGATCGCCGCCGCCGCCGACGTCGCGTCGAGGGCGAGGCGATCGTAGCTGTCGAGGACCTCGAGCTCGAGCTCGCGCCGCAGCCGGGCCCCGCCGTCGTCGCCGTTGTCGATCGGCGTGACGTCGACCAGCGGCGCGCGCGGTCGGCGCGGGCCGCCGGTGCAGGCGACCAGCGCCAGCGTCAGCGCCAGGGTCAGCCGGCCGCCGATCATCGGCCGCCCCCGTCGTCGGGCCGATCGGCGAGGGCGGGCCGCGCCTCGTCCGGCGCACCGGACGGACCGGCCAGGTCGGCCGGGACGTCGACGTCGGCGATCACGCCTGGGTCGTCGACCTCGAGCCGGCGGAGCGCGCCGCGCAGCACCCCGCGCGCGCCGTCGGGCTGGTCGGCGCAGCCGGCGAGCGCGCCGAACAGCGACCGCGGCACCAGCGCCGGGTGGCCGCCGCGGCCGCCGTGGACCGGGACGCCGGCGCCCGCCGCCCGCAGCGCGGTCAGGGTCGCGGCGTCGACCCGGGCGTGATCGACCGGCCACAACAGCGCCGCGGTCACCGGCCGGTCGGCGATCGCGGCGAAGCCGGCGGCGACCGAGCTGGCCATGCCGCGCTCGGGCGCCGGGTTGACCACCACCGCCACCCCGAGGGTGCGGGCGGCGGCGGCGACCTGGTCGGCGAACGGCGCCCCGACCACCACCGCGATGTCGGCACGCGCGATCCCGGCGTCGACCGCCCGCGCGACCACCCGGGCCAGGAACGTGTCGTCGTCGATCGGCAACAGCGCCTTGGCCACGCCGCCCAGCCGGCGGCCGGCGCCGGCGGCCAGCACCACCGCGCCGATCCGCGCCCCGCCCGACCGCGCCGCCGGCCCGTCGCCGCCAGCGTCGCCGCGCGGGCTCCAGGTCCCGGCCGCCGCCGCGCCCCGCCGCCGGAGCGCGACCAGCTCGGCGGCGATCGCGATCGCGATCTCCTCCGGCGTCTCGGCGCCGATGTCGAGCCCGAGCGGCGCCCGCAGCCGATCCCAGCCGCGCAGATCGTGGCCCTTGGCGACCAGCCGCTTGCGGAACCGGCCGACCTTGCCGCGCGAGCCGATCATGCCGAGGTAGGTCAGGTCGCGGCCGAGCAGGTCCTCGAGCAGCCGCAGATCCATCGCGTGATCGCGGGTGACGATGAAGACGTGATCGCCGTCGCCGAGCGGCCCCAGGGCGCGCTCGACGTCGTTCAGCGCGAACGAGTCGACGATCCGGTCGGCCCACGCCGGCGGCGGCTCGAGCGCGCCGGTGTCGCCGTCGTCGCACAGCACGACCTCGAAGCCGAGGCCGCGCAGCACCGGGCCCAGCGCGCGACCGACGTGGCCGCCGCCGAAGACGATCGCGCGATCGGGCGGCGCCACCGCCTCGCGCAGCACGTCGCCGTCGAGGCGCGGTCGCCGCCACGGCCGGGTCTCGGCCGCCGCCACCGCCGTCACCGTCAGCACGCCATCGTCGACGCCGGTGGTGACCAGCGCCGGCGCCCGCCGCCGCCACGCGGTCAGCGCCGCGGTGATCGCGCCCTGCATCGGCGCCGCCGGCGCCACCACCAGCTCCATCGCGCCGCCGCAGCACATCGCCAGGTCGCGGACCAGGTGGTGCTTGATCCGCCGGGCCGGCGCGCCGTTCGCGACCTCGCGCGCGACCGCCATCACCTCCTGCTCGATCCGGCCGCCGCCGATGGTGCCCAGGCCGCGGCCGTCGTCGGTCACCGCCATCCGCGCGCCAAGGTGGCGCGGGGTCGAGCCGCCGGTGTCGATCACCGTCGCCAGCGCCACGCCGCGACCGGCGTCGAGCTCGGCCAGCACGTCGGCGAACAGCTTCACCGCGCAACCGTAACACCGCCGCCGCCCCGCCGCCGCCGGCCGGCCGGGGGCCCGCTCGACCGCGAGGTCCGAGGTCAGGGCCGCGAGCACAGGCCATCGCCGCCCGCCACCAGCGCCGCGGCGCGGCCGGCTGCGGCACGCGGTCGCGATCGCGTGCGTCGGCCCACGCGAGCTGGTGCCGCGATTGACGGCGCGCACGCCCGCGGTGACGCTGGCTCATGGCCCATCGCCGTCCGTCGCGTGCGTCCTCGTCCCCGCTGTCGCCGCGTCGCGCCCGCGCCGCGGCGTCGCTCGTCGTGTGCAGCGCGCTGGCGGCGGTCCCCGCGTGCGTCACGCCGGATCCGGACACCGGCGGCGCCGAGGCGGCGCTGGTGAATCCGCCGCCGGTCCGGGACTGCAGCAATCAGTACGGTCGGCCGCTCTGGGTACTGTCATCGAACGACAACAGCCGCTCGGGCGTCGACACCGAGACGACGACGGTGATCACCTGGGTGTCCGATGGACGAGCGGAGCAACCGCACTACGTGGCCGTCCGCATCGCGATCCCGTTGCCATCGGCGGCGCGCTACGCCGGTGCCGGGCACTTCACCATGCCGATCATCATCGACACGCCGTTGTTCATGGGCGACGACACGTGGCTGAACTACGGCAACAGCATGACCGTCACCGAGGCAGACCGCATCGGCGCCATCGCGATCAACTTCCTCAAGCCGGGCATGATCCAGACCGAATTGACGCCGACCGGCGAAACGCGGAGCGTCTGCAGCGACGGCGCGCCCGACGGCGGCGCCGAGGACAGCCGGCGCTTCCTCGCGGCGGTCGCCGCGTTCGCGACCGGCGCGCGGGCCGATCGCTGGGGCAACTACATCGTCGATGCGACGCTCGCGCCGCGCGCGAGCACGAGCAACGTCGGCGTCTACGCCAGCTCGCACGCCGGCATGCTGGCCCTGCGCACGTTCGCCGAGTACGGGCTCGACGGCGTCTCCTACGTCGTCGGCTGGGAGAACCCACTCGCCGACGTCTACCTCACCGGCGAGCTCGGCCGGCTCGGCGAGCGGTCGACGCTCGGCGTCTTCTACGACGACGAGAACCCGTTCGCGTACGCCGACGCGCTCGGCGTCCCGCGCAGCTACGACGCTACCGACTACGACGACGTCTTCATCAACCCCGACCACCCCTTCGTGCTCGGCGGGGCCGGGCTGCCGATGATCTGCGACGCCCCGTCCGCGCCCTCCGCCTGCTACCAGACCGACGGCACCGGCGGCATCTTCCTGGGCGGCGGCCCGACCTCGGTGATGTCGGTCGGCCTCACCCTGCGGACCTGCCAGGCCCTCTGTCCGCACGCGACCTGCACGTCGGCGTTCAACGCGGGCGGATGCCCGGCATGGCCCGCGGGCATGGTGGCGCTCGACCAGGTCAACCAGTGGCAGCGCCGGGCCATGATCGGCGCCACCATCGGTCCGCTCGGCGTGCTGACGCCGTTCGACTACTTCCCCGCCATCGGGGCCCGGCGCGATCGGCTCCACGCGATGCTGCTGTTCCACGAGTACGACCACAAGTCGGGCAACCCCGGCAAGCCCAAGACCCAGCAGGCCTACCGCGGCCTGCACGACCGCGCGGGCGCCTGGGTTCGGCTCAACCCCGACGAGGCGTACCAGCGCTGGGCGTTCACCAACCGGGCCAATCTCCTCATCGCCGGCCACTACGCCTTCCCCGACAACCGCGCCAACGCCGAGCCCGGGGCGATGAGCCCCGCCGACGGCTGGACCGCCGACGATGTCCACGACTGGTCGATGATCGTCCCGGCCCCCGCCGCCTTCTGGTTCCACGGGCTGCCCGACACCGATCCGGTGGGCCGCTTCAAGGCCTACACCAAGCTCGCCGGGCTCGCCGAGATGATGGACCGCACCCAGGCCGACGTCTGGCGCCCCGACCTGGCCGACGTCCTCTACACCACGCCCGCGCCCTGACCGCCCTGCCCCGCGGCCCGCGCCCGCGTCACTCCCAGGCGTGGTCCTTGAAGCGATCGCGGACCGCGCTCTTCAGGTGCTTGCCGGTCGACGTCTTGGGGATGGCGTCGATGAACACGACCGCGTCGGGGACCCAGAACTTGACGAACTTGGCCGCCAGCACCGCCTTGAGCTCGTCGGCGGTGACCGCCGCGCCCTCGCGCAGCACCACCGCCGCCAGCGGCCGCTCGCCCCACTTGTCGTGCGGCACCGCCACCACCACCGCCTCGCGCACCGCCGGGTGCGCGGTCAGCGCGTTCTCCAGCTCGATGGAGCTGATCCACTCGCCGCCCGACTTGATGAGGTCCTTGGTCCGGTCGACGATCCGGATCGAGCCGTGCGCCGACAGCGTCACGACGTCGCCGGTGCGGAACCAGCCGTCGGCGGTCCAGCGGTCGGCGGCGCCGGGCTGGGCGTGGTAGCTGCTCGCCACCCACGGCCCCCGCACCTGCAGCTCGCCCTGGGTCCGGTCGTCCCACGGCACCGGCCCGCTGTCGCCGATCGCGCGGATGTCGACCATCGCGCACGGGTAGCCCTGCCGCGCCCGCGCCGCGTACTGGCCGTCGACGTCGCCGGTCGCGTCGGTGGTCCGCAGGTACGAGACCGAGCCGATCGGGCTGGTCTCGGTCATGCCCCAGGCGTGGATCACGGTCAGGCCGTGGCGATCGAACGCCCGCAGCATCGCCTCGGGCGCGGCCGACCCGCCGACCACCATCCGACAGCCCGGGGTCAGGGCCCGCGGCGCGCGCTCGAGCTGCTCGAGGATCGACGCCCAGATCGTCGGCACGCCGGCCGCGATCGTCACCCGCTCGCTCGCCATCAGATCGAGCAGGCTGGGCGCGTCGAGGTGCGGGCCCGGCATCACCAGCTTGGCGCCGGCGGCGATCGCGCCGAACGGGATGCCCCAGGCGTTGGCGTGGAACATCGGCACCACCGGCAGCACCGTGTCGCGCTGACCGAGGCCGAGGCCGTCGGCCATCATCACCGCCAGCGAGTGCAGCACCGTCGAGCGGTGCGAGTACACGACGCCCTTGGGCTCGCCGGTGGTGCCGGACGTGTAGCACATGCCGAGCGGCGCCCGCTCGTCGAGCTCGGGCAGCGCCGCCCGGTCGGGCGCGGCGCCGGCCAGCAGATCGTCCCAGGCGACGTCGGCGCCGGCGGCCGCGCGATCGCCGACCACGATCACCTTCTCGAACGGCACCCGGGCGCGGAACTTGGCGAACAGCGGCAGCAGCACGTCGTCGACGATGATGAAGCGATCGCCGGCGTGGTTGGCGATGTACGCCAGCTCGTCGGGGTGGAGGCGGAGGTTGAGCGTGTGCAGCACCCCGCCCGCGCACGGCACGCCGAAGTAGGTCGCCAGGTGATCGAGGTGGTTCCACATCAGGGTCGCCACCCGGTCGCCGGGCTGCAACCCGGCCGCCCGCAGCGCGCTGGCCAGCCGCAGCGACCGGTCGACGAAGTCGGCGTAGGTCGCGCGGTGCACGCTGCGATCGGCGCGCCGGCTGACGATCTCGATGTCGGGGAACAGCGCCGCCGCGCGATCGAGGATCGAGGTCAAGGTCAGCGGGACGTCCATCATGGTGGCGCGCATGGCGCCGATCATACGCGCGCCGCCCGGCCGCGGATCAGCCGCGCGGCAACGTCCGCAGGTGGGCGACCACCTCGCGCAGGCCGGCGCCCTCGGCCGCCTCGGTCACGAACGCCGGCCGGTGCGGCAGCGCGTCCCACCACGCCATCACGTTGGCGACCCCGATCGAGCTGGGGAAGCCGCCGAACATCGGCGCGTCGTTGAGGGCGTCGCCGACGTAGGCGTAGGGCGTCAGGTCGACGCCGTCGCCGCCCAGGGCCTGCTTGATGACCGCGACGCACGCCGACAGCTTGTCGAAGTGGGGCGGACCGAAGTTGACGTGGACGCTCGACCGGGTGGCGGTGAAGCCGGCCCGCCGCAGGATCGCCACCACCTGATCGGCGTCGTCCGACGACAGCGCGGCCTCCTCGTTCCAGTCGATCGCGAGGTCGACCTCGCGGTACTTGCTGTCGGCCGACAGCCGGGCGCCGGGCACCCGCTGCGCGACCTCGGCCACCGCCTCGTGCATCCGCCGCCGCCACTCGGGCAGGCTCTGGGCCGGGACGCCGTAGGTCTTGGTCATCCGCCGGCCGTCGCGCATCCAGGTGACGCCGCCGTTCTCGGTCACCACCGCCGCCACCGGCGCCACCGACATGAACGCCTGGCCCCAGCCGGCCGGCCGGCCGGTGACCAGCACCACCGGGACGCCGCTGGCGCCGAGCTGCTCGAGGGCGGCGTAGGTCGCGGCCTCGACCCGCCCGCCGGTGGTCAGGGTGCCGTCGACATCGGAGAACAGGGCGCGGATCGGGCCGCGCAGATCGCGGAGGGACGAGGCCATGGGGCGGCATGTCTAGCACTGTCTGGCGTGCGCGCCGGTCGTGACGGGCCGCGGCCGACGCGGTAGAACTCGGCCTCGATGCGCGTCGTCGCGGTGGCCGGGATCGTCGGGCTCGTCGGGCTGGTGGCCCTGGGCTCGCTGGCCGGGTGCGCCGCCGGCGGCGGTCACGGCGACGACGACGGCGTCGACCCGCGCGACGCCAGCGCGGGCGACGGCCGCCCCGGCGATGGCCCGGTCGGCGACGGCGCCGCGCTCGACGGCGCCACGATCGACGCCCGGCCGACCGACGCCGCGCCCGACGCCGCCGTCGACGCCCGCCCGCCGATCATCACCGGCGGCCCGTGCCTGTCGGGCGCGCCCGGCGCCACCGCCTACCGCGTCCGCTGGGCCGGCAGCGGCGGCACCGCCACCGTCGTCTACGAGGTCAACGGCCTGCCCGATCACAGCCGCGATCACGCCGGCGCCTTCGGCTACCAGATCGGCTTCACCCCGCGCTTCGTCGACACCGCGCTCGCCCAGGGCGGCCTCCAGCTCGACGCCAGCGACTTCGTCGACCTCGAGCTGACCACCGCCGGCCTGGGCGCCATCACCCGGGCCACCCTGGCGATCTACGGCCGCAGCTACAACACCACCGCCAGCGGCAGCTTCACCTGGCAGACCTTCGATGGCGTCGGCGCCACCCCGGCCAGCTCGGTCAGCAACGCCGCCCCCTACCGCTGGTACACCGGCGACATGACCACCGAGCTGTCGCCCGGTGACGCCGGCGTCCTGATCCGGATCAAGGCCGGCCCGGCGTCGGGCTCCCTGGTCGTCAACCGCGTCGAGCTGTGTCTCGAGGCGCTCTGACCGCCTCGCCCCGCCGCCCTGCCCGCCGCCGCCCCGCCCGCCGCCGCCCCGCCCGCCGCCGCCGCCGCCTCGCCCGCTACGCGATCAGCTTGAGCGGGGTCGGCACCGACACCGGCGCCGGGTTGATCAGCGCCTCGAACACCGGCCGCGCCAGCGACCGGCCGCGCTGCCGCGACAGCCAGTCGTCCAGGTCGCTCTGGTTGAGGCGGACGATGCCGCCGATCTTGAACACCGGCAGGGGGTCGGGGGCGCGCTGCGCCATGTACCGACACCACCGCTCGGAGCGCCCCAGGGCCGTCGCGATGCTCTTCCAGGTCTCGACGAAGTTGTTCATGGTGCCCTTCCGGTTGGGCCGCGCCACGGTCGGCCCCCCTGGCCTCCCGCTGCAGTCGCTGTGCCCGTAGCCCATAGGCGACGCACCGCTGCCCGATCCGTCACCGAAAATGACGGTCCCCCCTCGATCCTGCCGTTTTCTGGTCGACGGCCCCCGCCGGCGACGCCGATCCCCGCCCAACCCCTGGGCTCGCGCCTGTCCGACCCCTGACACCGTGTCGCCCGGCTCACCGCCGGTGTCGGGCGTTCATCGCCGCCGCGCGGGCGCCGGCCATGGCGGTGGCACCCGGGAGACCGGCCGGCTATTCTCGCGGGGATGCAACGCTGGAACCTGGCCGGGCTGGCCGTCGTCCTGGGGTCGACGGCGGCCGCCGTCATGGCGTCGACCGCGGTCGCCGCCCCCGCTCCCGAGATCTTCCCGCTGTCGAAGGTCCGGCCCGGGCAAGCCGGCTACGGCATGACCACCTTCTCGGGCACCGTCCCCGAGCGCTTCGAGTTCGAGGTCATCGGCGTCCAGCGCAACTTCGTGCCCCACCAGGACATCATCCTGGTCAAGTCGACCGACCCCAAGCTGGCGGTGTCCGGCTTCTGGCGCGGCATGTCGGGCAGCCCGCTCTACATCGAGGGCAAGCTGGCCTGCGCGTTCTCGTACGGCTTCGCCTTCAACAAGGTGGCGATGGGCGGCTGCACCCCGCTCGAGTACATGAAGCGCGAGGGCCTCGAGACCAAGCGGCGCAGCGCGCCGGGCGCGATCATGCCGATCTCGACCATGGCCGAGTGGCGCCAGGCCACGCCGACCGGCTCGATCGACGACCTGTTCGGCGGCCCGCGCCAGTCGTGGATGGCGGCGATGGCGGCGATGCCGCGGCGGGCCACGCCGGCCCAGCCGACCGCCGACGGCGCGATGACCGCGTCGGTGCCGCTGGCGCTCGGCGGCTTCACCGCGCCGGCGTTCGCCGAGGTCGAGCGCCTGTTCGCCGGCTACCCGCTGACCCCGATGCGGACCGGCGGCGGCGGCAGCGGCGACGGCAGCGAGGGCCCGACCGAGTTCCAGATGGGCGCGTCGATCGCGGTCCAGCTCATCCGCGGCGACATGTCGGCGGCCGCGACCGGCACCGTGTCGTACGTCGACGGCCCGTCGGTGCTGGCGTTCGGCCACCCGATGTTCCAGGCCGGCGAGATCTACGCCCCGGTGGCGTCGTCGCAGGTCCAGACCGTGGTCGCGTCGGCCCAGTTCCCGTTCGTGCTGGCCACGCCGATGCGCGAGCTCGGCTCGCTGGTCCAGGACCGGCAGTCGACGATCATGGCCGACACCCGG
>Ga0075163_10006395_pt1 | contig 15591 bp, 8 predicted proteins | sample JI1023141ADNA_FD_71478 | JGI IMG/M metagenome (GOLD analysis project Ga0075163, IMG submission 71478) | Wastewater effluent complex algal communities from Wisconsin, to seasonally profile nutrient transformation and Carbon sequestration -... | ecosystem: Engineered > WWTP > Effluent > Algae... | reverse complement strand
TCGTCGCCCGATCTCCGGTTCACGCCGCGCATCCCGCCCGACCGCCCCGCACCGCCCGGGAGGCCCCGCGGACACACGTCCTGGCAGGGAGGCTCGGCGGGGGCATGACCCCGCCGAGGGGAGGTTCGGCGACGAACCTCCCCATCAATTCAGTACTCGAAGCCGCTGGCGCCGATGAACTCGCGGACGATCGAGGTCGGCGGGACGTGGTCGGGGTAGATCGGCACGAACCGCTCGAGCAGCTGCTGCAGGCGGTACGCCATCGTGTAGCTGGGGTGCGAGGTCGGCACCTCGAGCAGGTAGCGCTGGGCGTAGACCTTGAGCACCGACAGCTCGTAGATGAGCGAGGTGTCGAAGACCGCGTCGGCGCGGTGCTGGTACGGGAAGATGTGGCGGCGCTCACCGGCGCGCACGCTAGGCCAGCGGGCGATGCTCGAGGCGGCGTCGTGGCCGCGGCCGTGGCGATCGCGGACGATCCGGCGCAGCAGGCGCACGTCGGAGGTGTGGACCCGCGACAGCCGATCGAAGGGGAGCTGGGTCAGCGGACAGACGAACACCGCGAACGCCGCGCCGCTGGGCACCAGCTCGGCCAGCCGCGGGTTGAGGCCGTGGATGCCCTCGGCGAGCAGCACGTCGTGGGCGCCGAGCTGCACCGTGCGGCCGGTCTTGCGCACGCTGGCGCCGCGGCGGAAGTCGTAGCGCGGCAGCTCGACCTCCTCGCCCGCGCACAGCCGGCCGAGGTGATCGGTCAACAGGTCCACCTCGAGCGCGTCGAACGCCTCGAAGTCGTACTCGCCCGACGCGTCGCGCGGCGTGCGCTCGCGATCGACGTAGTAATCGTCGAGCGACAGCTCGTAGGGCGTGGCGCCCAGCACCTGCAGCTGCGTGCGCAGCCGCTTGATGAACGTGGTCTTGCCCGACGACGACGGCCCGGCGATCGCCACCAGCCGCGCGCCGCTGTGGCGGATCTGATCGGCGATCTCCGAGACCCGGCGCTCGTGGTAGCCCTCGGCGACGCGGATCAGGTCCGAGACCTTGCCGCCGACGCACAGCCGGTTGAACGCGCCGACGCTGTCGACGCCCAGCGCGTCGAGCCAGCGCTCCTGGACGCTGGTCATGCGCTGCAAGATCGCCCGGGTCCGGCGCAGCTCGGCGTCGTCGACCGGCCGCGCCGCGCTGGCCGGCGGGTACACCAGCAGCAGCTCGCCGTCCTCGGGCAAGACCCGCGCGCCGCCCAGCGCGCCGGCCGACGGCCCGACCGGATCGAGCGCCAGCGCGTGGACCTGGCCGAACGTCGACACCGGCACCAGCGGCGTCAGCCACGCCTCGAGCAGCGCGCTGACCTCGGGCCAGCCGGCGTCGGTGAAGTACTCGCGCGCCTCGTCGACGTACCACAGCTCCTCGCGCACCGGCAGATCGGCGGCGACCAGCTCGGCCAGCTCGGCCTCGAGCCGCGCCGCCAGCGCCGGCAGCTCGTCCTTGATCCGCCCGCGCACCCGCACCCGCTGCCCGAACCCGAGCGAGTGGCCGAACGCCAGCTCGACGGTGGGATCGACGCGGCGCGCGGCCTCGAGCAACAGCAGCGCGACGCCGCGGCGGTGGATGCGCTCGCCGTCGGCGGTGGCCGTGGTCACCGCCTCGACCGCGCACGGCGAGGTGACCCGCTCGCCGAGCGACACCGGGCGGCGATCGAGCAGCGCCGCGACCACCGGCAGGTCGCCGATCGCCGCTGGCAACAGCGCCCCCACCGCGACCCCGGTGGCGACCTCGCGCTTGTGGCCGTGCACCGCGACCTGGACCCGCGCGCGCCGCGGCAGCGACCGCTCGCGCAGCAGCGCGCCGAGGCTGTCGGACACGTCGGTGAGCCGCGTGCGCAGCCCGGCGACGAAGCGCTCGGTCAGGCGCAGCGCCACCGCGGGGTGGGCCGCGGCCAGCGCGCGGTACGCGTCGAGCGCCAGGGTCGCGACCAGGAGCGGCGCGGTCGCGGTCACCGTCGCGGCGCGCGGCGCCTCGACCAGCAAGCCCAGCTCGCCGAAGTACTCGCCGGGGAGCATCCGCGCCACCAGCACGCCGCCGCGCCGGGCCTCGGCCTCGCCCTCGAGCACGAGGTACAGGGTGCGGTCGCGGCCGCCCTCCTGCACGACGACCGCGTCCTCGGGATAGGCCACGCAGGTCAGGCGCGCGGTGAGCGCGTCGATCTGATCGGCGGTGAGGCCGGCGGTCAGGTCGCTGCCGGCGCGGCGGAGTTCCTCGCGTGTGATCGGCACCCACGCCGATCCTCGCACGGCCTCGCCGCCGCCGAAACTCGCGGCGGCCGGATGCGCCGCGCCGACGGCGGATCGCCGCCCGGTTCAGCGCACGCAGCTCGGCAGCGGCGCGCTCGCGACGACCAGGTCGTCGACCAGCACGGTGGTGCCGCTGGCCGCCTCGGCGGCGACGTACGACAGGCCGATCTCGACGTCGCCGAACGCGCTCGCGGGGCGGGTGTCGACCGCGGTGCGATCGGTGACCAGGGCGCCGTCGGCGCGGAGGATCACGCGGCCGCCGGTGTCGGAGGCGACCAGCTCGAGCTCGACACACACCCAGCGATCGCGCGGCATGGCCATCGGGTAGTCGAAGACGCCCGCGGTCGAGACGCCGACGCCGAGGTTGCCGGCCGCGATCTCGACGTTGGTGCCCTCGAACGGCGGCATCGCCTCGCCGAGGTGCAAGATCGACATGCCGGTGGCGTCGGCGCCGGTCGGCAGGTTGAGGTGGAACTTGGCGTAGTAGCGATCGGTCGCGCCCAGGCTGCGCGCGCGCGCGGCCTTGCCGCCGCCCACCGCCACCGTCGCGTGCAGCGACTTCATCCCGCCGCTGGCGTCGGCGTCGTCGAGCACGACCACGCCGCGGTCGACCACGGTGGTCCACGCCGGGTCGTCGGCCTCGAAGGTGTTGCACGCGAGCAGCCCGTCGACCGCGCCGCAGTCGAGGACGTCCTCGGGCTCGGTGATGCTGCCGCACGCGGCGACGAACAGCCCGCCCACGGCGGCGATGACGACCTGGCGCATCCGGCGATGCTAACGCGGAAGCGACGACCGCGGCGCGGCCGTGGTGGCGGTCACGGCGCCGGTCGCGCGGGCTCGTCGGCGGCCAGCCGCTCCAGATCGGCGTGCGGCGCGAGCGCGGCCAGCGCGCACAGGTCGAGGGTCGCGGCGACGTCGCCGTTGCCGGCGAGCGTGAGCAGCGGCGCCAGGCGCGCCATCGCCAGCGCGGTGGCGGCGGCGGCGGCGCGCGTCGCCAGCGGTGCGGCGGCGCGGAGGCCTTGCAGCAGCGTCGCGTCGAGGAAGTCGTGCCAGGCGCGGCGCAGCGCGCCGAGCGGCGTGGCGTCATCGTCGGGGTGTGCGGCGGGCGGCGCGGCGGCGGGCGGCGCGGTGCGGGGCGGGGCGACGTCGAGGACGATCAGCCGGGTGGTGACGATCGCCAGCGGCCGCATGTGCCAGCCGTCGGCGCGGGCCTCGAGGACGCCGGCGACGAAGCGCGGGGCGGCGGCCAGGGCACCCGCCAGCGCATCGACGGCGCCCGGGCACACGGCCTCGTGGTCGCAGCGCACGGTCAAGGCGTTGTCGGCGGCGTCGCGGACCACGGCGATCAGCTCGAGGCCGTCGGCGCTGACCGCGACCCGATCGACCCGCGCGATCGCCACCACCGCCACGCCGTGGCCGATCAGGCGCGGCGCGACCACCGCCGGTGGTGCCGCGGCCAGCCGGCGGGCGTGGGCGCGCAGGTCGCGCACCAGGATCGGCTCGGGCAGCGCGTCCCAGCCGCCGCCCGCCGGCAGCAGCGTCGATTGCATGCTGCGCGACGCGCTCAGATCGAGCGCGCCGTTGGCCTTGCGCCGGGCCGCGCGGGTCACCAGCTCGCCCTGCACCAGGTCGGTGATCGCCAGCCGGCTCGACGCGAACAGCTTGCCGAGGTCGGCGCCGTTGCGGCGCTCGCCGGTCCAGGTCTTGGTCAGCACCAGCACCGTCGCGGTGTCGGGATCGACGAAGTACAGCGCGGCCAGCCGACGATCGTCGTCGGCGACCAGCCGGCAGCCCAGCGCGACCAGCCGCACCTTCTCCATCGCCACGTCGGCGGGCGCGTCGCTGCCCAGCACCCACGCCGGTCGCAGCTCGGGGACGTCGGCCGCGGCGGCGCGCGCGCGCACCAGCAGCTCACCGACCAGCGCGGTCAGCGTCGCGGCGCGGAAGCTGGCGCTCGCGGCGGCCAGCCGATCGACCGCGCGCTCGTAGTCCTCGCAGGCCTCGACGATCCACGCCCACCGCTCGCGCACCGCCAGCGCGCGCAGCGTCTCGGTCCGCTCGCGCGCGCCCGGCGCGGTCACGCCGAACTGGCAGATCTGCGCCGCCCACTGCTCGACCGCCGCGCGCGCGCTCGCGCCCGCGCGGGGCGCAGCGCCGGCGCCGCTCGCGCTGGCGAACACCGCGAGGCCGCCGTCGGGGCGCTGCCGGAAGCCCCGCACCGCCAGGACGACGTGCTCGCACCCGGCACCCTTGCTGCAGTCGCACTTGGCGAACGCCAGCGAGCCCGGCACCAGGAACTGCACGGTGGCCATCGGCAGGCGCGCCACCGGCGCGGCGCCGGCCTCGACGGTGACGGTCAGCCCGGCGGCGGCCAGGCGGTCGGCGATCGCCACGCCGGCGCCGCAGGTCGCGGCCACCTCGGCGTCGGTGAACGCCCCGGGGTCCCAGGCGGCCGCCGCGGCCGCCGCCGCGCCGCCGAACTGGCGCTGGTACGCGAGCACCGCGGTCAGCCGGTGCCGGCACACCGTCGTCGCGCCGCACGTGCACGGCGCGGCGGCCAGCGTGGCCCGCGGCGGCAGGCGAGTGGTCGCGCCGTCCTTGCTGACCGCGATCACCGTGCCGTCGGCGTCGACGGTGAGGTCGGTCACCGCGCCGGCCTCGGCGTCCTTCTGCGCGCGCTTGACCAGGCCGACGTTGGCCAGGCGGGTCAGCGCCTCGGCGGTCAGCGCGAGCAGATCGGCGCGCGTCACTTCACGACCCCCTTCAGGTACTCGACGAGCTGGAACGGCGTCATCGCGCCGACCGACGCGCCGGCCCGCACCATGCGCTGGCCCAGCTCGCGATCGTAGGTCGGCGTCGCGGCGGCGTCGAGCGCGGCGAGGGTCACGAACTTCACGCCCTGGGCCACCAGCCGGCGCGTGGTGCGGACCAGATCGTCGGGGCTGCCGCCCTCGAACAGGTCGGTGATCAGCACGATCATCGTCCGCGCCGGGTTCTCGACCAGGCCCTCGGCGTAGCGCACCGCGCGCGCGATGTCGGTGCCACCGCCGAGCTGCACCTTCATCAGCGTCTCGACCGGGTCGGCGAGGTGCGTGCTCAGGTCGATCACCTCGGTGTCGAACGCGATCAGGTGGAGCTTCACCGCCGGCAGGCCGCACAGGCACGCGGCGGTGACCGCGGCGTGGATCACCGAGCCGACCATGCTGCCCGACTGATCGACCGCGACGATGATCTGCCACTGCTCGCCGTGGCGGCGCTGCCGGCTCCAGAACAGCGGCCGCTCGATCACCAGCTGGCGGCGCGCCGGCACCCAGTGGCCGAGGTTGGCGCGGATGGTGCCGCGCGGGTCGAAGTTGCGCATCGCCCGGTGCGACGAGCGCCGCCGCTGCCGGGTGCCGGCGAAGGTCGAGCGCACCTGCGTCGCCAGCGCCTCGACCAGCCGCGCCACCACCTTGCGCACCAGCTCGCGCGCCAGCTCGAGCACCTCGGCGCTCATCAGGTGCTTGGTCAGCAGCACCGCGCGCAACAGCGTCTCCGACGGCTCGATGCGCGCGAGCACGTCCTTGTTGGTCACCACCTCGTGCAGCCCGAACTCCTCGACCGCGTCGCGCTCGAGGCGCTCGATCGTCTCGCGCGGGAACAGCGCGTGGATCTGGTTGATCCACTCGGGCACGGCCAGCGTCGACGGCGACAGGTCGGCGCCGCGCTCGTCGCGATCGCCGAGCGCCGCGTCGCGACCGTACAGCCAGTCGAGCGCCGCGTCGCGCGCCAGGTCGGACGCGTCGACGCCGCCCGGCCCGTCGAGCTCGGCGGCCGCGGCCTTGCCCAGCACCAGCCGCCACCGCACCAGCGGCTTCACGGCGCCGCCTCCACGGCGCCGACCCGCGCCGCGATCGCCACCAGCGCGGCCTCGAACGCGACGCCCGCGGCGACCGCGGCCGGCTCGGCGGTGGCCGCCAGCACGGCGCCCTCGTCGGCGTCACCGACCAGCGCGCGGGCGATGCCGCGGCGCTCCTGCGGCGTGAACTGCGCGAACGCGCGGCGCAGCTGGGGCAAGGCGATCAGGAACTCGCCCTCGCCGGCCTCGCGCAGCCGGGCGTCGACGGCGTCGAGGATCGGCGAGGTCGCGAACTCGTGGCGGGCCAGCGCGATCACGCCGCCGAGGAAGTCGCCCAGCACCGCCAGCGGCAGCGCCGGCACCAGCGCGTCGGCGCGCGCGGCCACCGCCACGGCGGCGTCGGCGTCGGCCCGCGACCACAGCGCGCCCAGCGCGGCGCCGCGCACCGCCGGCGGCGCGTCGGCGGCCTCGACCCGGCGGTGCAGCGCCGCGTCGACGCGCTCGGCGACCAGCGCGTGATCGGGCAGCTCGAACTCGAGCGCCGCGCGGATCGCGACCACGCCGTCGACGACCGCCGCGTCGAGCGCCGCGGTCGGCCCGGTCAGCCCCTCGAGCAGCCACAGCGCGCGGTCGAGCACCTGGCCGAGCAGCCCGGCCAGGCCGCGCGTCGGGTCGGCGACGTGCAGCGCCGCCAGCCGGGCCAGCGCCGCGCCCGCGGCGGCGAACTGCGGCTCGCGCGCGATGGCGTCGGCCGCGCGCTCGCGGAGCTGATCGACCACCGCGCCGTAGCCGGCGTGCAGCGCGTCCTCCATCGCCGCCGCCAGCTCGGCGACGCCGGTCAGCTCCTGCAGGTGGCGGTACACCCGCGCCAGCGCGGCCGCGGCCAGGGTCGCGCCCCACACCGCGGCCTCGATGATCGCGCCGGCGGTGCGATCGTCCTCGACGAGCTGCCACACCTCGACCGGCTGGGTGCGGCCGCGCCGCAGGTCGGCGCGCTGCACGCGCTGCACGCCGGGGACGCCCAGCCAGCGCAGCCGGTACAGCACGCGGCGCCGCGCCGCCGCGTCGGGCGCGAAGATGTCGACGCGGATCGGCGTCGGCGTGCGGGACCAGGCCAGCCCGACCGCGGCCAGCTCGGCGGCGAGGTCGGCGACCAGCGGCGGCTGCGGCGTGCCCGGCGCCAGCGCGCCGTCGCGATCGCCCGAGAACGCCGCGACGATCTCGACCAGGTACGGATCGGTGCCGCGGGCCAGCGTCGTGCGCGCCGACCACGGCACCGGGGCGCGCAGCGCCTCCTTGATCAGCGCGGCGGCCAGGCCGTCGAGCACGTCGCAGCGGGTCGGCGCCGCGTGGCCGCGCAGCCGCGCCAGCCCGTGGCTCAGCTCGACGGCGGCGATCGCGTCCGCGGTCGACACCCGCTGGCCGCGCCCGCGCAGCCGCGTCACCGCCGCCATCGCCATCGTCTCCGGGGCGCCGGCCGGGTCGTCCCACAGCGCCTGGTAGAACGCCGGCGACGGCATGCCCGACGCGTAGCCGGTGAAGCTGTCGAGGCGAAAGAACGAGAACGGCACCAGGTAGCTGCCGGTGCGCGCGATCGCGGCGGCGGGCGGCTCGACGCGCGGCGGCGCCGGTGGTGCGGTGCGCGCCGCGACCAGGCGCTCGAGCGCCGCCTGGTGAAAGCCGCCGCACACCACCACGACGGTGCCGCCGCCGCCGGCGTCGGCCTCGGCCAGCGCCCAGGCGACGCCGTCGGCCATGAAGTCCTCGCGCGCGCGATCGGCGTCGCTGGCCTCGGCCTCGCCGCGCAGCGCCGCGAAGTACGCGCCCAGCCGCGCGCCCAGCGTCGCGTCGTCGCCGGGCTGCTCGAACAGGTGATCCCACAGCGCGTCGGTCGAGTCGAAGCCGTGGCGATGCGCGGCGTCGCGCAAGGCCGCGCTGACCTGGTGATCGCGATCGCCGTAGCGGTTGGACATCGTCGCGAACGCCGGGTGCCAGCCGGGCAGATCGATGAACGCGACCCGCGCGCCGATCGCCGCGCCGTCGTGGAGCGCCACCCACTCCGGCGAGTACGCGCAGAACGGCGACCACCCGGCCTGCGCGACCACGCCGCTGCCCGCCACCGCGTCGGGATCGCCATCGTGGGCTGGCAGGCAGTAGCTGTAGATCGCCACCGGCAGCTGGTGCGGCAGCGCCAGTTCGCCGAGCCGCGGCGTCATGTCGCTCGGCCCCTCGATCAGCACGGCCACCGGGCGCTCGGCGGCGATCACCGCGCGCACCAGCCGGGCACAGGCCGGGCTGTGGTGACGCACACCGACGACGCGCAGCCGGGCCATGATCAGGCGGGCAGCGCGTGGCGCGCCGCGTAGAAGTCCTGCCAGTGCTGGCCCTTGCGCTTGGCCACGCGCTGCTCGAAGTAGCGGCGGAGCAGCGCCACGTCGTTCTTGTCGGTCTTGATCGCGGCGCCGACCAGGCACTCGACCAGATCGGCCGGCGACGCCGGCGCGCCCTGCAGGTAGTAGCTGCGCAGGCTCACCGCCTGCGCCACCGACACCGCCTCGGCGGTCGACATCGCCGTCGACAGCCGCTCGATCGCCTGGCCGTCCTCGGTGCGGCCGTCGCGCAGCTCGCGGAACGTGGTGACCAGGAGCTCGAGGATCTGCTCGCCGGGCATGGTCGGCACGCCGCTGCGCTCGAGGTGGCGCTGGGTCTCGCTGCGCACCAGCGCCAGCTCGACCGCGTAGTCGGCGATCGGGAACACGGTCTCGAAGTTGAAGCGGCGCTTGAGCGCGGCGCTCATCTCGTTGACGCCGAGGTCGCGGGTGTTGGCGGTGGCGATGACGTTGAACCCGACCTTGGCGAACAGCTGCTTGCCGTCCTCGAGCTCGGGGATCGCCATCACCCGGTCCGACAGCGCGGCCAGGAGCAGGTCCTGGACCTCGAGCGGGCACCGCGTGATCTCCTCGAAGCGGACGATCGTGCCGTCGCGCATGCCCTGGTACAGCGGCGCCGGTACCAGCGAGCGCAGCGTCGGCCCCTCGGCCAGGAGCAGCGCGTAGTTCCACGAGTACTTGATCTGATCCTCGCTGGTGCCGGCGCTGCCCTGGATGGTCAGCGTCGACTGCCCGCAGATCGCCGCGGCCAGCAGCTCGGACAGGAGCGACTTGGCGGTGCCCGGCTCGCCGATCAGCATCAGGCCGCGGTTCGACGACAGCGCGATCATCGCGCGGTCGACCAGCGACGGGTGGCCGACGAACTTCTTGCGGATGCCGCGCGCCTCGTCGCCCAGGATGAACGTGCGCACCGCGCGCGGCGACAGCCGCCAGCCCGGCGGCCGCGGGAAGGTGTCGCTGGCGCGCAGCGCGTCGAGCTCGGCGGCGTACAGCACCTCGGCCGGCGGCCGCTGGGTCTCGGTGGCGCCGTCGCTGGCGGCGGGCGCGGCGGGCGCGGCGGGCGCGGGCTTGCTCGGCTTCTTCACGACGCCGCCCCCAGGCTCTCGAGGTCGCGGATGACCTCGCTCACGACGACCGCCGGCAGCGACCCGAGCCGCACCGCGTCCTTGCGGACCTCGGTCCACTCGCGGCGGCTGGCCGCGATGTCGACGGACTCGAGCGTCTGCACCGGGTCGACGTACTCCATGCCGCCGGCGTTGAGGCCCTCGGTGAGGCCGATCGCCGCCGACAGCCCGCCCTCGAGCGGCTTGTACAGGTTGTAGATGCCGCCGGCGTCCTGCGCCGGGCCCTTGAACCAGCCGCGGCTGAGCAGGCCGAGCAGCTTCTTGGTCTCGGCCTTCTTGCCGTCGTAGCGCGTGAGCGCGTTGGCCGCGCGCTCGGCGTCGGTCAGCCGGAACACCTCGCGGCCGAGCTGCGCGAAGGGCGCCTCCAGCTCGTAGTCGGCGAACACCCGGGTCCACGCCTGCTCGTCGGCCTCGGTCAGGTGCAGCCGGTGGGCGATGCCGACCCGCGCCTCGTCGTCGACGGCGAACGCGTCGTCGTGGCGGTCGGCGTAGCTGCGATCCTCGGCGACGCGGAAGGTCGCGGTCGGCTGCTCGCCGTCGTAGACCGCCCACACCAGCCGCTTGACCACGTGGAAGAGCAGCGGGTGTTCGACGAAGAACGCCCGGAACTCGGCGCCCGACCAGCGCCGCGCGTTGCCCATGCCCAGCTCGAGCCGGGTGAGCTGGATCGACGCCACCGCGCGGGCGTCCTTCTTCATCGCTTTCCAGGTGTCGGTGGCGGCGGTCGCCAGCGCGGCGTCGTCCTTGCTGTTGGGCTTGGGCAGGTCCTTCAGCCGGGTGCCGGAGGCGTCCATCACGAACGGCGCCAGCGCCTCGTCGAAGCCGACCCGGAACGAGCGGGGGCCGAAGTCGAGCGTCTTCGAGCCGTCGTCCTCGAGGTCGAGGTCCGGCACCAGCCGATCGGCGAGCTGCTCCGCGGTGATGCCGCGGGTCTGCGCGATCTCGTTCATCTTCTCCCGCGCGCGCTCCTGCAGGCCCTTGAACTTCAGCTTCTGGGCGATGCCGTTCAGCATCATCAGCGCGACGTCGGTGCCGATCTGCCCGAGCACGTCGAGGCCCAGCGTCGCGCGCGCGTGCTGCGACTCGCCGGGCCACGCGCGGATGAGCGGGGTGAGGCGGCGCGCGGTCTCGTCGTTGCCGAGCGCGCCGAGCGCGGTGAACGCCCACTTCTCCTTGGGCGGCGCGCCGGCCTGCAACCACAGCTGGAACAGCTCCCAGGCGAACTGCGCCAGCGCCTTGCGATCGGCGGCGTCGCGCAGCGCGCGCAGGCCGTCGGCGTCGTCGGCGCGCAGCGCCACCACCAGCGCGCCGAGGTGTGCCAGCGGCACCGCCGCGCCGCTCGCCAGCAGGAGCGGCGGCAACAGCTCGAGGTTCCAGAACTCCGGCAGCTTGGTCTTGGCCGGCGCCGGCGTCTGCAGGATCGGCGGCAGGTCGGTCGGCGCCGCGTAGTCGACCTGGGCCGGCCCGGTCACCAGGCGCTCGAGCTGGGGCAGCAGCTCCCGGGCCCACGCCGCCTTGCCGTGGGCGCGCACCAGCGGCAGCGCGACGTGCGGATCGGCGAGCAGGCAATCGCGGGCGATCGGTCGCGCGTCCTCGTCGCGCGGCACCTGACGGTCGCCGACCGCCACGAACACCTCGACCGCGGCGCGCTGCACCTCGGCGCGGCCGCTCACCGCGCGCATGACCTCGAGCGCGTAGCGCAGCTCGGCGACCCGCTCGTTGACGTGGTACTGCGCGGCGTCGAGGTGCCGCGCCACCTGACCGATGCGCGCCGCCAGCGGCACCACCGCGTCGGCGCCGAAGCGCGCCACCAGCGACGCCGCGACGCCGGGGCCCGCGTAGCCGTACCAGCGCGCGTAGTTCTCGGGCTGGCGATCGAACACGCGGCCGTCCTCGTCCTCGAGGCCGCCCAGGTACGCGGCCACGTCGTCGGCGGAGGTCGCCGTCAGGAGCGCGTGTGGCGACAGCGCGGCGCGCGCACGCTGGTCCCGGACCTCGGCCAGATCGGCGTCGATCCATGCCGGGATCAGCAGCGCCGACGCCAGCGCCGACCGCACGATCAGCGAGCCGGTCGCGCGCAGCGCCTCGGCGTGGGCCCGGGCCTCGGCCTGCGCGGCCGCGTCGAGCCGCAGCCAGTGCGCTTGCAGGATCAGATCGCTGCGGTGGTGCAGGTAGCTCGTGAGCGTGCGGTGCGGCTGCGGCAGCAGGCGCAGCGCGTCGCGCTCGGCCACCAGCGCCCGATCGCCCAGCGTCGCCGCGAACACCTCGAGCGCGAAGCCGAGCCCGCCCAGCGCGACCAGCAGATCGATCACCTGCGCGTGAGCGTCGGTGGTGCGGTGCTGCGGGACGCCGAGCAGCTGCAGCAGCGCCGCCGCGGTCTCGACGTCGGGCCGCGGCGGTGGCCGGTCCATGCTGAGCATCGTCATCACGCGCTGCGCGAGGTCGCGCGAGGTCGCGTCGCCGCCCTGGAGCCCCGCGGCGATGACCGCGTTGGTGTCGCGGAAGCGGGCCCGGACCGGCTGGAGCGCCGCCGACGGCGACGGGCACGGCCGCGGCGCGATCGCGAGCTCGCGCTGCTCGTAGGCCAGGTGGCGCTTGGCGACGTCGGTCCAGGTGACCGCGACCGCCCCCGACGGCGTCGGCGGTGTGATTGCGGGCGCGGCGGATGCGACGGCGGGTGCGGCGGCGGCGGCCTTCGCGACGGTGGGCGCGGGCGCGGCGGCGGCCGGCTGCGCGGCGGCCTTCGCCGGCGGCTTCGCGGCTGGAGCGCTGCGCTGGGTCGCACCGGCGGGCGCCGGGGTCGCGCCGCCGCCGACCAGCGCGTACCCCTTCTTCACCTTCTCGGCGATGAGCTTGTCGTACTCCTGCCGCGCCTTGTCGTCCGACGGGAACGACTTGGTCGTCGCCTGGCCGGCGGTGCCGATCTTGCCCCACGTCGTGGTGAAGCTCGATCCGCTCAGCTGGATGTCCCAGAACTTGTTCGACGTGCCCTCGGAGAACTCGTAGCGCGGCATCGCGTCGACGGTATCGGACCCCCGCGCGGCCAGCAATCCGCCCGGGGGCCCGCCGTCGTGGCGACGGTCACGGCGTCAGCTGCGCGGGCTCGCCGTTGGCGCCGGCGCTGCGGTGCTTGACCTTGTCGAGCAGCCCGGCCAGCGGCGTGCCGGCGAAGACCTTGTCGATCACGTCGACGACCGTCTTGCCGCCGACGAAGGCCTGGACGCTCATCGCCTCGGCGACCTTGGCCAGGGTCTCGCGCGACGACAGCGCCAGCAGCGCCTCGCTGAAGCCGCCCTGGGCCGCGCCGAACCGCTTGACCACCGCGTCGACCTCGGCGGCCAGCGCCTCGAGCGCCAGCACCTGGCGCGCGCGGGTCGCGGCCAGCGACGCCTCCTCGGTGGCGCGCTGCCGCGCCAGGCCGGCCTGGTGGTCGACGTCGACCGCGGCGTTGCTCGCGACCGCCGTGGCCTGCCGCGCCTTGGCCTCGTCGAGCTCGCCGTGGAGCTGCGCCAGCGCCACCCGCATCCGCGCGCCGAGCTGCTCGATCTCCAGCTCGGTCAGCTTGCGCTTGGTCTCGGCCTGGGCGTCGGCGGTCTCGCGCGCGATCTGCTCCTGGCGGCGGGTCACGTCGAGCCCGCGCTGCGCGCGCAGGAGCGTGATGTTCGACTGCACGGCCTCGTGCTGCGCGTGGTTGAGCAGCTCGGCGATCGCCTCGTCGTCGATCGCCACCTCGAGGATCTCGACGTCGGTGATGCGCATGCCGTTCTCGGCGAAGCGCATGCCGGTGCGGGCGCCGCCGTCGCCGGCCTTGCCCAGCATCGTGTCGCGGATGATCTCGACCGACGCGCCGTAGAACGCCTCGATCGACACCTTCTTGATCGCGCCCTTGAGCACGCTGCGCACGTGGTCGCACAGGAACTTCACGTAGTTCTCGACCTCGAACCACTTGGTCGGCTCGCCCTCGAAGTTGACCCGCATCGAGTACTCGAGGGTGACCGTGACGTGGTCGGAGGTCTCGACCACGCAGATGTCGCCGACCTTGTTGTTGAGGACGCGCAGGAACACCGTCTCGATCAGCTTGTCGGTGGTCTTGGGCTTGCCGGTCGACAGCTGGATCACCTCGAGCGTCTCGTCGTAGCCGAGCAGCAGGTTGATCGGCCCCTGCTCGACGCGGCGGCCGCCCTGCTTGTCGACCACCATCACCGCGTAGCCGACCCAGGTGTTGACCGACGGCACGCCCTGGAAGCGCGTGTCGAGCACGACGGTGCGCGGCTGGGTGAACTGGTTGGCGCGGTCGAGGACGTCGCCGGCCAGCGCGGTCGACGCCGCCGGCGCGCCCGCCACCTGCTGCGCCGCCGGGGCCTTCTTCTGCTGGCGCTGGATCTCGCTCTCCGACACCACGCCGGCGCGGCCGGTCGGCGCCGCGCTCTCGAGCTGGCGCAGCGAGCGGTTGTAGCCGAGCACCGCGTCGTTGCCGGGGTACCAGGTCTGGCACTCGCGATCGGTCAGCACGCGCCGGACGATCACGTCGTCGACCGGGTTGGGCAGCAGCATCGCCGGCCCGCGCGCCATGCGGATCTCGCCCGACTTGCGGTTCATCACGTAGCGGGCCTCGCCGGCCGGCACCGCCACCGCGAAGTGCTTGTCGCGCCCGTCGTAGCGGACGATCGAGTGCTCCTCGCGCGGGAAGTAGATCGCGGTCTCCTTGCCGGTCAGGAAGAACTCGTCGCCCTCGCGGTGGCTCTTGCCGCCCTCGGTGTACGGCGCGATCACCTTGACGTGGAGGCCCTGGATCTCGTTGAGCTCGATGGCCTTGAACTTGCGATGGCCGTCCATCGCGATGAAGGTCTCGGTCGGCTCGGGGAACACCACCTGTGGGCCGCGCTCGTAGCGCTTCTTGCCGTTCTGCTCGACGAGGATGCAGTACTCGAGGCGCTCGAGGGTGAGTGCGTCGCGGACGTAGCTGCCGTGCTCGTCGGGCACCACGCCGACGCCGGTCGGCGGGATGTAGAACGAGACGTCGGTGCCCTTGATGATGAACAGCTTGCCGACCGTGAGCTCGGCCGGCGCGCGGGCGATCGGCTGGGTCGGGTCGGCGCCCTCGGCCGACGCCGGCTTGATGACCGCCTGGCCCCAGTGCTTGCGCGCCTCGTCCTCGTTGTAGACGCGGACCAGCAGGTACTGGTTCGAGCGCAGGTGGTGGCCGGGCACCAGCTTGACCATCTGCCCCGGCCACAGCGGGAACGAGCACGGGCCGGTGATGTTGATCTTGCGGCCGACCTCGAGGTCGGGCGACGGGAACACGCCGCCGGGCGGCGGGTGGTCGTTCTTCGCCGACGGGTTCTTGAGGACGACGTAGTAGCCCTCGGGCGCGATCGCGATCTGCTGCACCGCCTGCTCGAGCGCGCACGGCTCGAAGCGCTTGTTCTCGGGGTTGAACACCACCGGCCGCTCCTGCGCGGTCGGGTTGATCACCGTCGGGCCGGTGTAGGTCTTGATGACGCCCTTGGTGACGTCCTGCATGTAGGCGTACTCGCTCGGCGCGAGCACGAGATCGCGCTTCTGGTTGCGCTCGTCCATGAAGTCCCCCGTGGTGGTGTCGACGTCGTCGACGGAAAGCGGTCTGCCGCCACTGTCCCCGGGAGCGGCGTCCGGTGCAACCGCCCCGCTCCTGCGATGCCAGGCGGCGGCGCTTCGTCGCAGGCGCGGCGCGGTTGCATTATAGTGTTCAACATACACCATGATCGCGAGCGCGCAAGGGGCCAGCCACACCGCGCCCGCTGCGCCGCGCGTCAGCGCTCGACGATCGGCTGCGCGTTCTCGGGCAGGTCGAACATCCCGACCGCCATCGCCGCGTCGTCGACCCGGCCGGTGACCACGCCGCAGAACGTGCCGGTGTCGCGCTTGACCAGCGTGCCGGTGCTGCCGACCGCGACGAAGCGCAGCGTGTCGCC
>Ga0075163_10006394_pt1 | contig 15592 bp, 9 predicted proteins | sample JI1023141ADNA_FD_71478 | JGI IMG/M metagenome (GOLD analysis project Ga0075163, IMG submission 71478) | Wastewater effluent complex algal communities from Wisconsin, to seasonally profile nutrient transformation and Carbon sequestration -... | ecosystem: Engineered > WWTP > Effluent > Algae... | reverse complement strand
CAAGAAGATTGCAATTCCGACATTTGCTTCCGGCGCAAGTTTCCAAGAACAAGTGACCGGGTTAGAGGTTTATTCCAACGTCGCTGACTTGGCTTCTGGAAAGTTTGAAAAAGGTAATATTGAGTTCTGGCCCGATAACTACGCCACCGATAATTCTGCTTCTGTTCCAGGTGCGTCGAAAGATGTCTATGACTGCGGTGATTCAAAATTCATGCCGGTCGATGGATACGGCTCGATGCAGGTGCATAACTTCGGAAAAGACCAAACTATTTTTGCCATCAATCATTGGCGTACGGGTGCCGGTGCCGATATCGGAATCGGAAACTCGCCAGGACAAAGCAAAGATTGGACCTTCACTTCTAACGCAGGAACCTATGCCAATAAACGTTTGCGGGTTTTTGTGAAGTAGTTCGGTAGTCCCCAGTCGTCGCGTAAACCGGCCGACTCGGCCGGTTTACGCACTGAACTGCTTTCAGTATCAATTTATCTGTCTCTCAATCGCATCTTTCGCGCGCCCAAACGAGATAGATCTTTAGGTCGTATCACGGCTGGGGACAGCCGTGCTACGACTCACGGCCGAGACGGGCCGTGCTACTAGTGCGAGCCCTGGCGATTTCGATAGATGAACTGCTCTGCCATCAACATATCAACTGGAGCAAAGTTATCGGTTAGCAGTGGCGATACGTCACGGCAGCGCAGCAATAGTTGCTTGATTTCTGAATATGGAACGTGATAGATGCTCTCACGCATGTTGGACTTTTCCACCTCAGTGTAGAAGTCAACAGAATTTGAGGGTGAATTCGAATTCCTCGAAGCAATCACAAAGACCTTCCGAGTGTTCGGTTCCGGTTTGGCAGGCAACAGCAAATTCGAGCGTTCGAATACAGATTCGCATGCTCGAACGGCTGACCCCAAGAGTCGACCGGTGTCAAAATTATCGATCACGGTCAATAAGTAAAGTCGTTCTGGACGCAATAATCGCTTGATAAGCAGCGTGTATTCTTGAGTCATCAAGTGATAAGGAACAGAGAGATCATTGACCGCGTCCTGGATCACCAAGTCGTAGCTCTGGACTGGGGCAGCTTTAACATATTGCCGTCCATCCATATGGAAAGAATTGATTCGGGTCGTTCTGGAAAGTCCAAGTTTGTTATGAGCCATTTCAGTAACCGCTGGATCGATTTCAACCACATCAATGATCACATCTTGCAAGTCCGCTTGTGATTCGAGCCAACGTGGATAGGAATAACCTCCGCTACCAATGACGAGGATTCGTGGAGTATGCCCTTCACCGCGTGCCTGAACGACAGCTGCGCGGGTTAGGTCCGCTTGGATTTGTTCATGTTTGTAGAAAAGAAAGGTTGGATCTTCGAGGTCGATACAAGAATGAACGAGATGATCCAGGGTGAAGCACTGCAGTTTTCGGTTTTCGAGTGTGGCTTCGGTCACCTTCAGAGCAAAATACTTGCTTTCATCATCGTAGGGTGATTGGTGGGTAGCAAATAAGCCTACTGCCAACAAAGTTGCAATGAGTGCTTGTCGAATAGTAACACGTGCTACCTTTCCTGCTTCTGTTGTTGCCAACATCCAGACTAAACCAAGGGGAATCAGACCGCATAGCAAGCAACTGCGAACAGCACCAAATGTTTCGACCATAATCCAAGCCGATGCCAAGATTCCGCCGATGCATCCGAGTGTGGAAAAGCCATAAAGCTTGCCTGTAATTGCACCCGTACTTCGAACATCGCGAATACATAGTCCAATCACTTGTGGAGTGATTAGTCCCAAAGCCAGAGCGGGTAATAAGAATAAACTAAACGACCAAGCGATCACTTTCGGAATCATCGGTAGGTCGTCAAACAGGCCGAACTCTAGTACAGCCGACCAGATAACCGCTACGAATATCGTGCTTAAGGATGCAAACATGAGAGAGCGTTTTAGTGTGTTGGAGTTTCCATGCAAAGTTGCGAACTTTCCTCCCAACCAGTTGCCAAACGACATCCCGGTGAGGACAACTCCCACAACACCCGCGGTTAAGAACATCGAAACGCCGACCATCGGAGCGAGAATACGAAAGGCCGCTCCTTCTAAAGCACCTGATACGAAACTGCAGGCGGTCACGATAATGATGGCTTGTGTTATTTGAAGAGCCTTTGCGGACGCGATTGATCTGTCTTGGCTCTGTAAGTTTGTATTCAATTTTTGTGAATTCGTAACTCCATTTTCTGTATAACTTCTGCCCATCGCTAGAACCAAGACAGCGAGAACGGCCAACGTGATGGTTGTAGCCATAATAATGCTGTCCAGACCGAAGAAAGCCAAACAGACAAATCCGGTAAGATAATTTCCCAATAAGCTTCCCAATGTTCCAAGAGCAAAGATACAGCCAGAGATCCAGCCTGCCTGCTCGGGGTTGCGCACAAGGCTACGAATCGAAGGAGGCGTGATTAGACTCAACGCAATTCCGGGTAAAAGGCAAACGACAAAAGAGGCGATCGGAATCTGCTAAAAGAGCGGTAATTCCCCTAAACAGTTCGTCGTTTCAAAGAAATATGCAACCTGCGGCATCAACCAAACGGATAACGCTCCCAGAATCAGACTGAGCAAAATGAGTCGCTTCGGAGAGTAATGATCCGCAAAATGGCAAGCAATGAAGTTGCCTAACGCGATGCCAAGCAAAAAGACTCCTAGCACAGAAGACCATGTTTCTATCGATGAACCAATTGTGGGAGCAAGTAGGCGGATGGCGACTTGCTGACACACTAAAATTGCCGCGTTGGCGACCAAAGTGATCGCCAACATCAATATCAACCATTGATGATTGGATGCGGGGACGTGTTGTCCTTGTGTGGATGTGTGCGTCTTGTTTTGTGCCGGAGACGGCGGGGCGATCGCATAGCGGTTGTAGCCGACATGATGGAGTAATCGCTTAAGATTCGAGGTAGAAAATCGGTGGGAAGAAGGCCGTTATTAACTTGCCTCAGCTTCTCGCAAATGTTCTGTGTGATGATGCAGAAAAAGAAATGGTTATAAGAAAAGTGAATGGATTATTTTGGTCGTAACGATAGATGATATATTGGATTTGACTGTTGGTTCACGATTTGAAAATGGATGGATTTGTCGAGGATTTGCGATTTAGCAGTTGTTTGCCCCCTCAATTGTCTGTCGTGCAACCGTCTCAGCCGTACGTCACCAATTGTGACGAGTAAAAACAAACCTAAGTCATTATGGTTTATAAAATGTATATAAGGATAGATTTGTGCGTTTTTTGGCTTGGCGTAAAGGCGTTAAGGGCATTGCGCTTGGTTGTGTCGCGGCCGGGACGGATCGCGTTACAAAGACGACTGGGGACAGCCGGGCGGCCTTAGGGCTCAAATCGTAGAAAGACGAGCCCCTCCGATTCGACGCTTTCATACAGCATACCGATCCGACCATCGTTGAGCAGTGTCATGCACGAATACATCGCTCCACCAGGATCCAACACTCGACCTGTGTCCCAAGTCTTGCCACCGTCGGTGCTCTTGCGAACGGTTAAGTTCACCCGCTTCTGCGCATCGCTTGGATTCGAAAACAGAAGCTCACCCTTCTCGGTTCGAATCAAGGATGCCATACAGGTTGGATCGACGACGGTATACCAAGGTTGACTCCATTCTCCTCGCATCACATCTTCTTTCCATTCCCAACGTGCCCAGGCTCGTACACCTGCTTTTGATTCGTTGCGCATCGAAAGTAGTAATGAACCGTCTGGTAATTGGACTATCGCACTTTCACTCGTCGGAATAGCCTGCGGAATTGCAGGTGGAGATATCGTCCATGTTTCGCCACTATCTCGACTGGCAATAAAACACGAATGTGGCATGCCCGTTTCATCGCGAAATTGTGCTGGAAATACCAACGTTGAATCCTCAAGTTGAATACCATTGCCGGGACCATTGAAACACAATCGCCACTCCGGTTTCTTGACCTTCTGGGTGATGTTGATCGGATTCGACCAAGTGACACCATCGTCAGTGCTTTTGACGAGAACAAACTGCCCAGTTTCTTCAGGTGTTAGCCCTCGGCCACTTCCATGCCAGGCTCGTTGACCTTTCGACCACAGAGCGGCCACAAAGATCGTTCCCGTTTTGTGATCAACCAACACTGCTGGATCGCCGACGCCATTTCCGTACGAACCTGGAACCGCAGCATCAAAATCGATGATACGTTTCATCGGACTCCACGTGTCACCATTGTCGGTCGAACGCATCATGGCTACATCGATATCGCCTGGCAAATCAGCACCGCTTTGGTTACGCGCGTCAAAGACGGCGATCAATGTTCCTTGCGCCGTTGTGGCTAACCCGGGAATGCGATAAGTGTGAACACCATCATCGCCAGCCTGTCGCAATATTTTGTAAGAGATCGTGGGATCTTTGGCGAACATTGCTGCTGGCGGTTGTTCTGCTTCGGGAAGTTCTTGCGGTTGGCCCCACTTGTTTTCCAGGTATTCTTGGGCTAACTCAAGCTCTTCAGCGGTCAAGCTGCGCGAATAGACCAATATTTCCGCAATATCACATGTAAGTCGTTCTTGCGTCGCCACGTTGGCACCTACGATAAAGCCTCCCAAGGGAGTTTCTGTCTTTCCGAAGACAAAACTCTGAAAGCTCCAGTCACTCGCGGGGTTTGATGAGCTCGTTCGAGCTGCTGTTTCCCATTTACCTTGGCGATAGCGAACAGGTGTGGACCCTTTGCGCGTACTTCCATCAATTAGTACGCCATCGCTATTGGTAGAAATCTTCGAGTAGAGGATAATGGTTCGTTCAGAGTCCAAGCTCTTCCATGCTTGAACGGTTTGCCACAACGCTGCATTCTGCAAGCGTACCATCGACTTCGGTCCAGTAGCTGTTTGAACGCGTACGAATATTGGTTTACCGACAACTTGGCTAAGTGATCGAGCAGCATCGAGAGAATCTGCATTTCTCCATTCAGTGATGCGTCGTCCGTCGGCTTGAATACCGGTTTCGTTGTACCACGCGTAAAGACCCGTTTGAGGCGGCTCCTCGCGAATTGTTTCTTGAGATATCCATAACGAGGTTAAGACAAATAGAACTGTGAACAGCATGGCGAATCTAAATTGAAAGGGATTTATTGGATCAAAATGTCAAGTTTAGTTGGTCCGTAATTGTAGGAAAACTCTCCCTCTTCGTGGGAGATTAATGGTCGCACAATCCGCACATTCGCACATTCTTGCCACGATTTACGCTCGTTAAGGGGAGTTCAGAAAGCCTCAAACGGTGCGGTGACTCATAGTTGCGAACTTCAAATTTGCTCCATGCGTTTTCTGACTTGATTGCTTTCATGACACAAGCTTGGTACCGAACGAAGTTCCTTTGGAACGTTTTGATCGCGACTTGGGCACTTGCTGCCTTGTGCGGCTGGTTGTGGGTCACGAAATACACTTGCACAGGCACCGCAATTGCAGACTCTGAAATTTCTCTCGTCTGGCCAGACAACACGCTGCTTCAAAGGGGAAACGACGTTCCCACTATTTTGTTGTTTGTTCATCCGCGTTGTCCATGTACGGTGGCTTCCGTTCGAGAACTTGAACGTGTTTTAACGGCTGCTCCTTGTGAACCATCGCGACGTCCCAAATTGCTGATTGTCGCCTCCCTTCCACAAAAAGCGGATTCACCGTGGAGAGAGTCGCCATTGATTCGCCAAGTTCAGCAAGTTTCGTCGGCAGAAATCGTTTGGGATTTCGAAGGGATCGAGACACAACGCTTTGGTGCGTGTACCAGTGGCGACGTGAAATACTATGACAGGCAGGGCAACCTTTTATTTAGCGGCGGTATCACTACCTCCCGCGGTCATGAAGGTGCCAGTAAGGGGGGTGATCAATTGATCGAATTACTCCGCCATAATGGCAAGACTTTGCAAGACTTTACGCCCGTATTTGGTTGTCAACTTTATCGAGCGGACCCCAACCTGCCATCTTCAGAAAACATGGTCATCGACGTTGCGATGAGTCCAGAAAAAGGAAACCAGCCGTGATCGACCTCCGCGCTATGTTTGGTCTTGAGTCGGCTTCACTATCTAAGTCTGCCAAAGAGAAGCTCGCCAAACATTACAAGACGATTCACGTCAGTACCGACCAAATGTTTGCAGCGTTGATGATGCTGCAATGGGTAGGTGGTGTTGCGATGGCATTGTTTATCACGCCATTGACTTGGATTGGAGATCAAAGCCAAATTCACCCGCACGTCCTGATGGCTGTTTTTGGTGGTGGATTATTGGCTGCTATGCCTGTCGTCATGACGATTTTTCAACCTGGCACTTTGCCAACAAGGATGGTGATTGCATGTAGCCAAGTACTTTTTTCTTCGTTGCTAATTCATTTGAGTGGCGGGCGACTCGAAACACACTTCCATGTTTTCGGCTCGCTGGCGTTTCTGGCTGCCTATCGTGACCCGCGCCTATTTCCACCAGCCACCCTCATCGTGGCTGTTGACCATTTGGTGCGCGGGCTATGGTGGCCCCAATCGGTTTTCGGGATCGCAACGGCCTCGGAGTGGCGTTGGTTAGAACACGCTGCTTGGGTCCTCTTCGAAGATGGTATTTTGCTGATCATCATTATGCAAAGTCGTAAGATCATGCTTGAACTAGCAATTCATACAGATCGATTAGAACAGCGTGAAGCCGAATTGGAGCAAGCGATCCAAGAAGCCGATCGAGCGAACCGCACTAAAAGTAAGTTCTTGGCCAATATGAGTCACGAGATCCGCACTCCGCTGAATGGCATTCTGGGGTTCACTGAGGTTTTGATTCGTGATCGTCAAAATATTCCCGACGAAGAAATGGACGAGCACCTTCATACGATCCGCCGAAGCGGAAAACATTTGCTGACACTCATCAATGATGTTCTCGATCTCTCCAAGATTGAAGCGGGGCAGATGAGTATTCAGTCGGTTCCTTGCTCACCTCATCAGATCATTTCGGATACTGTTTCTGTCCTGCGCGTTACTGCCGCCGAGAAGGGAATCAATTTGGATTACCGTTGGGATAGCCCTGTTCCCGACACAATTCGCACCGATCCGTATCGCCTCAAGCAACTGCTGCTCAATATTGTCGGCAATGCGGTTAAGTTTACCGATCAAGGTTCGGTTTTGATTGTGTCGCGCATCACCGAAAATGAATACTCGGCGAACTTTCATATCGAAGTTCGCGACACGGGAATCGGAATTGCCCCTGATAAACTCGATGCAATTTTTAAGCCGTTTGTTCAAGCGGACGATTCGGTCACTCGCAAGTATGGAGGCACCGGTTTGGGGTTGGCGATTTCCAAGAAAATTGCGGAAGCTTTGGGCGGTAGTTTGGCCGTGACGAGCTCTCTCGGTAAGGGAACCGTCTTTGTAATCGATATCGCAGCTGGCGAGATCTCACATCCGTTGCCAGAACGGAGGCTACAGCATCACCCCGGTGCTGACATCAAAGGTCAAGCGACGCAAAATCACGACCTGCATGATATGTCTTTACTGGTCGTAGATGACGGTGACACAAACCGCAAGTTGCTTCGATTGTTGCTGGAACGCGGTGGAGCGAAAGTGCGCTTGGCAGAAAACGGACAAGTTGCTGTGGAACTCGCGTTGCAGGCTTCGTTTGATGCCATCTTGATGGATATGCAAATGCCAGTGATGGATGGGTACACCGCAGCTGCCAGACTGCGGGAGCGAGGCTATGCAGGAGAAATTATCGCATTGACAGCTCATGCTATGAGCGGGGATCGAGAGAAGTGTGAACAAGCAGGTTGCAGCGGTTATCTTTCGAAACCAGTTGATGCCGATGAACTCTATAAGCTACTTGGGAGTTTAACAAGGAAGTCGAACGAACCGGCAGCGGACTACAAACAGGAAATCCGTCGCGAGATAGAAGGGAAGGATACCAATGTAATTCACTCTGTTCTTCCTACCAGCGACGAAGAGATTCGCGAAATCGTCCTAGAGTTTTTGGATACTCTCGATAGCAAAGTGGTTGAAATGCAGTTGGCCTGGGATGCAGGAGATATGGAAGCACTTTCGCAACTAGCCCATTGGCTAAAAGGCTCAGCAGGGACAGTTGGGTTCAACTGCTTCACTGCCCCTGCCGGCGAATTGGAAAGCGTTGCCAAGGTGGGTGATACATTCAAAGCGAGCATGCCACTCAAGACCATATGTGACCTGAAGCGTCGTGTTGTTCTTTAAAGTCGAATCACAAGTTTTCATTTAAGAAACTGATTATCACCATGAATTCTCCCAGTATGTTGACTTACGACTCTAACTCTCACATTCTGATCACCGGAAACCCTGTTTCGTCTTGTCCAGTGCCAAACGCCAAAATCCTCATTGTGGATGACGAACCGGTAAACATCAAAGTCGTCTCGCGTTTGTTGCGAATCGAAGGCTATCAACAATTTGTATCCACCAGCGATTCGCGCGAAGCCATCGCTATGCTTCGGGCTGAGGCTCCAGATCTATTGCTATTGGACTTGATGATGCCACATGTAAGTGGCTTAGATATTTTGCGCATCATCAAACAAAGTTCTGAGCTCCAACACACACCCGTGATTATTCTTACCGCTTCAACGGACCATCAAACTCGTGTAGATGCTCTGCGAAGCGGAGCGAACGATTTCTTAAACAAGCCCATTGACGCTAATGAGCTTTCGCCACGCGTTGGAAATTTGCTGACATTGAAGCGTTATCAAGATAGGCTTCGAAGTTATTCGCAAGAATTGGAAGCAGCTGTCAACCAACGGACGGCTGAGCTTGAAGCGTCCCGCCGCGATCTGTTGCATTGTTTGGCGCGGGCTTCCGAGTTTCGGGATGATGATACAGGCCACCATGTGATCCGAGTCGGACGTTATGCGCGGTTGATTGCAGAAGGCCTTGGTAAAAACGAGACCTATCTAGATTTGATCGAACAAGCGGCTCAATTGCATGATGTGGGTAAGATCGGTGTTGCGGATGCAGTGCTCAAGAAGCCAGGTAAGCTGACCGACGAAGAGTTCAGTATCATGCAGTCACATGCCGCTCTTGGCAAACGTGTATTGCAACGTATTTCGCCGCAAGAAGAAATCGCGTTGCGTCATCATACCGATATCGGCGCTAAGGTATTGGGAACGGCGCGTTCACCGTTGATGGATATGGCGTGTCGAATTGCGTTAACGCACCATGAGCGATGGGATGGCAACGGATATCCGCTCGGCTTGAAGGGCGAAGACATTCCGCTCGAGGGACGCATTACGGCAGTCGCAGACGTGTTCGATGCACTCAGTACCAAACGTTGTTACAAGGATGCTTTTCCGATCGACAAATGCTTTAGCATTATGTCGAATGAAAGCGGAACCCATTTTGATCCAACCGTTTTGGCCGCATTTTTTGCCAAGCGTGCTGAGATCTTGGAAGTGCAATTGCGGTACGCGAACGAATCGTAGGCGACGCACGTAGCGTACCAATTTCGACAAAATCGGGCTCGAAAGGCTTCGATTTGATCGAAAGTTCCGGAAAAAGGTCGAACGGCGCATAGTGTCCAAAAAGCGGCAAAATCGGAGCGGAATTCTGGCTATCGATTCAGCTTGACGCCTACCGCTTATGGGGAAAGAATGATGCCAGTGAGCTTATCCTTCTGATGCGCCAAAGGCAACTAGTTGTGAATATGCGTTCGCCAGCCCCACGAGTTGAGAATTCTACGAGCTTGCAGTCCATTGATGTAAAGGTGCTGCAAGCTTTGTTTAATCTGACGGCCGACATTGCCTTTTTTATCAAAGATGAGACTGGGCGATATGTGGCTGTCAATGAATCGTTGCTTGCTCGGCATGGTCTGAAGTCGGAACGCGAAGCTTTAGGCAAGACTCCCCAGGAAATTTGCCCAGGTAAGTTTGGAAGCATTCCGACGGAGCAGGATCAACGTGTGTTGAGAACGGGTAAAGCACTGTTGGATCATCTGGAGTTGCAGTGGCATCGTCCGCACGAGCCGGTGTGGTGCTTGACCTCGAAGATTCCTTTGAAGGACAGTCACGGCAAGACGGTTGGGTTGATTGGTTTTTCTCGCGATGTTCGCACGGCAGTGCGGACGGGTGAGATTCCCAAAGCGTTTGCAGAAGTGTTGGAAGCTTTTGAGCAAGCACCTGCGATGGAATTGACCCCTGCCCTTCTGGCTGCGCGTTCCAAGTTATCCACAGCCCGCTTGGCTCGATTGACCAAGAAACTTTTTGGCTTAACTCCTTCGCAGTTGATCGTGAAAACGCGGATCACGATCGCATCACGTTTATTGCGTGAGACGGGCATGTCTGTGGCTGCGATTGCTCAGCAGTGTGGTTACAGTGATCAGAGTGCTTTTACGCGTGCCTTCCGTCAAGCCTCGGGAGTAACTCCGCTCGAATACCGCCGCGGCGCTGCGTGAGATACAAGAGAGTAGACGGATCGTTTAACCCGTATGCCGTAGGCTAGGTCCCATTGTGCGTGCAATGACCGTTTGACTGATCGCTGTTGCTGACTCTCCCTGACTCTCGTCTTTATCATCTACTCTTCCCTTTCTACTCTCACCTTTCCCATCTCTGCTTGAGACAGTAGAAAATCGAAGTAGATCAGCGTTTAATGATTGCGAGATTGACGATTGCACAAAAACAGGTAGTGATTTGGTCTTTAGATATGATGAATCAAACGGAAGTATGCCTAGCCTTTGGCACACGGGCTAAACGATCCATCTGTAATCTTGCCACACCCTAGCTTGCGTAAGCACTCTCCTCTTTCGCGGCTTTCGCGCTTTTCGTGGTTCCCTCCGTCTTCAAATATCCGCGATAACCCCAGTGCTATCAGCAAAAGTATCGGTTTCCACGCCCAGCTTTTGCAGCATCGTGACAAATAGATTTGAGAGCGGGATGTCTTCGCGAGTCGCTTTATCTTGCCATGGTTCTCGATCTCCCATCCAAGCCCCTCCTTGGAAATTCTCACCGGCAGCATTGTAGTAGCGACCGTGCTGGAAGCCCATGTTTTTGGCCCCTGCCAGAATCAGCGGATAATTGCGCGATAGATGGAATGCACTGGATGCAGATCCATAGAATATCAGTGAGTTATCCAGCATGGTTCCACTGCCGTTGGGCTCAGGAGTACTCCGTAACTTTTCAACGAAGCGGCCAAACTCCTCGTTCAGGAAACGACAGTAGATCCCAAAGTTCTTCCAGCCATCTGGTTGCTTTGTCTCGTGCGATAGTTGGTGCGCCAGATTAAATCCGACCGCTCTCGATAAATGATCACTTCTCCCGATGGCGTTCTCACGACCGATTTGGTACGTCGCAATCCTAGTCGAGTCCGTTCGAAACGCGAGGTACACCAACTCGAACATGATTTGCAGATACTCGCGCGGCTGATCCGTGGTAAGCTCGAGGTTCAGAGGTTCTCGATCTAGATTCGGCAGTGGAGCATCGAGCCACTTCTTGGCTTTTTCGACTTTGAGCTCTGCCTGACGTACAGACTCCATGTACTCGTCTAAGTTCTTCCGATCCTCGATTGAGAGATCTTGTTTCAGATCTTTAGCATCTTGCAATACTTCATCCAGTGCACTGCGACTCATCGCTAAACGTTTCGCGGATTTAGCATCTGCTTTGACAAACAACATATCGAAAACGTGCTTGGGCCTATGTTCGGCAGGAATCGGACGCCCATGTTTATCGAACGAGATAGTGTGAGTTCCGCGTGCTGTGCCCGTACCGCCATCGGTCGACATGACTAGTGATGAAAATCTCGTTTGGTCGCCTATGTGACCTGCATACACTTGATCGAGTGAGATCGTATTGGCGTAGTCTTGATCCCCTTGTCCCAGCGAAGCGGCAGTAAGAAATTGATCAGCGTTGTTGTGCCCGTGCACATTTCTCGCAGCGATGTGTGAAAAGCCAGAGAGTATGGTGAGTTCGTTCCGTAGCGGTTCCAAGGTCTCCATACATTTGGAGAACTTAAAGTCAGCTCCATTGCCATGCGGAAACCAAGACCAATCTTCATAGGCTGGATCATTCGGCAACGGCATAGGGACGCCGTCTGGAAAATAGAAACAACCTAATCGCCGTGGATTAGTAATCTCCTCCCCGCGAGCCATGCGATGCAGAGAGCCCAACATGGGAATCGCAAGGGCCAAGCCTGTTCCTCGCAAGAAGCGGCGACGATCCATTCGGTTGAGATCTAAGGGCATAACATTTCCTTACAGGCTTAATCGATCACCCCAATTGTACTTCGTCTATCGGCAGCGAAACAATTCGCTGCACACGATTTCTGTAATCATGGTTTTGAGTCCATCACCCTGCAATCGCACCTGGGCGGTGACACGTTCAATATCAGCTCGGTCGGTAAATCTCAGCGGACGTCCTAAGGCGTAGGTGGACAATTTGTGTACCATAGCCCGCACAAACTGATCTTGCCGACTTTCGAGCAGGAATAACTTGAGGCCGAGGATGCCATCCAGCGTTTGTTCGTTATAGAGTTTGCTCGAAGCGTCGATTGGTTTCCCATTGACTTCATCTCTCCATTTTCCAATAGCATCGTAATTCTCGAACGCAATTCCCCATGGATCGATCTTCATGTGGCAGGCCATACAAGCGGGATGATTACGATGATCCTCAATTCGTTCCTTCAAGGTCATTTTGGCAATCTCAGGGTTTGCCAAATCAATCTGGGGAACAGCCGGAGGTGGTGGCGGAGGAGGATCGTTGAGCAAACTTTCCAGTACCCACTTGCCACGTTTCAGGGGATGGGAGTCTGGATAGTCAGAATTCATCATCAGCAAACCCGCTTGAGTTAACAAACCGCCACGGCGAACGTCGCCAGGTTTAACGGGAATGCGGCGGAAGTTGTTACCGTAAACTCCTTGGATGCCATAGTGATTCGCCAATCGTTCGTTAGCGACCGTGTAATCGGAATGTAGAAAATCTAACACACTGGAGTTCGTTTGCAGTATCTCCCGAAACAGTTCGATCGGCTCTTGCCGCATCGCTTCCTTTAACAGCGGATCAAATCCTGGAACACTGCTTTGAATATTGAGAAAGTCAAGGAGTTCGATGTTGAGCCATTGCGTAACGAAGTGTTCCGCGAAACGCTTGGCTTTGGGATCGGCAAGCATTCGAGATACTTGTGCCCGCAGCACATCGTTATTTGCCAAAGATCCATCCCGAGCTGTTTGCAAAAGCTCTTCATCCGGAATGCTGCTCCAGAGAAACAAGGCTAAACGAGTCGCCAACTCAGCGTCGGGTATCAAGTCAGGCGAACTCGATTGCGGATTCGTGTCAGCCGATGGGCTTACGGTGGATTTAGCGGGGACAATGTACAGAAAATTTGGTGAGGCAATAACGGAGGCTAGAATCTCCAGAGTGGCGGCTTCGAGGCTTTCGCAGTCAGGTCTAATCTCTGCATATCGCTTCATTTTTTGGGCGATTTCCTCACTGGAGATAGGACGTCGCCAAGCTTTCGTCATGAATTGGGTGATGACACGTGTTGCATAATCAGTTTCATTCTCAGATTCATTTCGCCTGGGAAAGATGTCGGTATGAGATCGAGGTGGCCATGTGTCAAACGCGGGTGATTGAACCTCGACGTATTCAACTTGAATGTCGTTCGCAGAGGCAGACGAATTCACCAAGCGTATGTACTCGGACGGACTAGGCGTGTCACCCATTGGCGAAACACCGCGAACGGAGTTTCGAGGATAAATTTCGCCCAGTTCGAACTCCCACATGTAATACTCTGGAGCATCTGTTGTTGAAGTTACTTCTAGATCTTGTTTCGCTACAGGAAGCAGCGCCCGTCCTTCGTTGCTGGCTTGCCAGCCAAACCACAGTTGTAGGCTTGGAGGATGATCTTTCGTTGAGTCCACCCGTGAAGCTCGCACGCGCACTCGCATCGGGCCTTGATCGGGAAGTCGATCTCCGAGCTCGATATTGATCCATTGACCAGCGGGCAAGATTGCTACGTGATCGAATTCGTCGGGTGGTTTTGGCAAGGAAGCTTGAGGCAAGTTGGCGTATTTTGCTTCGTAGTATTCCCAGTTAGCGGCGGCAGTGCGACCATTGTAGAGGTCTCGAAAGTAACTCCGTGAATGCGATTGCTGGAGCTTTTTCTCAAGCTGCTCGAGTTCTGTCTCAAGCTTCTCGGGGGCATTTTTGTACTCTTGTCTGATTTTCTCTTCCTCGGCGTCTTGTTTCGGCCACTCCAATTTGGAGAGGTCGGTCATCGAGACTCCCCAATACAATGTTTCCGGTTTGGGTCCGAGATGGATCGCTCGAGTCAAGGCTGCATGGGCGGACGCATAATAGGTCTCGAACTGTGTGGCCGACATGTGCAAATGCTCGGAACTATTTTTAAAACCATCTTCCGAATTGGCTTCTGGGGGAAGATCCTTGGCGAAATCCCAGGGGAGGCCGAGAAGGTCCTGAAGAGCATGATTGTATTCGTAGCGGGTCAGACGGCGAAAAGAAGAATGTGCCGACGAACTGCGCCGTGCAATCGAGGCCGCCTGCAATTCATTCGACAACCAATCGACGATCTTTTGCTTATCTTCAGGGGAGATATCCGCACTATCTGGAGGTGGCATTTCACCTTTGGTAATGACCGCAAAGATTTCATTCCACCAATCGACGTCGTTTCCGGTGAATAGGTTCGGATCGAGCGTATCGATTCGAATGTTACCTTGTGGATCGTCGGAGCCGTGGCAATCGAGACAAGCATTTTTTAGGATCGGCTCAATGGTGCTCTTGAATTCTTCAAGCCGTGGCTCAGGCGGAGCTGACGATTGCCCAGCAATGGCCGACGGCAAGCTATGGGAAGCTCGATATTGTGAGCGCTCGATTCCGATACGTTTGAGCTCTGCGAGTTTTTCTGCAGAGTTGTCCTCAGAGCCAGCGTCATTTGCTTCCGTAGCAGTTTTAGATGTTGGGGCGTTGACCTCGTCCACTGCCATCGACGAATTGAGGAACATCGCAAGTAGCATGCAAGCTAGTGCGAATGTTCGAGCGATCCCCTCGATCGTTACTCTATACATCAAGCGTTTCCATCTGTAGCAGTTACATTCGGCCCATTTCAGCTGGACTCGTCGGTGGCGACACCTCTTAGTTTAATCTAACTCTCGGCCCGCCGCACTACATGCAGTGTGGATCGTTTAACCCGTAGCTGTAGCGCAGCGTAGGCTAGGTTCCCGTGGTGCACGCACGTTTGGCCGCAGGTCGTTTAACCCGTAGCTGTAGCGCAGCGTAGGCTAGGTTTCCCCGGTACACGCATGTTTGGCCGCAGGTCGTTTAACCCGTAGCTGTAGCGCAGCGTAGGCTAGGTTCCCGTGGTACACGCACGTTTGGCCGCAGGTCGTTTAACCCGTAGCTGTAGCGCAGCGGAGGCTAGGTTTCCCTGGTACACGCACGTTTGGCCGCAGGTCGTTTAACCAGTAGCTGGAGCGCAGCGGAGGCTAGGTTTCCCCGGTACACGCATGTTTGGCCGCAGGTCGTTTAACCCGTAGCTGTAGCGCAGCGGAGGCTAGGTTTCTCGCGGTACACGCATGTTTGGCCACAGGTCGTTTAACCCGTAGCTGGAGCGCAGCGTAGGCT
>Ga0075163_10006393_pt1 | contig 15592 bp, 14 predicted proteins | sample JI1023141ADNA_FD_71478 | JGI IMG/M metagenome (GOLD analysis project Ga0075163, IMG submission 71478) | Wastewater effluent complex algal communities from Wisconsin, to seasonally profile nutrient transformation and Carbon sequestration -... | ecosystem: Engineered > WWTP > Effluent > Algae... | reverse complement strand
CACGTTGGTCGATTGCTTTACTTCGTTATTTTAACCCTGTTGGTGCGCATAAAAGCGGTCAGATTGGTGAAGATCCGCAAGGAATTCCAAATAATCTCATGCCGTATGTCACACAGGTCGCAGTGGGCCGTCGTGAAAAATTGTCAATATATGGTAATGATTACGATACCGTAGATGGCACAGGTGTGCGTGATTATATCCATGTGGTTGATTTAGCTAATGCTCATCTTTGTGCTTTAAATAATCGACTGTCCGCACAAGGCTGTCGTGCTTGGAACATTGGCACGGGCAATGGCTCATCCGTATTACAAGTCAAAAATACCTTTGAGCAAATCAATGGTGTGCCTGTTGCGTTTGAATTTGCGCCACGTCGTGCAGGTGATGTTGCCACTTCATTTGCAGACAATACGCGTGCATTGAGCGAGCTCGGTTGGCAGCCTCAATATACGCTGGAAGATATGCTGGCGGATAGTTGGAATTGGCAGAAGCAGAATCCAAATGGTTATAATACTGGAATGTAACAAATTGATTAAGAATCAAAAGGAGCAATTTATTTGCTCCTTTTGTCATTTTAGAATGTTCTTTTAATAATTTGGTTTGCTATAGCAGATTCCAGAGATGTGAATCATCTCACCATTCCAAATGGCAGTCAGTGATTGTATCTAACCAATATTTTGGGAGAGTACAGCCATCCCAAGTTAAAGGATTTAAAAACTGATCTAATAAATAACTGCCAATCACTAAGGTAAGTAGTGGCGGATTGTGAACTAAGGATTCTAGATCGGGATAACCTGCCTCAGCTAATTCATCTTTGGGATTACCACAAAGTTCATCATCTTTTTGGGATTCAGCGACCCAATCTAAGTAGGCAGGTGTTAGATGTCTGATTAAGTCAGCCGCTTTTATCATAATTAAAAAGGTGTGTTGAATCATATGACTGCGTGATGAACTTAGGCTCATCTCTGGCACGACAAAACTATTTATGAATTTAAGTTGGTTGTCGATATATAGAGATAAAATAGAGCTCATGAAGATCAGCCTTCAATCAAAGCAGTTAACTCATCTACATAGCTTTGCATTGGTTGCGGATTTTGCTCTGCACGACTTTCAATATTTAAGCGAAGCAAAGGCTCAGTATTAGATGCCCGAACATTTAAACGCCATGCACCAAAATCAAGACTGATACCATCAGTACGATCAATTTGTGGATGCTGATCAGCATAATGATCAAAGATCTTCTGTACAGTTGCTTGAGTATCTGCCACTTTAAAATTGATTTCACCACTACATGGGAACTTGGTAATCATATTTTCAACCAGTGTTGAAAGGGCTTGACCTGTTTCAGAGAGTAGGGCAATGGTGAGTAACCACGGAATCATACCGCTATCACAATAAGCAAAATCACGGAAATAGTGATGCGCACTCATTTCACCACCGTAAACAGCATTGTGTTCACGCATGACATCTTTAATAAAGGCATGTCCACATTTTGACTGGATTGCAGTTCCTTGATATTGATTGACAATATCTAAGGTATTCCAGATTAAACGTGGGTCATGTACGATTTTTTCACCTGATTGCTTGATCAGGAAAGCTTGTGCCAATAGACCGACAATGTAATATCCTTCAATGAATTCGCCTTTCTCATCAAATAAGAAACAACGGTCAAAGTCACCATCCCAAGCAATGCCCATATCTGCATGATGTTGAAGAACGGCATCGCGTGTGCTATCTCGGTTCTCAATCAAGAGTGGGTTCGGAATACCATTTGGAAAATTGCCATCGGCTTCATGATGGATTTTGATAAATTCAACAGGAATATTGAGTTGTTGAAACTTTCGCTCAATCGCATCAATCACATGACCTGCTGCACCATTGCCTGAATTGACCACAAGTTTCAGTGGCTTAATTTTGAGTGGGTCAATATAAGTGAGAAGATGTTCGATGAATTCAGGCAAAATATTATAGTTTTCAGTTGAACCTTTTTGTTCTACTTCTACAAAATCACCAGACTCAGCCAATGCCTGAATGTCTTTTAAGCCTGTATCAGCACTGATTGGGCGCGCATTTTCACGTACCAATTTCATACCATTGTAGTCCATAGGATTATGGCTTGCCGTGACTTCGATCCCACCTTGCACATCGAGATAGAAAGCACCGAAATAAACTTCTTCTGTGCCTGTCATACCCAAATCCAGCACATTGACACCTGCATCATTGAGACCACGAATGGTGGCTTGTTTTAAGCCCTCACTGCTGAGGCGGATATCACAACCAATCACAACTTTTTTAGGTTGGTAGATTTGTCCGTATGCACGACCAATTTTATAGGCGATTTCTTCGTTGAGTTCAGTGCCTAGTTTTCCGCGAATATCGTAGGCTTTAAAGCAAGTCAGTTGAGTCATGTTCAAAAGTGCTGTTTGTTGTTTATTCATGTGTTGCAGTATACAAAGACTCGCTTGGCTTGAACATTCATAGATACAGATTTAATCATTTAGTGATTTTTCTTGGTTTTGGCTAGATGACCAATCTTAAATTCAAAAGACTCTCATCATGTAAAAACAAAAAAAGGTTGTTCCACGTGAAACAACCTTTTTTGATCCATAAAGTCTCCCTTTTAAAAGGGAAATTTAGAGGGATGTTAAGCTGATTTTGCTAAAACTTCTGCAACTGCTTTTGCCACTTTATAAATATTATTCATATTTAAACCCGCAACACAGATACGACCACTACGCACCAAATAGATTGCATATTCTTCACGTAAGGTATCGACTTGCTCGCCTGTTAACCCTGTATAGCTGAACATGCCTTTTTGATTGACAAGATAGCTGAAATCACGGTCTGGCAATGCTTTAGTCAATTCATCTTTTAGGATGCTACGCATTTTGATAATACGCTCACGCATCTCTTGCACTTCAACTTGCCATTGTTGGTTAAGATCAGTGTCATTTAACACTTGATCGACTAACCATGCACCTGTTGTTGGTGGGCTTGAATAGTTACGACGTACTGTTGCTTTGAGCTGACCAAATGTACATTGTGCTGCTTCAGCATCATCACAAACAAAAGTTAGACCACCGACACGCTCACCATAAAGTGAGAAGATCTTAGAGAATGAATTGCTCACGATGAAGTTAAGACCTGCTTGGTCTAAAGCGCGAATGGCATAGGCATCTTGTTCCATACCGTCGCCAAAGCCTTGATAAGCAATGTCGAGGAATGGGATGAGATTGCGCTCTTTTAATACGGCAATCACTTGATCCCATTGTGCTGGATTTAAGTCTGCACCTGTTGGGTTGTGGCAGCAAGGGTGTAATAACACAATGCTGTGTTCTGCCAAAGTATTCAGTGTCGACAACATGCCATCAAAATCAACGCCACGTGTTTCAGCATCAAAGTATGGATAGAAATTGCTCTTAATTCCCGCGCCATTGAAGATCGCAACATGGTTATCCCAAGTCGGTTGGCTGACCCAAACTTCTGAATTTGGGAAATAGGTTTTTAAGAAATCCGCACCAACTTTTAATGCACCTGAACCACCCAATGTTTGAATGGTTGCAACGCGACCTTGTTGGATTGCTGGACTATTCGCACCAAACAAAAGCGCTTGAATCGCTTCACGGTAAGGTTTGAAACCTTCCATTGGGAGATAAAGTTTGGTTTTATCATTCTTAGGTGCAATACGTTTTTGCGCTTCGATAATGGTATCAAGCTGAGGAACGATACTGTCTTCGTTATAGTACAAACCAATACTCAAATTAACCTTTTCAGCGCGTGGATCAGTGTTGAACTGTTCCATAAGTGAAAGAATTGGATCGCCTGCATAAGGTGGGATATGTTGAAACATTAACAATGTCCTTTTATTCAACAAGGTGCATGGATGTGTTTTGGAATGCCCAATAATGTACCAATAAAGCGAGTATGAAGCACCCTATTCTTTGCATTATTGTCGCAGTATTTAATTACAAAATTGATTCTAAAAGTGCCGATTATAAGGATTGTCTACAATCAAGCTGTTATACCATTGTCTTAGGATAAGAAAAATAAAGGGGTAATCGCGTAGAAGACTGAATCCATATAAGGCTTAAGGTGTGTTTTAAGTATTTGTTTTATATTGATTTAATGTAAATTATGCTTTTGTTTCTAAGCAATACCTTGGATCTATTCATCCAAGCTAATTGACAGAGGTAGTCTAATTTATTGTCGACAATCCTATTGCAATTTTTGTCTTATATCGTTATAAAATCATCAAAACTGTAGAGATTGTCGACAATATGCAAGATACCCTTGTTCCTCAAGCCATCAGCACAAGTCAGAGTATTACCCTGACGGAACATGTATTTAAGCAAATTCAGTCAGCAATCGTTTTAGGACAGATTCCTGCGGGCAGTAAAATTTCTGAACCTGAACTGGCACGTATTTACGGCATTAGTCGTGGTCCTTTACGTGAAGCGATCCATCGTCTGGAAGGGCAGAAGTTGGTTGAACGTACCGCGCATGTGGGCGCACGTGTCGTTTCCTTATCATTACAACAGTTTCAAGAGCTTTATCAGATTCGAGCCTCTCTCGAAGGTTTAGCCTGTAAACTTGCTGCTCAGCATATTGATAAAAAACAGATTTTAGCATTGCGTGATGTATTGCGGATGCATGCTGAAGATGAAAATTTTAAAGCAGGGAAAGGCTATTACCTGCAAGAAGGACAAGACGATTTCCATTACTGCATTATTAAAAGCAGTGGCAATAAAACCTTAGAAAAAATGTTATGTGATGAGTTGTATCACCTCATCCGTATGTATCGAATCCAATTTTCAAATACCCCTGATCGTCCAAGCAAAGCTTTGGATGAACATATCCGCATTTTAGATGCGATCGCAGAAGGTGACGGCCAACTTGCCGAAATGCTGATGCACCGTCACATCAATGCATCCTACAAAATTGTTGAGCAAACATTGCTGCAAACCCAAGGAGAATATCAACATGGCTAAATCTGCTGGTCAGTTATTCCGCGACGCGGTCGCAAATGAAAAACCATTACAAGTGGTGGGTGCAATTAACGCCAATCATGCATTATTGGCAAAACGCGCAGGCTATAAAGCCATTTATTTGTCAGGTGGTGGGGTTGCCGCAGGTTCGTTAGGTTTACCTGACTTGGGGATTAGTAACCTTGATGATGTATTAACTGATGTACGCCGTATTACTGATGTCTGTGATCTACCATTGTTGGTTGATGTTGATACAGGTTTTGGTGCTTCAGCGTTTAATATTGCACGTACCACCAAATCAATGATTAAGTTCGGTGCAGCAGCGATGCACATCGAAGATCAAGTGGGCGCAAAACGTTGTGGTCACCGTCCAAACAAAGCGATCGTGACACAACAAGAAATGGTGGATCGTATCAAAGCGGCAGTCGATGCACGTACTGATGAAAACTTTGTGATTATGGCGCGTACCGATGCACTTGCAGTTGAAGGTTTGCAAGCAGCCATTGACCGTGCAGGGGCATACATTGAAGCAGGTGCGGATATGTTATTTCCTGAAGCAATCACTGAATTAGCAATGTACAAGCAGTTTGCTGATCTGACCAAAGTTCCAGTATTGGCAAACATTACTGAGTTTGGTTCTACACCATTATTCACGACTGAAGAATTGGCTTCTGCGGATGTGAGCATTGCACTGTATCCACTTTCAGCATTCCGCGCGATGAACAAAGCAGCGGAAAATGTGTATGAGACTCTGCGTAAAGAAGGCACACAGAAGAACGTTGTTGACACCATGCAAACCCGTCAAGAATTATATGAACGTATTAATTACCATGCGTTTGAACAGTATCTTGATGGTACTTTTGAGAAAGCTAAATAAATAATCCCCCTAAATCCCCCTTTAAAAAGGGGGACTTCCCTCCCTTTGGAAAAGGGAGGGCTAGGGAGGGATTTTTGTATTAACCCAAAGATATAAAAAAAGGACAATCTTATGAGCAGTAATGAAACACCAATCGGCTTCAAGCCAAAAAAATCAGTTGCATTAAGTGGTCAAGTTGCAGGCAACACTGCACTGTGTACTGTAGGTCGTAGTGGTAATGACTTACACTACCGTGGTTATGACATTCTTGATCTTGCTGTGGGTAGCCAATTTGAAGAAGTTGCTCACTTACTGGTACATGGCAAACTGCCAAACCAAGCTGAGTTGAAAGCCTATAAAGCAAAACTTAAAGCACTTCGTGGTTTACCAGCAGCATTAAAAACAGCACTTGAACAATTACCACCGTCGGCACACCCAATGGATGTGATGCGTACAGGTGTGTCAGTTTTAGGTTGCTTAACCCCTGAACATGAAGACCACAATGAAGCAGGTGCGAAAGACATCGCTGACAAATTGATGGCAAGCTTAGGTTCAATGTTGTTGTATTGGTATCATTTCAGCAACAACGGTCGTCGTATCGAAGTTGAAACCAATGATGACTCAATCGCTGCGCATTTCTTGCATTTACTTCATGGTGAAGCACCATCGGAAGAGTGGATCCAAGCCATGCATACGTCATTGATTCTGTATGCAGAGCATGAATTCAACGCATCAACCTTTACGTCACGTGTTGTTGCAGGTACAGGTTCAGATATGTATTCAGCAATCACTGGCGGTATTGGTGCGTTACGTGGCCCTAAACATGGTGGTGCGAACGAAGTTGCATTTGTGATTCAACAACGTTATGACAATGCTGACGAAGCAGAAGCAGACATTCGTAGCCGTGTAGAGAAAAAAGAAGTGATCATCGGCTTTGGTCATCCTGTTTATACCATCTCTGATCCACGTAACGAAGTGATCAAGAAAGTGGCTCGTGAACTTGGTGAAGCGCAAGAGAATAACAAGATGTATCTCATCGCAGAACGCTTAGAAGCGGTGATGAAAGAAGTGAAAAACATGTTCCCGAACCTCGATTGGTTCAGTGCGGTGAGCTATCACTTGATGGGCGTGCCAACTGCGATGTTCACGCCATTATTCGTGATTGCACGTACCGCAGGTTGGTCAGCACACGTGATTGAACAACGTCAAGACGGTAAGATCATTCGCCCAAGCGCGAACTATACGGGCCCTGAAAATTTAGAATTCAAACCATTGGCGGAGCGTGGCTAAGATGAGCAATACTCAATACCGCAAAGCACTGGCAGATAACCAGCTTGAATACTATGACGTGCGTCAAGCCGTTGAAGACATTCAGCCAGGCGCATACGCAACCTTGCCTTACACCTCTAAAGTGTTGGCGGAACAATTGGTTCGCCGTTGTGATCCTACATTACTCAACGATGCATTAAAGCAATTGATCGAACGCCGTCAGGACATGGATTTTCCTTGGTATCCTGCACGCGTAGTGTGTCATGACATTTTAGGTCAAACGGCATTGGTTGACCTTGCAGGTCTGCGTGATGCGATTGCAGATCAAGGGGGCGATCCATCAAAAGTCAATCCAGTGGTTCCAACTCAGTTGATCGTCGATCACTCGTTGGCGGTGGAATTCGGTGGTTTTGATCCTGACGCGTTTGAGAAAAACCGTGCGATTGAAGATCGTCGTAATGAAGACCGTTTCCACTTTATTGAGTGGACCAAAACCGCTTTTAAAAATGTCGATGTGATCCCTGCGGGTAACGGCATCATGCATCAAATCAACTTGGAGAAAATGTCTCCAGTGATTCAAAACCGTGATGGCTTAGCGTTCCCTGATACCTGTGTGGGTACAGATTCACACACACCACATACCGATGCGCTTGGCGTAATTTCAATTGGCGTCGGTGGTTTGGAAGCTGAAAACGTGATGTTGGGTCGTGCATCGTGGATGCGCCTACCTGACATCATTGGTGTTGAGTTTGTCGGTCAGCGTCAAGCAGGTATTACCGCAACCGATATCGTGTTGGCATTGACTGAATTCTTGCGTAAAGAACGTGTCGTTGGTGCTTACCTCGAATTCTTTGGTGAAGGTGCTGACAGCATGTCTGTGGGCGACCGTGCTACGATTTCGAACATGACCCCAGAATACGGTGCAACTGCTGCGATGTTCTACATCGACCAAAACACGATTGATTATTTACGCCTAACAGGTCGTGAAGATGCACAAGTGGCATTGGTTGAGCAATACGCAAAAGAAATCGGTCTTTGGGCATCTGATATGACCAAAGCTGAGTACCCACGTGTACTCCGTTTCGATCTTTCAACCGTGACTCGTAACATTGCAGGCCCATCAAACCCACATGCACGTGTATCTACTGCTGACTTGAAAGCGAAAGGCATTGCAGGGAATTTGGATGTTGCGAAAGCACAAGAAGCAGAAGGTTTGATTCCTGATGGTGCTGTGATTATTGCGGCGATTACCTCATGTACCAATACTTCTAACCCACGTAATACAGTGGCGGCAGGTCTATTGGCACGTAAAGCCAATGAACTGGGCTTGGTACGTAAACCTTGGGTGAAATCATCATTTGCACCGGGTTCTAAGGCAGCTGCGCTGTATTTAGAAGAAGCGGGTGTGTTGGGTGATCTTGAGAAGCTTGGTTTTGGTATCGTCGCCTATGCATGTACTACGTGTAACGGTATGTCAGGTGCACTTGATCCAGTGATTCAACAAGAAATCATTGATCGTGACTTGTATGCGACTGCTGTGCTTTCGGGTAACCGTAACTTCGATGGTCGTATCCACCCTTATGCAAAACAAGCATTCTTGGCATCACCACCGTTAGTGGTTGCCTATGCAATCGCAGGTACGATTCGTTTTGACATCGAAACTGATTCGCTCGGAAATGACAAAGATGGTAATCCAATTTACCTGAAAGACATTTGGCCTTCGGATGCTGAAATTGATGCACTTGTGAAAGAAGCAGTGAAGCCTGAACAGTTCCGTAAAATCTACATTCCAATGTTTGATTTGGGTGTGAATGAAGAAGCGGCAAGCCCATTGTATGATTGGCGTCCAATGAGTACCTATATTCGCCGTCCGCCGTATTGGGAAGGCGCGTTGGCTGCTCCACGTACTTTAGCGAACATGCGTCCGCTTGCGATCTTGGGTGACAACATCACCACCGATCATTTGTCACCATCGAATGCGATTGTGTTAGACAGTGCTTCAGGTGAATATTTGGCGAAAATGGGCGTGCCTGAGGAAGACTTTAACTCATACGCAACCCATCGTGGCGACCATCTCACTACGCAACGTGCAACTTTTGCTAACCCGAAATTGTTTAATGAAATGGTGGTTCGTTCTGACGGCACGATTAAACAAGGTTCAAAAGCGCGTGTAGAGCCAGAAGGCGAAGTGATGCGTATGTGGGAAGCGATTGAAACTTACATGAACCGTAAGCAACCGTTGATCATCATTGCAGGTGCGGATTATGGTCAGGGTTCAAGCCGTGACTGGGCTGCCAAAGGTGTGCGTCTTGCAGGTGTTGAAGCGATTGTTGCCGAAGGTTTTGAGCGTATTCACCGTACTAACTTAGTCGGTATGGGCGTTCTACCGCTTGAGTTTAAGCCGGGTGTTAACCGCAAAACTTTAAAGCTGGATGGTACTGAGCTGTATAGCGTGATTGGTAATATTGCACCGCGTTCGACTTTAACTTTAGTGATTGAACGTGCCACAGCGGATGGTAAAGAAGAAATTATCGAAGTGCCTGTGACTTGCCGCCTAGATACAGAAGAAGAAGTTTCTGTATATGAAGCAGGTGGTGTACTTCAGCGTTTTGCACAAGACTTTTTAGAAGGTCAGGTGGCTTGATAAGGCTTTAACGTTGTAAAAATGATAGGAAAGCTCTATCTTAGGATGGAGCTTTTTTTATTTGTTATTGTGAGATTATGCTAAAAGGTATTTGGATAGAAAACTTTAAAAGTTATCGGACAGGACAACTTTTGCCTTTAGCACCTCTTACGTTAATGATTGGCGCAAATGCATCAGGAAAGTCCAATGCTATTGAAGCATTTCGTTTTTTAAGCTGGTATGTAGGTGGAGAAAAATTATCAACTATCCAAAATCGTATTAATGATTCTGAAAAAATTTTCAGAGGAGATATAAGGGATTTATTCTTTTTTAAATCTAAGGAATTTACAGTTGGTGCAGATTTCTCTGAATTTTTTTCTGATTTGAGGATTGAAATTACATCTAATGAGTTAAATGAGTTAAATGTAAAAGATGAAAAATTAAAATTTCTTAAAACAGATAAATATTTATATAAAATAGATATTTACCCTAAAGCTGTTGTTAGAAATAATGCTAAAGATAATGATAAAGCACTCAGAATTCAGATTTCACCAAAAATAGAAATGAATCGTCTTTCAGGGATATTTACACGTTTTGATAGTAATTCGTCAAATTTACAAAGGGTTAAAAATACCTTTCAAATACGAATTGATCTAGAAGAGAAAGTCGATGAAAGAATAGAGCAAAGGCTTAATGAGGTAAGATTCATAGAAGAAATATTGTCTAGTACATATTTTTTTGATTTTGTCCCATCACAAATGCGTAATGAGAGTCTAGAAGATACAAGATTGCGTCAAAATGGTCAAAATTTATCAGGTGTATTATATACCCTATGGCAGCACGAACCACATCAACAAGATATTTTAAAATTTATTAAAAGTTTACCTGAACAAGATTTTAAAACTTTAAAATTTTATCCCGATCATCGTGATCGTATCGAACTCGCTTTAGTCGAAAATTTTGCCAATCAAGAACAAGAGTGGAATTCTGATGTCCTATCAGATGGGACGCTAAGGGTTTTGGGTATCGCTGCCGCAATTTTATCTGTGCCTGAAAATTCTACATTGGTGATTGAAGAAATTGACAATGGTATTCACCCATCCCGAGCCAAATCATTACTTAACACAATGTTGTTGTTTGCTGAAAAAAGGAATTTAAAACTTTTGCTCACAACACATAACCCTGCTCTTATGGATGCATTGCCAGATCAAGCATTGGGTGATGTTGTTTTTGCATATCGTGATAAAAAACAAGGGGATAGTCGTTTAATTCGCTTAAGTGATTTAGAGGACTATGAAGGTTTAGTTTCTCAAGGTTCATTAGGTGAATTGGTCACAAAAGAAGTTGTTGACCGTTTTGTCAAAAATCCTATTTCTTCACAAGAAAAGAAAAAGAGAGCTTTAGATTGGTTGGAACAAATGCGCGGGATATCTCATGAGTAGTATTTGTTTAATTGATACCAGTATTTTTCTGAATATTTTAAATGTGCCTAATCGAAATAATGAAAGGGATCAAATTTTAGATCAGTATCAAGAATATATAGAGCTAGAATGTAGTTTTATTATTCCAATGGCAACTGTTATTGAAACAGGTAATCATATTGCACAGAATGGAGATGGAAATATTCGTCGTAAAGTTGCACAACTTTTTGTTGAGACTTTGGCAAATACATTTATAGATGTTAATCCACCTTTTCGCATTTCTGAATGGTTATCTCAACATGAAGTTTGGTCATGGTTAATGGAGTTTCCTGATCATGCACAGCGAAATAAATCGCCAACTCGGACAGGAGAGGGAACAAGTTTTGGTGATTTGTCTATCATTAAAGAATTTGAAAAAAATTGTGCAAAATTTCCAATGAGTGAGGTTTTTATTTGGTCACTGGATGAGGATTTACAAGCTTATCATCAAGCAATTCAATAGATTTGTATTGTTGAACTATTTTTGATGTAAGGAAACAAGTGGACAAAATATTTTATTAACCTTTCTGCCACCACCATTTGTCAGAAAGGTCAATAAACAATCAGTATTATCACGTTATAGTATATGTACCATTTCTAAAATCTATGGAGAACAAAGATGGTTACTGCTGGCGAAAGACCTGGAACTGGCTTCTATTTTTGTATTCAGTGCGGACATCGCGCTTATTTAGAAATTGGTACTGATCGTTTACCTCCGTGTACCAAATGCCTTGGCAATCAATTCAACAGTAAGAATGCCTAAGCCGCAAACAGCAAACAGTTACCCACTGTTTTGAATAAAAGCCCTATCACTCGATAGGGCTTTTTTGTTCGTTTAAAATATGAAATAACAAGATAGATTCATCAAGCAAAAATAAGGAAAACCAGCATGGAAACAATATTAGGACTTTGTATCGGCGTAGGGTTAAGCGCAGCCTGTGGTTTCCGTGTCTTTGTGCCTTTATTGGTGATGAGTATTGCAACTTTGTTGGGTTGGTATGAACCTGCCAAAGGCTTTGAATGGTTAGCCATTCCATCTGTATGTGCTGCACTCGGTTTTGCGACGATCTGTGAAATCGCAGCCTACTATGTGCCGTGGGTGGATAATCTATTGGATACGATTGCCACACCTGCCGCCGTCGTTGCAGGTACACTCAGTACCATGGCAGTCAGTAGCGGAGAAATGTCACAGTTTGCGACGTGGGCAGCCGCACTGATTGTGGGTGGTGGGACGGCAGGTATCGTGCAAATGAGTACCGTTGCTGCGCGTGGTGTCTCGACCGCAACCACAGGTGGATTGGGCAATTTTGTTGTGGCAACAGGTGAGCTGATTGGTTCAATCGTATTGTCGATTTTGGCATTTGTGATGCCTGTGGTGATTACGGTATTGGTGGTTATCTTCGTGATTGTGGTTGCACGTTGGGTTCACTCAAAACGCCAACAAAAAATCAGCCATTCCTTATAAATGTAATAACACCAATAACAACCTGAATGATGAATTAAAGATGATGATAAGAACGCAATGTATTGCCCTAATCTTGGCTTGCTCAAGCCTATTTATACTTCCACAAACAACGTTTGCTCAAGAACAACCGACAGCAGAACAACTTAAATTACGTAAAAATAAAGTCATTTATAAAGCCTATATCCCAGCGACATATCATTTATTTGAAGCGATTGAGGGTGATTTAAATAAAGATGGCTTGAAAGATGTAGTGCTAATCGTCAAAGCAACAGATCCCAAAGCCGTTGTCGATGATGAATATCGAGGGCGTTTAGACCGAAACCGCCGTGGCATGATTGTTCTACTCAATGAAAAAGGCAAATACAAACCTATTGTTCGCCACTTAGATTGTTTTAGTTCAGAAAATGAAGATGGTGGCGTGTATTTCGCACCTGAACTGTGGTTAGAGATCAAGAACAATGTACTGGATGTGCATTATGCTCATGGACGATATGGCGATTGGCGTTATCTGTTTAGCTTAGAAGGAAATGACTTACGTCTTATTGGTTATGATGAATCCAATAATCATGGACCCTATATTGAAAGTAAAACCAGTATTAACTTTTTAACAGGCAAAAAAGTTATTCGTAAAAATTTAAGTGCAGATGAAGAAGCTGATCCGAAATTTAAAGAAACATGGAGCAGTTTTAGTCAAGCGCCAATCTATCTCTCTAAAATAAAAGACTTGAGCGATTTGAGCTTTTAAAAATTGATCACTATCGAAAAAGTCAGCAGAACAGAGTAAATTACATCCACTTTTTAAGATGACGTTCAAGCTTATGGCTTTTACTTGGATTCTATTTACGATCATGGCTGCATTTATGCAGGCATGGCGCAATGCATTTCAAAAACAACTCAGCACCACTGTTGATGCGTATGGCACAACACTGGCTCGATTTATCTTTGCTCCGATTTTTGCTTTTAGCTATTTAGCATTTCTCTATCTACATCAACCTGTCACTGTCCAAGTCCATTTTTCTAATACATTTTGGTTGTATGTGGTGGTCGCAGGGATCAGCCAAATTTTTGCAACCGCTTTGATGGTGAAATTATTTCAACAAAAGAACTATGCGATTGGCATCGGACTGGCTAAAAGCGAAGCGATTTTGGCTGCCCTGATCGCCGTGGCATTCTTGCAAGAACATTTGACCACTTGGGGTTGGGTCGGGGTGATGATTGGTGCGGTTGCCGTTTTTTTACTGAGTAAAGGTCGGCATAGTACGCAACTTTCATTCAATACCTTAATGATTGGTTTAGGCAGTGGTTTATGTTTTGCGATTACCTCGTTACTGGTACGTGAAGCCAGCTTAGAGTTGAGCATGTTGCCCTTTTTGCATCGTGCAGGATGGGTGTTGTGTAGCTTGATTAGTTTTCAGTGCATTGTGCTATTACTGTACTTGGGTATTTTTAGTCGTCAAACACTATATAAAATGTGGCAACGTCTTGGGCTGACGTTTCGGGTGAGTGTTTGCAGCTTTTTAGCATCTGTGGGGTGGTTTAGTGCCATGAGTATGCAAACGGTGGCGATTGTCAAAACACTGGGTCAGGTTGAGATTTTATTTAGTTTACTAATCTCGGCATTTTTCTTTAAAGAAAAGTTGGCAAAGACAGATCATTTAGGTTTATGGCTGGTGATTGTGGCAGCAATTATGGTGATCTGGGCTTAAATTTAGAGTCTAAATGAAAAAATACACATGTAAATTTGAATATATTGAAATTTAAATCAGCTATTTTTTCTTGAAGTGGAAAATAATTCTAATTATAAAACATGATATGCAAAATTATTTCATTAGTGGCAAAAAATGTCGATTTTTAGGAAAACAATCCCACACTGATCTGCCTAAACTATGTCTCAAGGGTGTGAAAGGGATCGAAAAGAGCAGCATGCACCGATGCTTATCAAGCAAGTGTGTACGTACCCAAAAGGTCTCGATTCGGCTTAGGACGCTATAGATCAAAAGTTTATAGGCGAAGGTTATGGCTTACAAAGTCATAGGTGTTGAAGTAAACAACATGTTTTCCCTTGATACCCTGAAAATAATATAAACAAAATATGACAAAATAGATTTAAATAATAAAAACTAGATCAATAAAACCAAATTTAAATGTGAGATATTTTGCAAAAAATCTATTTCCAAAATACATTTATATTTTAGTCTAGAAAAACAAAATGATATACTGCAAAAAAATAGTTAAAATCAAAACATGATCATAATTGGAATAGGTCAGAAAAATAATGAATGAATTCGAACTCAAAATACGGTATCCACACCACACAAATCGGAACGATATAGAGCATTTGGGTGCTTTTGATTCCGCGACAATTCTCATGAAATTTGATGAAGTTGGCTGGCGACAACAACTGGTTCGTCAGTTGCAACTTGATGGCGCAATTACTAGCTTTATTGTCACAGATGCGTATACGGAACAAACGTTGCGTATTACTTTAGATGCGTTTGCCCAGACGCAGCAGCTTGAATTTAAAATAGAAAGTGATATTCCCGTGCTGATTCCAAGAAAGGATGTATTTGGATTAGTCACTCGAAATATCACAGATGCTGTTTCATTTAAACAATTAACTTTAACACGCGTAAAAGAATATTTAACCGTGTTTCTAAATAGAGAAGTTGTAGTACTTGAAGAGCTTTATAAAGATAGTTTATCTAAGGAAATGAACTCAGTATCATAAATACCTAAATCCTAAGTAGATAAACCGAGTTTAAATAATAATATATAGTTTGAGTTAATAGTGTTGTAATAAAAGTTAAAATTAAATACACATTAGACTTCCGTCATAAATCAAAAAACGTACAATTTATTTGATCTTAAATTAATCAGCAAAATTATTTAATTCAAGAGATAATCCTTGGATGAAATTCAAAGATATTCAAAAATTAT
>Ga0075163_10006392_pt1 | contig 15594 bp, 9 predicted proteins | sample JI1023141ADNA_FD_71478 | JGI IMG/M metagenome (GOLD analysis project Ga0075163, IMG submission 71478) | Wastewater effluent complex algal communities from Wisconsin, to seasonally profile nutrient transformation and Carbon sequestration -... | ecosystem: Engineered > WWTP > Effluent > Algae... | reverse complement strand
CGCGTCGAGCACAAAGGGCACCTCGGGGTGGGTCTTGGTGAACTCCCGCCCATCGATGCTGTTGGAGAAATCGATGGTGTCCACCCGCAGGCGGCTGCCCCCCGCGTTGCGCAGGGTGATGGTGCGACTCGTCGTATCACCGAGCGGCACGCGGCTGAGGACGATTTGGTCGGGATCCACCTCCAGCCGGGGGAACTGGGTGCCCCGCAGGCCGCCGGTGTCGTCGTCGCAAGAACAACCGCTGATCCCAAGACCCGCGAAGAGCAGCATCGCCATGCTGGTAGCGTGGACAAACCGCATCATCACCCCCTCGCTCTGATGAGCACTCGCTCGGGCACCAGGCGCTGCTGGTGGGCGCGACCCATGTCGCGATCCCCACGCGCCCCCCGTGGGCCGACGCACCTTAGCAGCGCCCGCGCCCTGTCGACAAGCACCACAACGCGCGCTAAAAACGCTTCCGTTTCGCGGGTTTGGCCGCTGGCTCCTCGAGGTCCCACGCGGTCTGCGGTGCCCGAGGGCACGCGAAGGGCCTGCAACCATCAAGGCAGGTCGTATTCCGCTTCGCTCAGCACTTCGTCCAGGATCCCGATGCGCGGGCACTGGTTGAGGTCCTCGCACCACTCCACGGTGGCCGCGCGCCAGAGCTGGCGCAGGGTGGTGACCTCGCGGGGGCCCACCTCGGCCAGCAGCTCGCCACGGGCGAAGACGCGCAGGGTGATGTAGCTGGCGTGCTCGGTGCGGGGATCGGCGCCCTGCACCCCGAAGGTGCTCTCGGCGCGGAAGTAGATGGCGCCCACTTCGTAGGTCACCCCCACCTCCGGTCGGGCGAGGTTCACGTTCTCCGGGCCGGCGCCATTGGTGTCATCGATGTCCAGGGACGGGTTGTCCGACACCTCGCCGGCCAGGCCCCAGTCGGGGTTGGTATTGGCGAAGTAGCAGTCAAAGCCGTCGGCGTCGGTGCTCCAGCCGGCACCCGCGAGCTGGTGCTTGAAGTGCAAGTCCACGTCGGTGCCCACGCGATCCGCCTGATCGGGATCGTCCGGGGTGCTCCACACGAGCTGGATGTGGATGTCCTTCTCGGGCACCGCGTTGATCACCACCTCCTTGAAGGGGGTGGGATCGCAGCTCCACTGGCCCAGGTTGTCCTTCACCCGCAGGTGCACGACATAGCGGCCGGCCAGATCCACAAAGAACTGGGTGGTGGCGGTGTCGGTGCGGTCGGCCTCGCCGCCGTCGGCCGGGCGCCGCGGATCACCGAAGCCCTCGAGGGGCACACTCACGCTGCCCTCGGGCCGCTCCACCACCGTCCACTCCCACTCCACCACGCGCCCCCCGGGATCCTCGGAGAGGCTGCCGTCAAGGGTAAGAATATCAAGGGGTTGCACGTTGTAGACGTCGGGATCGGCCCGCGGGATCGGGCAGGAATTGTCCACCCCGCGCCCAAAGAGCTGCACCTGGGTGGGGCTGTCCTCGGCGTTGCTGTGCACCAGCAGGGTGCCGCCGTAGGCCTGCAGAGCCAGCGGCCAGAAGCCCACCGACACCGAGCGGCTGGGGAAGGGCTGGCCGGGCGTGGCTTCGGGCAGCTCGATGAGCGGGCTGTCGGGCACGTTGGGATCGATGGGATCCAGCGGCTCCGCCAGGCCAAAGGCCTCGGCCCCCATGAACTCCAGGCGGTCGACACGCAGGGGCGAGGAGCCGCAGCTCTCGATGCTCAGCAGCCGCACGTTGGGCGTGGGGCCGTCGCGACCGTCCACCTGCAGGGCGGCGCCAAACTCCACGCTGTCGGGCACCACCCGCAGGCAGGCCGCGGCGCCATTGGCCACCAGCCCCACCACCGAGATGGGCCGCACGGCGTCGTTGGACTCGATGAGCAGCTCGCCGCGGTCGGGCCCTGCCGAGGGCGGCGCGTAGGTCACGTCGAGGTCGATGCGCCCGGAGGCGGGCACCACGATGGGCTCAAAGGCGCCGTCGCCCGTGAGCTGCCGATCGCCGAGGCGAGCGGTGAAGTCCGCGGGACCATTGACAGAAACCCGCGAGATGACCAGGTCCACGAGGCCGAGGTTGCGCACCACCAGGCCCTGGGTGGACATCCCACCGGCCTCCACCGGACCAAAGTCGATGGTGCGCGGCGCGATGTCGATCTCGGCCCCGATCTCGCCGGTGACGATGGGCAGCGCCACATCGCGGTGGTCGGGATCATTGCTCCCGAAGACCACCTGGCCGCGATCGGGGAAGGCGGAGTCGTCGGTGACCGCGTAGATCACCACCAGGGTGACGGCTTGATCGGGATCGAGGGTCAGCGCGCGCGGCACCCCGCTGCGCTCGCCGCCCTGCTCCAAAAACAAGGCAAACTCGCCGTCGGTGGAGTCGTCGGCGAGCCGAAAGTCGGTCAGCGTGAGGCGCCCGGGCCCGGTGCTGCGCAGCTCCACCTCCCGCTCCGCCATCGTCCCTGCGGCGAGGCGCGGGAAGAGGAAGCCGGTCTCGGGGCTGATCTGCAGCCCCGGCGTATTCTGGGTCTCAAGCCCATCGTCACACCCGGCCAACGCGAGCAGCAGCCACCCTGCCCAAAGCCAGGCGCGGCCCCACCCTTGGCGGGCCGGCCCCGCCATGGCAGCGCCCGCGGACCACCTGGGCGCGCCGTGCGCTTCGTTTGCCTGCACCGCACCGCGTGCGCCTGGAAAGGGCCTCATCGCCATCTGCTTCCTCCTTGTGCCTCGCATTGTGGGGACGAACCCCCCGCGGGCAGTGTAGCCGGAAATACGAGGGTAGCCGGAAATCGGGGGTGGCCGGAAATCGCTCGACCGCAAAGTGCCCAGCGGCCAACCCGCGCAGCGGGCATACCCAGAAACGAAACGACCCCGAACCGCAGGGCGGAACGGGGTCGTGGTGGGCCACCGAGGCCGGTGGCGCCGGCGCGCGCGCTACGGACGCTGGTTGTAGTAGCGGTTGCGGCTGGTCACGATGCCGTCGGGCCAGGTGATCTGGGCCACGTCCCAGAAGTGATCCTCGGCCTCCATCTCGCGGGGACCGTCCAGCTCGGTGGGGCTGTCCCAGGCGAGCTCACCGTTGATGAAGATGCGCACGGTGGCGAAGCTGGCGCCGTAGTCGAAGCCGGTCACGCGGTCACGGCTGTTGTAGTAGTGCACGCCCACCAGGTAAGGCGCACCCAAAACGTCCGTGTTTTCGGGCAGATCCAGGTTCGCGTTCTCGGGGCCACCGCCGTTGATGTCGTCGATGTCCAGCGACGGGTCGTCGGCCGGGTTGTCCAGCTGACCCCAGTCGGGCACGGGGTTGGCGTAGTGGCAGTCGTAGGGGGCCGAGAACCAGTTCTCCGCATTGGGGTGCAGGAGGTGCAGGTCCAGGTCGGCGCCGCCGCCGTCGGTCTGGTCGGGATCGTTGGGGGTGTCCCACACGAGCTGGATGTGGATGGCCTCCTCGGGCCGCGCCACGATGGTCACCACCGCCGGGTTGTCGCAGGCGATGGAGTCCAGGCCCAGGTTGTCCTTGACCCGCAGCTCCACGATGTAGGTGCCGGCGATGTCCACGAAGAACGACGCATTGGCCGTCAGCTTGTCATCCTGCGGGCCGCCGTCGGCGGGCTGCTGGTTGTTGAAGAAGCTCTCCACCGGCTGGGAGAGCGAGCCGGCGGGGCGGCTGACCACCACCCACTCGTACTCCACGGGGCGGTTGTTGGGGCCGTCCTGGTCGATGGAGGCCGAGCCGTCCAGCGTCACGACGTCGAGGGGCACCACGTAGAACTCGTCCTGGGTGGCGCGGGCCTGGGGGCAGGCGTTGAGCACGCCACGACCGAGCAGGCTCACCTCGCGGCGCGGCGTCACGGGATCAGTGCTCTCGATGATGAGCTTGCCGTTGTAGATGCGCTGCTCGCGGGGCGTGAACTGCACCCGGATGGCCCGGCTCGGCGGCGCGGCCGAGGGATCGGCGGCGGGCAGGATGGCGGGCAGGTCGGGCAGGCTGGGCACGTCCAGCTCGAAGGCGGGATCGGAGCCATCAGCCATATAGATCCGGGTGATCTCCAGCTGCTCGCCGCCGCAGCTCTCGATGTTGAGCGGGCGCGAGTCGGTGCGGTTCACCAGGCTGGTGCGGAACTCGAGGGCGCCGGGGGTGACGTTCATGCAAGGCGTCGCGCCGTTGGCCACCAGGGTGACCTTGACCTCGGGCCGAGCCGGATCGTCGCTGAAGATGGACAGCTCGCCGCGATCGGGCCCTTCCACCAGGGGCGAGTAGCGCACCTTGATGGTGAAGCGCTTCGACGCCGAGAGACCGGGCACGCCGTCCTCGTCGGGATCGTTGAGGATCTCGGGCTGGCGGCGGGGGTCCTTGTTGCCGATGAGGGGCGTGAAGTCCTGGGAACCATTGAGCAAAATCTGATCGATGGTCAGCGTCACCTGGCCGATGTTGGCCACGACGACGTCCTCGGTGTCTTCCTGGGTGGCGGGCACGCGGCCGAAGTCCACCGTCTGGGGGCTGACGTTGATCTCAGCGCCCACGTCCGAGAGGGTGATGGGCACCACGGCATCGCGGGTGTCGGGGTCGTTGGAGGTGAACACCAGGCGGCCGCCCGCGGTGTTCTCGCTGGCGGGCGAGAACACGACGGTCACGAAGATGGACTTCCCCGCCTCGATGACCATCGGGTAGGTGAACTTGTCCTCGCGCTCGGCGGTGAACCCAACAAACTGCTGGCCATCGGACTCGCGGCGCCAGAACAGCTCGTACTCGCGGTCGCCGCCCACCTCAAAAGCCACCTTGGAGATGGCGAGGTCGTTCTGGCCGTCGTTGCGGACCTCCACCTCACGCTCGGCCGTGTCGCCCGGTGCCACCTTGGGGAACACCATCGACTGGGGGCTGATGTTGATGTTGGGGAACTTGGCTGCGGTGATACCGCCGCCCCCGCTGGAGTCATCACAGGCCACCAGCGCCAGGACGGCGATCAGCCCCAGGCCGATCCGCTGCCACCTGCTCGCCTCGAATCGGTTCATCATGAACTCCCGATCTCGTGCTAAAACCGCGTCTTTCGGGGCGCCCCTCGGCTGGCCCCGCCTTCGCGGCAGTCCTTCTTGCCAGCCTCACCATCCCGGTCGGCGGGGTGGTGGGCACAGTGCAACAATTTTCCCTCTGGAAAGCCTCGCATCACTGCTTCAATGCGAGCGCTGCACGGTCGGCAAGGCTACGTGGGGGTCCCCCCGGAGTCAATCGGTTCGGCGCTGGAACCTGGGAGAATTGTTAGCCTTCCAGCCCTTGGCCGTCGTTGACAGTCCCGGGAACCCGTGCTAGCAAGGCGCGTTCGCGCAGTCGAGACAACAAGTCGGGGCCTCGTGTCCCGAAGGAGAAAGGGCCCGCAGCATGTTTGGCGGACTCCGTATCGGCACCGGGTTGTTGGTGGCCTCCATGGCCGTCGGGTGCGACTCCACGGTGGGACTTGACGCGACGCGTTCAACCTTGAACGACCTGCTGGTGCCCGGTGCCTGCCGGGTGCAAGGCCTCAACGACCTCTCGGAAATTGATGTCTCCGTCGTCCTGGTGGGCGAGCAAGACGCCATCATCCCCGAGACCAAGATCCAGCGTGAGACGCTGCCGGTAGGCGATCTGCTCGGCCGCTCGAGCTTCGAGTGGAAGCGCATCGTGGACGGCGTGGATGTGGGCGGCTCCGAGCCCGGGGTGGCGCAGGGCGTGGCCTCGGGCGTCACGGGTGGCGTCGATCTGCAGGTCAAGGACGTGCACTTCCGCTACAACGGCGGCGAAGAGCGGCGCAACGACGATCGCCTGGTGATGCTGATCATCGACTCGTCGGGCAGCCTGCGGGGCCGCGACCCGCGCACCGGCGACGTGGACGACAACAAGGCCAGCGACCCCGGCGATCAGCGCTTTGCGTTCTTCCGCCAGCTCCTGGGCTCAATCCCTCGTAACTACTACGTTTCTTTGGTGTCCTTCGCGGGGCAGATCCCCAACATCGACGCCGGCGACAACAACGACGGCCCCGCGATCCCGACCCGCAACCGGGACATCATCGAGCAGGCCATCACCGACATCGAGCGCGCCGAGGAGGGGGCCACCCCGTTGGCCCGCGCCCTGCGCGACACCAAGAGCAGCATCCTGGACGTCAACAACGACCTCAACCCGGTGGTCATCCTGTTGACCGACGGCGTAGAGGAAGGCGACCCCACGGACGACGCCGATCGCTCGGGGCTGAAGGCCGCCATCGACTCCTACGAGGCCGCCAAGATCCCGGTCATCGTGTTGCAGGTGCAGCCCCCCATCGCGGCGGGCACCCCCCGGACGCGCGATCCCCTCTTGGTGGATCTGGCGTGCCGCACGGGCGGGGAGTACCTCTTCCTGGAGCGCCCCGAGGAGTTCACCGCCAGCGCCAGCCAGGTGCCGGTGATCGTCCGCAATCGTCTGGTGGGTTCCTGGGTGGTGCGCACCCAGACCACGTTGAGCAATCCAGCTTTTGGTGCTGACAGCTATTTCCTCTCGGCGGAGCTCTCAGTGACGCTGGGGGGGGAGACCGAGCCTGAGCGTTTGGCCCGTGCCAACGACCAGCAACTCGACTACCTCGATACCCGTCTTTGGTTCGTCAAGCCGTGAAGGGGAGCGTGATCCCGATGAAGAAGGTCCTGTTTCTGCTGGTGGCGCTGGCCGCCTTCTGGAATCCGGCGTTCGCGCAGGACGGTGCTCCCGCTGCTGAAGAGGCGGCGCAGAATGAGCCTGCCGCCCAGCCTGAGGCCGATGCACTGACCGATGAGTCTGCGACTGAGGCCGAGAAGGTCCTGGAAAAGGACCTCGCCCTGTTCTGGGGCAACCGCCGAGCCGTGGGCATCGTGCAGCCGCGCCTCTACGAAAAGGATGGCCACTTCGAGGCCACCCTCTTTGGCGGCATCATCCCCAACGATGACTTCATCGTGTACTTCCCCACCGGGGTGCGGGCGGGCTACCACTTCTCGGAGGCGTTTGCCGTCGAGGGGTCGTTTGCCTACGCGTTCGACACCAACACCGATCTGACCAGTTTCCTGGAGACTGAGATCGGCCTCAAGCGGGCCGACATCCAGGAGGTGCTCCACATGTACTACAATGTGGACATCCTGTGGGCGCCGATCTACGGCAAGATCAGCGTGTTGGGCGCCAAGCTGGCGCACTTCGAGACGTTTGTGGGTGTCGGTTTTGGCGCCTTCCACACGACCGAGTACCCGGAGACCAACCCCTCCGGCAACGACGTCATCAAGCCCGGTGGCAACACCATCCTGGGCTTCCGGTGGTTCATCAACGACCTCGTCAACATCCGCACGGAGTACCGCCAGTTCTTCTTCGGGAAGTTTGGCGGCGGTGTGTCCATCCCGGCCGAGCTCAGCCTCGCTCTGGGCTTCATCCTCTGAGGAGGTTCTCGTGACAGGGAAGTCCCCCTCGGTCCTGCGACGCTTCTGTGGCCCTGTGCTGGCGGCCGCCCTCACGTTTGGGCTGTCCACCAGTGCCTGGGCCATCAGCGTCGACAATGTGATTCAGATGCACAAGTCTGGGCTGCCGGCCCAGGTCATCGTGCAGACCATCCAGAGCACGGGCTCCACCTTCACCCTCCAGCCGGAGGACATGAAGAAGCTTGAAGAGGCTGGAGTTTCGAAGGACGTCATCGAGATCATGATGGCCTCCGGTGGGGGCGCTGCGCCCGCGCCTGAGCCGGCCCCCGAGCCGGGTCCGGTGGATCCGCTTGAGCGCATGCGGGCAGACGAAGAGTCCGAGAAGTCCCGCATCGAGGAGGAGGCCCGCATCCGCGAGGCCTCCAAGCGGGCCGCCGAGGCCGAGCGGGCCAAGATGGCCTCCGAAGAGCGCGCTCGCATCGCCCAGGCGCTGGCGAAGGCCAACGACGCCCTGGACGACAAGGACTACTACCAGGCCGCGCGCGAGTTCGATCAGTTCATCCGCAACACCGACGCCGGCAAGCCCAGTGTCGCAGAGGCCCGCCGTGGGCTGGCCGATGCCCTGTTTGCGCTGGGCATGTACGGCAACGCCGCCGGCATCTACGAGGACCTCCTCAAGGCCGGTGTGGAGAGCCCGGCGTTCGAGGCGGCCTTCAAGGGCCTGCGCGAGTGCAGCCGTCGCATCTCCTACAACCCGGTCACCCTGGAGGCGCTCACCGCGCACTTCGTGGGGGGCTTCGATCAGGCGTTCCAGGACAACTTCAACTACTTCCTGGGCAAGTTCTTCTTTGATTACAACCGCAACGAAGAGTCCCGCCGCTACCTGGGCGAGGTGAAGCCCGGCGCCGCCGACTACGCCGATGCGCAGTACCTGCTGGGCCTCATCGCAGTGCTCGAGGCGGGTGACACGCCCAACGAGAACCAGGACGGCGCCGACTGGGCGCGCGGCCTCATCGGGGCGACGCAGTACTTCCAGACCGCGGTCACCGCGGCCAACGACCGGGAAGAAGCCCGGATTCGGCACCTGTCCTTCCTGGCCCTGGCGCGCATCGCCTACAGCCTGGGCAGCTTCGACGCCGCCATCTTCTACTACCGCAAGGTGCCCAGCGACTCGACCAACTACGTCAACGCGCTGCTGGAGTCCGGGTGGTCTTACTTCCTCAAGGGCGACGTCAGCCGCGGCATGGGGATCTTCCACACCCTGGACGGGCCGGACTGGAAGGGGGCCTACATCCCCGACACGTTCCTGCTCGAGGCCACGGTGTTCATGAACCGGTGCCACTTCGACTGGGCCCGCGACGCCATTGAGCGGTTGCGCCAGCGCTACCTGGTGCTCAAGCAGCCCCTGTCGCAGTTCATGACTGAGTACGCCTCCCCCGAGGCGCTCTACCGCGCGGTGGTGCTCCGGCAGACCAAGCGGGGCATCGAGCTGCCCGATCTGGTGCGCACGGCGATCATCTCCAACAGCGAGTTCTACGAGCTGTACACCTCGGTGACACGCTACCGGCGTGAGGTGGCGCTCATTAAGCGTGACCGCGAGAAGCTGGGCGCTGATCTGGCCGGCCGGCTGCTCGAGACGGTGGAGAGCCGCCAGAAGGAAGGCTCCATCGCCCTGGGCATCAAGCTTAATCAGCTGCTCCAGGAGATCGATGAGAGCCTGACCGACCTCGATGTGCAGACCACCGAGATCCGCATCGAGATCGACGAGGCGGCGGCGGACGAGCTGGAGAAGTCGATCCAGACCGACCTCCAGGGCGAGAACGCCGATGAGACCGTGGCCGAGGCAGAGGCCCAGGCGGCGGCGACCATCTTCGTGGGTGACAAGTACGTTCGGTGGCCCTTCGAGGGCGAGTACTGGGCAGACGAGATCAACAACTATCGCAGTGATCTCAAGGAAGTCTGCAAGCGATGAGGTCGGTCTTGCTGGCCTGGGGACTGACGATGGTGGGCTTCGGGGCGCGGGCGCAGCTGCCCGATTCCCAGCCTGCCTCAGTCGCCGACCAGGCGCAGACCCTGTGTCGCAAAGAGGCGCAGCTCTCCGAGCTCCGCCGTCGCCAAATCGCTGACCTGCGTCAGCTGCTCCGCGATCACCCGCACCACGAAAAGAAGGCTGAGCTGCTCTTCCGCCTCGCGGAAAAAGAGTGGGCCGAGGCCGACCATCAGTTTTCCCTGGACCAGGGAGAGTGCAGTCCATGAAGTCCATCCTGCTCGCGTTCCTGGCAGCGACCCTCGCGGTCGGCGCTGCCCAGGCCCAACCGGCCAAAAAACCCGACGAACTCGAAACCGGCGAGACGAAGGCCGACAAGGTCTTCCGACCGGAAGAGGACGCCGAGACCAAGGCGGCCATCGACCCCCAGCGCGAGAAGATCGACGCGATCGTGGCGCAGAAGGAGGCCAAGCTCTCCGAGGTGCGCCAGCGCCAGATCGCCGACATGCGCAAGATTTTGCGCGAGCAGCCGCTGTACAAGAAGAAGGCCGACCTGCTCTTCCGCATCGCGGAGAAGGAGTGGGATGAGGCCAAGTACCGCCACCTCGGCAAGATGGCCGAGTGGGAAAAGCAGATGGACACCTGGAGCCGGGGCCTGCTCAAGGCCAAGCCCGACGAGCCGGTGCCCGACTACAGCAAGGCCCTGGAGGAGTACAAGACGCTCCTCAAGGAGTTCCCCAACTACGAGCGCATCGACGAGGTGATGTTCTATCTTGGCCGTGGTCTGCATGCCGCGGATAAGAAGAAGGAAGGCGCGGGCTACATGCTGCGCCTCACCAAGGAATACCCCAAGAGCAAGTTCGCCACCCGCGCCTACCTGGCGGTGGCCGAGTACTACTTCGACAGCGACCTGTTGTTCGCCGCCAAGACCAACTACGAGAAGGTCTTGGAGGAGAAGGGTGGCCAGGACTACCCCTACGCTCTCTACAAGCTGGGCTACGTGCACTACAACCTGAAGGAGTTTGATGAGTCCATCAAGTCCTTCCACGGGGTGGTGGAGCTCTCCAAGGGCCAGGACAAGCGCAAGGTCTACTTCACCTCGCAGGCCTATGCCGGCCTCGTGCTGGTCTACGCCGAGGTGCCGGACGGCTGGAAGCTGGCCCGCGACTACTTCCGCGGCGTGGGGGGGGACACCCTGGCTGTTGAGCAGCTGGAGCGCATCGCGCGCCTCTACAACAAGCAGGACAAGGGCGAAGACGAGATCGCCATCTACGAGTACCTGATCGGCGCCGACAAAGAGGGTGCCAAGGTGCCGGAGTACGCCGAGTACGTGACGGCGGCCTTCAAGAAGCAGGAGAACATGGAGAAGACCGATCAGGTCATCAACCGGTTCTTCACCTACTTCGATCCCAAGGGCTCCTGGTTCGCGGTCAACAAGGACAAGGAAGAGCCCATCACCCGGGCGCGCCAATTCCGGGAGGACCAGCTCGATTGGCTCATCAGCACCTACCACAAGGGTGCCCAGGACTTCGACAAGGACTCCAAGCCCGAGAAGGCCGACGCCTACTACAAGAACGCCGCCAAGTACTACGAGGTGTTCATCAAGGCCTTCCCCGACTCGAAGGACCTGTACGAGAAGGAGTTCTTCCTCGCTGAGATCTTCTTCTACGAGATGAAGGACTGGGAGAGCGCCTCCCAGTGGTACGGCGCCACCGTCACCCGCGACGCCAAGGGCAAGTACTCCCGCGACTCCTCCTACCAGATCATCCTCGCCCGCGAGGCGCAGATGTACGTGGCTGGCCTGGTGGAGAAGCCCGACTGGATCGACTCGCTGAAGAAGGATGCCAAGAAGGGCGCCAAGGCCAAGGACGCTGACGTGACCTACGGCGACCGCAACAAGGACGACAAGGAGTTCATGCCGGTCCCCGAGCAGCCGCTCGCCGAGACCGAGACCCGCTTCCTCGACGCCTGCACCAAGTACCTGGAGCTGTACCCCAAGGACGACGAGGTGCCCTCGATCTCCTTCCGTGCGGCCGAGATCTACATCAAGAAGGGCCACTACGCCGAAGGTGTGCAGCGGCTGGAGGTGATCATGGAGCATCACCCCAAGCACCAGTTCGCTGGTTTCGCCGCCGCGACCCTGTTCGACTCGAACTACCGCCTGCGCCGCTGGGATCAGATGGAGCGCTGGGCGCGCTACATGCTCGATCGCAAGAACTACAAGGTCCTCAACAAGGGCCAGCTCGAAGGCGTGATCGCGGTGTCGATCAACAACTACGCCACCGAGCTGCGCGACAAGGGCGAAAAGGACAAGGCCGTCGGCGAGTGGCTGCGTTTTGCCAAGGAATTCCCCAAGCACGACAAGGCCGCCACCGCGGTGTTTAACGCGGCCGCGGTCACCGAACAGCTGGAGAAGACCGAGCAGGCCATTGACCTGTACGAGAGCCTGATCAAGCGCTACCCCGACACCGACCAGGCCGTCGAAGCGCACTTCGTGCTCGGTGCCCTCTACGAGAGCCAGACCGACTTCGAGCGGGCCGCGACCTACTTCGAGGACGCCGCGGACTCCCTTGAGAAGCGCAAGAAGAAGGATCCCAACGCCGACGTGGCCAACGTGGCCAACTCTCTCTACAACGCCGGCGCCATCCGCGGTGCGTTGGAAGAGCATGATCGCGCCATCGGCATCTTCGGGGCCTTCATCAAGAAGTTCCCCGACAACGAGGCCACGCCTGAGGTCTTCTTGAAGATGGGCGAGCTGTACGAGGCCAAGGGCGACTACAAGTCGGCCCAGAAGACCTACGACGACTGCATCAAGAAGTACCTCAAGACCCGCGCCGACATCGTCGTGGAGTCGCTGCTGCGCAAGGGCAAGGCCTACCAGAAGGAAGGCAGCAAGAACGCTCGGGCCTCGGCCAGCAAAGAGTTCAACAACGCAATCCAGACCTTCAAGAAGCTGCCCGAGGACGTCCGCACGGGCACCGAGCTGACCAACAAGAAGATCCGCCGGTCCGTCGCCGAGGCGCACTTCCTGTTGGGTGAGTACGTCTACGCTGATTTCGAGGCCGTGGAAGTCCGCTTCCCCGACAACGTGCTGCGTAAGACCTTGGTTCAGAAGGCGAAGTTGCTCGAGGACTCAGGCAAGCTCTACTTCGAGGTGCTCGACTACAAGGCCCACGACGTCAGCGCCGGCGCCCTGTTCCGCATCGGCGAGAGCTACTACCTGTTCGCCAAGAGCCTGTTTGACCTGCCAGTGCCTGAGTCGCTGACCGAGGACGAGAAGATCCTCTACCGCGCCGAGCTGGACGACAAGGCCGCGCCCCTCCAGGAAAAGGCCATTGAGGCCCTCGGTCGCGCGCTGAGCCTGGCCCACGAGAACCACGTCTACAACGAGTGGTCTCGGCGGTCGGCCACCGTGCTGGTGAAGTTGAGCCCGGAGAAGTTCCCCGTGCTCGACGACGCCGTGGTCAACACCGACTGGGACGTCCCCGCCACGTTCTCCCGTGACTTCTTGACCGATCCCGCCGCCAAGCTCGGTGACGAGCCCAAGCCCGAGCCGAAGGCCGCCCCGGCGCCCGACGCGGCCGGCAAGGCGGCTGGGGCTGCTGCCGATCTGGCCGCTGACAGGGCTGCCGATCAGGCCGCTGACAAGGCTGCCGATCAGGCCGCCGACAAGGCCGCCGACAAGGCTGCCGACAAGGCTGCCGGCGCCGCCGGCGGGAAGGGAAGCAACTGATGCGGACCCCCACTTCGCTTCGTTCCCTGGCGCTGTTCGCCGGCGTCTCGTTGGCCAACCAGGCCTGCGGCCCCAAGCCCCCCCCGCCGCCACCCGACGGCGTTGGGCCCGACAAGGTGGTCCAGCAGCCGGTGAAGGCGCAGAGCCTGACGCCGGAGGCGGAGGCGGCTTTCCGTGCGGGTGTGACGGCCCTGCAGGCAACGCCCGCCGACTATGCCAAGGCGGTGGAATCCTTCGAGAAGGCCACCACCATCTGGCCGGACTATCCGGCGGGCCTGCTGAACCTGGCCTTCACCTACGAGAAGCTCGGTCGCCACGCCGACGCGGCGGTCACCTTCCGCAAGCTCATCAAGCTCAATGCCAACGACTCCGGGGTGGCGTTGGCCCTGGGGCGCTCCCTGCTGCTGTCGGGCGAGCCCGAGCAGGCCATCACCGAGTTTGAGTCGGTGCTGCGCAAGGACCCCAACGACCTCAAGGCGCGCAACAACCTGGCCGCGGCCTACCTCGAGAAGGGCGACAACGAGACATCGCTGCGCTACGTCAAGGAGGTGCTGGCCGTCCAGCCGAGGAACGTGCCGGCGATCGTCAATCTGGGCCTGCTCTACCTCAAGCAGAAGAAGCTGCCCCTGGCCCTGCTGATGTTCAACAAGGCCATCAGCTACGAGGAAGAGAACGAGAAGGCCAACAACGGCACCTTCTCACCTGACAACCTGGCCCGCGCCCAGAACAACCTGGGGCTGACCTACTACGCCATGCAGATCATTCCGCTGGCGGTCACCTCGTTTGAGAAGGCCATCGCGCTGAGCCCCAGCATGGATGAGTCTCGCCTCAACGTGGCCTCCATCTACCTGGACTACCTCGACTATGGCGCCGCACTCCCCCAGTTCCGGGCGGTGCTCGATCGCTTCCCCAAGCACTACCAGGCCATGGTGGGCGAGGCGGATGCGCTCTACGGCACCGGCGACTATGCGGGGGCGGCCAAGGTCTACCAGGACAGCCTGGCACTGAAGGACAACAACCCTGAGGTGTTGCTGCGCACCGGCAAGCTTCACGAGGAGCAGCTGGGCAAGCCCAAGGAAGCGCTGCCTTTCTATAAGAAGTATCGCGACGTTATCAACGCGCCGGCCAACCACCCCATCAACCAGACCATCCAGTTCCTGGAGCAGATGGACGACATGAAGGCGCAGCCCGCCGAGCCCGAACCCGCCGCGGGTGAGGGTCAGGCGCCGCCCGCTGAGGGTGCTGCGGCCCCCGGGTCGGCGGCCCCCGGGTCGGCTGCCCCGGCTGCAGCCCCCGAGTCGGCTGCCCCGGCTGCAGCCCCCGAGTCAGCGGCGCCTGCGGCGGCTCCGGAGTCGGCGGCCCCGGCAGCCGCGCCGGAGTCGGCGGCCCCGGCAGCCGCGCCGGAGTCGGCAGCGCCTGCGGGTGAGCCCAAGAAGGCTGAGGGTTGATCTGCCGCCCTCGGCTCGTCATGCTGAGCGGAGACACACGCCCCCACCGGGGATGAGGAGAATCGAGATGAAGGCACTCACCTTGATGTTTGTTCTGGGCACGATGGCGGGCCCCTTCGCCGCCCTCGCTCAAGACGCACCGCCGGCAGGCGAGGCCAAGACGAAGTTCTACAACTTCGACGACCTCCTCATCGACGGCGAGTACAAGAAGCCCCAGGTGCTCTACACCGATGCGCGCCAGCGCGTGAAGTTTGAGCGCCTGCTGAAGCTGAAGAAGGACTTCCTGCCGAGCCTCAAGGCCACGGCGAAGGACGCTTCCCTCCGCTGATCGCCCGCGTCTGGGGTGCGCGGGGAGCGCCTGGCCTGGGCGGCCTCGCAAACACCTTCACGTTCGCGCGGACAGTCCTTCGAGCCCCCTGCGTAGTTCAGGTCAGTGGCGGGTGAGCCGAAAAGGGCGCCAGCTTGGCTGGTTGCTTTTTTTGGTGCCCGGCGTGCCAGCAATGCCGGCAGGATGCTTGCGGGTCCAAGTTTTGCGCCCCTATAATCATCCGGCTCCGGCAAGACTAGATCGCGAAGCGAAACGGCCCTCGGTCTTTCGCTCCGCCAAACCGCCTTGGTGTGCCCCCGGCCGGTTGGGAGAGTCGCTTCAATGAGGATCGTCTGCGACAGCTGCGGCGCGAAGTACCAGATCAGCGACGATAAGGTCCGCAACAAGGTCTTCAAGATCCGTTGCAAGCGCTGCACAAACGTCATCGTTGTTCGGGCAGGGCAGGACCAGGGCGGTGACGGCCCTGCAGGCCAGTCCATCGAAGAGCCCGCTCGCCTCGCCGACCCGGGGGTGGCGGAGGAGACTTCCGACGCCATCTGGTATGTGGTCGTCAATCGGGAGCAGCTTGGCCCCATGACCAAGGCGGACGTCGAGGCGCGCTTCGAGCGCGGCGAGATCGATGCCGAGACGTTCAGCTGGGCCGAGGGTATGGGCGAGTGGATCCGCCTGGGCTCCATTCCCGAGTTTGCGGACCTGGTGATGGCGGCCGCTCCGCCAGCGCCCTCTCC
>Ga0075163_10006389_pt1 | contig 15598 bp, 14 predicted proteins | sample JI1023141ADNA_FD_71478 | JGI IMG/M metagenome (GOLD analysis project Ga0075163, IMG submission 71478) | Wastewater effluent complex algal communities from Wisconsin, to seasonally profile nutrient transformation and Carbon sequestration -... | ecosystem: Engineered > WWTP > Effluent > Algae... | reverse complement strand
GACCACGACGCACGAGCTCATCGGAGATGTGACTGCCGAGGAAGCCGCTGCCCCCCGTGACCAGCACGCGCATCGGGTTCTCCTGCGACATCAGACGGCCACACACCCCCGGCACGGCACCAGGGACTGGCGCTGCCGCTCGAGGTGCTTCTCTCGCAGGGTCGTATAGCCCTTACCGGTCCAGATGTCGCTCACGGACTCATCCCCGACGGTCCCCGGGCACAGGAACGACCGGTAGTCCACGTCGCAGGGGTTCATCTTCCCGTCCCACCACACGAAGGCGCGGCGCCAGAGGTCCGAGCAGGCCTCCTCGATGCCGTTCGGCTCGTTCTCGTAGGCGTTCTCCCACGGGTTGTAGTCGACGAAGGCCACCTGGTCGACGTACTCGCGCCAGAAAGCCTCGATCTTCTGGTGATCCTGCCGCTCGCGGTCGAACGCGACTCCCGAGACGCGTGTGATGAGCCGTGACTGCGGGTAGTCGCGCTCCTTGATCTCCTTGAAGCGGGCGATGTTGCCCATGACCTTCTCGAAGTCGCCGTTCACCCGCAGCTGCGCGTAGGTCACCGGGTCGGCGGCGTCAGCCGAGAAGACCAAGGTGTTGGGCTCCGCCTGGAGGATCGCGTGGGCCTTCTTCTCGTCGAGGAACGTCGCGTTGGTGTTCATCTTCAGCCCGAGGAACTTGCCCGAGGCGTAGGCAAGCATCTCCTCGATCCCCTTGGTCATCAGCGGCTCTCCGCGTGAGGCCATCGTGATGAACTCGACGTTCCCCTCGAGCTGGTCGACCAGTTGCTTGAACAGCTCGACCGGCATCTGCCCCGCGTGCCCGTTCTTGCGCTGGGTCAGGAGGGGATCGGTCTGGAAGCAGAAGACGCAGCGGAAGTTGCAGATCGACGTGGGCTCGATCTGGACGCACGGCGGGAACTGATCGAGCTCCTTGGTCGTGGGGAAGACGTCGTATCGGTAGCGGTGGTAGAGGTAGCGAGGCAGGTCGGCGTCATCGATGCGCGCCATCTCCTCGATGACGTGCGGGCGCAGGTGGAAGGTGCTGGGCAGCCGATCAGCGGGCGCCACGTCGAGGTCGGCAAAGGCGCGCTCGAGAATCACGACCATCGAAGGATCCAGGTTCAGGTCCGCCAGGCCCGCTCGGATGGCGGCCAGCCGGCCGATGACTGCCTCGACCGAGAAGTCGCCGGCGACGGATTGGAAACTGTCGCCTTTACGATACAAGCGTGGCGTATTCAGGACGGTGCTCCTCACGGGCAAATGCGATGACGCAACTGTGACGAGTCTAATGCTCTGGGCCCTGCCCGAGCCCCCGCCCGCTTCCGAGGGAGCGGTGGCCCTCTGGCAGCAGTTCCTGCCCGAGGGAGCACCCGAAGGCCTGTACTCCCTCCCCCAGGAGGTGAACCACGATCGCGACCGGCTTCGCGCCGCCTATCTCGCGTGGCTGCACGAGGTCGGGCAGCGGCCGAGGCGGGGCCGGTCCCTCCGCGACCGCATGCAGATCCGACCCGGCCTGAGCTACTGGTGGATGACCATCCCGGCCGACTTCTCACTCGAGCCGGACTCCCCCGCGTACCGAGCGGTCCGCCTCATGGCCTTCGCCCATCTCGCCGACCGCCTTGAGGCGCGCACGATCAGCGTCGCGACTCGGGATCAGTCGCTCGCCCGAGCGGTCGCCGCGTGGGTCAGGACGACGGACCGACAGATCACCGTTATCCGTCCCCCCTCCGCCGAGAACGCCCCCGGAGAGCGTGGCGCCAAGGGCCTTCGGCAGTCCCTCTACCGTGCCCTCCCACCATTGGCGGCCGCGCGGGTCCTGGCCTCCGCGATCCGGTCGCCCAAGCACGGACATCGCCAGCGACTCCAGGTCGAGCCGGGAGGCATCAACTTCGTCGACTACCTCGCCCACCTCGGCCCGAACGCGCGCCTGAACGGCGAGTTCGACTCCAACTACTGGGGCCCGCTGGTACACCTGCTCGACGACGTCGGTGAGCCCATCACCTGGCTCCACATCTCAGGCGATTTCGCCACGCCCACAGTCGTTGAGGACGATGAGCGGCTCGTCGCAGCCTTCAACGACAACCCCGGTCCTCACGTGCACCACCTCCTCCACTCGCATCTGACGTGGGGTGTGCTGGCCCGATCCAGCCTCGACTACCTGCGCATCGCGAGCTTCGGGTTGCGGGTGGTCCACCGCAGGGGCTCCCTCGACGACACGGTCACTGGGCTGTCTCTGTGGCCCGTGTTCCGAGCGGCGTACCGCGATCAGTTCTTCGGGCGGACGGCGATGCTCAACGCCGTGTGGATCAACCTGATGAGCGCTGCCGTCGACGCCCTCCCCCATCAGCGACTCGGCGTCTACCTCTTCGAGAACCAGCCATGGGAGATGGCCTTCCAGCATGCATGGCGTCGGGCCGGGCACGGCGAGCTCATCGGGGTGGCCCACACGACCGCGCTCTTCTGGAGCACTCGCCTGTTCAAGGACCCTCACGACATGTGGTCAGACGTTGACGAGGCGCCCATGCCGTGGCCGGATGCCGTTGCCGTCAACGGTCCAGCGATGCGTTCGGCGTGCGAGCGTGCCGGGTACCCATCGAACAGAATGCTCGACGTGGAGGCGCTCCGCTTCCTGCCCATGAGTGGGACCCACGCCCCTGAATCGCGCGGCGCGAGCACACGAGTACTGGTGCTCGGGGAGTACTCCGCCTCCCTGACCGACCACGTCGCCGGCATGGTGCTTCGCGCCGTCGAGATCGACCCGCGGGGGCTCGAGATCGCGATGCGACCACATCCCGCGGCAGGAGCCAGCGAGGTCGGTTCACGCGTCCCCCGAGACGAGCATCACACCCTCGCCGAAGCCCTCCACTGGGCCGACGTGGCGGTCTGCGGGGTTCATTCGAGCGCCGTGGTGGAGGCGTCGTCCTCCGGGCGCCCAACAGCCGTCATTGCCGATCCGGCGGCATTCACATCGAGCCCTGGGGAGGGACTCCCGAACGTGCACGTGGTGTCCACTCCGGAACGCCTGTCGACGCTCCTCCATGCAGTGCCCATGGCCACCACCACGCCTGCCGCGTCCTCAGATGCAGATCGCCTGTTCGACGCCGGGCTTCCTCGTTGGGCTCGATCCCTGGCTCGAGGACGTGCCCTACGGACTGACTGATCTCGTCGCCGATCGGTACCGAACTCACGAGCCCAGGCTCACACCACGTATCGGCTCGCGGCATAGAGTCGCAGGTTCCGTTCGTCTCGGAACCAGTCCAAGGTCGCGGCCAGACCCTCGTCGAGTGACACCCCCGGCCGGAAGCCTGTCAGATCAGTCAACCGGCTCGCGTCGCACACGAGACGGGTCACCTCCGACGCTTTCGGCCGCAGGCGCTCCTCATCCTCGGTAGTGGGGACGTCAGTGCCCAGAAGGTCCTGAATCCGGCGGATCAACTGCGCAATCGAGGTCTCGACCCCTGAGCCCATGTTGATCGTCTCGCCGACGCACGCCGGTGTACGGGCGATGGCCATGAAGGCTCCGACCGTATCCGCGACGTAGTTCAGGTCTCGAGTCGGTCGCGTGTCCCCGACTCTCAGGACGTCACATCCTTGCATGAGTTGCGCAACCACGCTCGGAATGATCGCCCGGGCCGACTGCCGAGGTCCATACGTGTTGAACGGGCGTGCGACCACCACGGGAAGGTCGAAAGACAGGTGGAAGCTGATGGCAAGCGAATCGGCCGCAATCTTGGACGCGCTGTAGGGCGACTGCGGCTGCAGGGGATGACTCTCAGTGATCGGAACGCTGATGGCCGAGCCGTAGACCTCGCTGGTGGACGTGTGGATGAAAGTCGAGACTCCGCTCCTGATCGCCGCACTGCACATGTTCACCGTTCCGTGAACATTGGTGTCGACGTAGCTGCGTGGCGCGCGATACGAGTAGGGAATCCCGATGAGGGCCGCAAGGTGGTAGACCGTGTCGATTCCCACGGTGAGGTCGTCGCAGGTGCCCGAGTCCCGGATGTCCCCCAGCACCAGCTCGACATCATCAAGAACCGGGCTCTCGTCCATCCACCCGTACGAGCCGAGAGAGTTGTACATCGCCAGTGCGCGAACCGAGAATCCCTGTCGCACCAGCGCCTCGACGAGGTGCGAGCCGATGAATCCGTCTGCCCCGGTGACGAGGACCTTTCTCATGGCAGAACTCTAGCAACGAGAGGCGGGTCACCCGTCACGATCACCGCGGCCCTCCAGCCTTCGGAGCATGAGCAACTCCGCCAGGTCGAAGTCCAGAGGCGTGTCGATGTCAACAGCCCTCTCCCCCGGGACCACAACGCCTCGTACGACACCGCTCCACATGCCAGGCGACTCGATCACGAACCGTGTCCACGCGGCATAGGCGAGGCCGGTGATGTCGAACACGATGGGAGCGTCCTGTCTGCGAGTGACGTCACCATCACCGTCCCGAAGGAGCCTGACGAAACCAGACGAGTCCCTGCGCACCATGGTGAACCAGGGGTTCGTGGTGGACGGAGTGACGCAGATAGACATGTCTGCCGCGTCATCGAGCGCATCGATGCAGGCCTGGACATCCTCGCTCCGTCGCAAGGGTGACGTCGCTGGCAGACTGACGAACTGAGAGAACGGACCGTGGTTCTTCACCACCCAGTCCGCCGCGTGCTGCCAGGCCAACCACTCCGGGGAGTCATCCTGCGCCAGCGCAGGTGGCCTCGTAATGACGTGGCACCCCATGTCGTCCGCAATGCGCGCCACTTCGGAGTCATCCGTCGACACGAAGACGCCGTCGAACTCAGGCATGCTCAGCGCGAGCTCGAGAGAGTAGGTGATCAGCGGACGACCGGCCAGGGCGCGGGAGTTCTTGCCCGGCACCCCCTTCGATCCGGCACGAGCGAACACGAAGGCGTTGCGTGTCACTGAGTGGTCCCGCGCATGAGGGCCATCTGCGCTCGGCCGCAATCCACAGTGTCCTCCATGACAGAATCGTTCACACGTGAGGAACATGCTAGTCACGCTGAACTGACCGCGGCTACGGCACGAGTATGCAGGGAGTAGACAGCATGATCACCATCCACTGCGGTCTGCACAAGACGGGAAGCAGCTCGATCCAGCTGGCACTGAGCCAGCTGGATCAACCGCGTGGAGTGCCGATCATCGTCCCCACCGGGGGCCTTGACGATTCGACCTCGACGTGGGCCTCGCGCTTCTCATCACTGCGCTCGAACGACGGCGCGGTGATGAGCGATGAGAACGTCCTCGGTTCCCCACTTACCGGGTACAGCGACGCCCCAGAGCGCATCGCTGTCCTTCGCCGCAGCCTCAAGGGAACCGACTACAGACTCGTCCTCTATGTGCGACCGCAGACAGACTGGCTCCCCAGCGTCTACCTGCAGGGTGTACAGGAGGGTCGCTTCATCGATCCTGGGAGCTTCTGGAGCGAGTGCTCGCAAGCTCCGTTCCTCCGCTGGACGAACCTTGTCGAGCTGCTCGAGCGGGAGGGTGGTGCCGTCGAGGTGGCCGTGCGTGCCTATGCGCCGAGGCGGGACGTGGTCGCGGACTTCTTCGCCGTGGCAGGCCTGCGCCTATCGCGAGCACTGGCACGGGCGACACCCCGCGAGAACGTCTCCATCACTGCGAGCCAGGCTCCTCTGCTCGCACTCGTCGGCGACCTTCCTGGGGTGACGGTGGCCGAGCAGAAGGCTCTGCGATCGGTCTTTCAGTCGATCCTGAGAGCCGGTGCGGCCGAGGGATCATCGCCATTCACGTCAGACATCCAGACGTCGATCAGCACGACCTTCCATCCAGACTGGGAGTTCCTGGCCCAGAGGGCCGCCACACAGCCCGGCGCTGACGCCGACGCGATCACCGCCGTCCTTCGTGAATGGCGGACGGATCCGCGCCCGTACGCCGGGAACTCGATCCACGACGGCCCCGTTCAGGCCGAGGCTCTTCGGAGTATCCGCGTGCTGGCCGGCGCACTCGACACGGTGCACCCCACCACGGCCCGCCGAGTTCTCAACCAGGTCCGGCGAGATCCCTTCGGACTCCCCAGCGCAACGCTCCGCGAACTGCGCCGTCGGCGCCGACGCCCTCACTGACGCGAGTCACTGCGCGTCGTCGGCCAGGTCATGGTCTGCTCGACCGCGGCCGAGGGCACTCGGAGTGCCGATGTCGAGCCAGTAGTCGTCGAGTCGTGCAACGGCCACATGCTCCCCAGCATCGACGAGACTTCCGAGAAGGTCAGGCATGTCGAAGTGCTCACCCTTCGGTACCTCAGCCACGGCTTCCTGCGACAGGACCGCCACCCCGGCACTGATCAGATCCTCGCGAATCGGCTTCTCGTCTATGCCGAGGAGGCGACCGGTCGACTCCTGCACGACGCCGTAGGGCAGCTCACTCACGTGGTTGACGACGCCGAGCGTCGCACAGGCGCCGGAGGAGAGGTGAGTGTCCACGAATGCCCCGAAGTCGATGGCCGTGATCAAGTCCCCGTTGATGACCAGGACGCATGCACGCTGCTCCTCCGGGAGGAGGCTCACCGCCCCGACCGTACCGAGCGGCTCCCTCTCCCGCAGATAGCCGATCTCGATCCCGAGGTCCGTGCCATCGCCGAAGTGGTCCTCAATGTCCCTTGCACGGTAGTGAACGGACAGCCACACGCGTTGGAACCCCTGGAGTACCAGGCGACGAATGGTGGCCTCGGCCAGCGGGACTCCACCCACCCTCACGAGGGGCTTGGGCACGTGATCAGTCAAGGGGCGAAGGCGGCTGCCTCGACCACCGGCCATGATCACCACCGACTCAGGTCGGGCGTCCGCGGTCTGCCCGGGCGAGTCGAACAGGACACCCGCCACCCGTCCCTCCGGATCGACGAGGGGAAGCGCGTGGATCGAGAGCCGACGCATACGTGAGAGAGCCTGACCGCCGTTCATGCCGACCGTTCCGACGGCGGGCGCCGCGTTCATCGCTTCATGAACGGTTGTGGAGAGGTCTGATCCGCGGAGCAGCGCGCGCCTGACATCGCCATCCGTGACCGTCCCCACAAGGTGATCCCGCTCGTCGACCACCAGAAGGATCTGCGCTGCTGTCTTGTCGAGCAGTTGAAGGGCCGCCGTCAAGGACATGTCCGGGGACACCACCAGCTCGCGCCAGCTCAACGCCTGCATGTCGCCCCTCCCCTGCACACAACGTCCAGACCCGTCCGCACACGATGGTCAGTCGTCCGGGCGCTGACCCTAGGCGTCGAGGACAAGGCCTTTGGCCACGACGTCCCAGAACGACCCCGTGTCCTGTCGGCTCTCCCGAATGAACTGTCGGAAGAAGCGTTCGTAGCGTCCCACATCGATCTGGGGAAGCGTGATGGAGGTCGGCAGCGACTCGACCTCCAGGCGTCGCCAGCCGAGTTGCCGACTGAGTGCCGCCTTGAGATCTCGCTGGTAGCGGAAGTCGGCACTCGACTCCAGGACGAGAGCTGGCCTCCTCAGGCCCACCACGACCGTCACTGCGTCGGAGGGGTGGTTCAGCAGGACACACCTGGAGGTGGCCACGACCTGCGCCGTGCCCCCATAGACGACACGGCGGTTGCCGTAGGCCTCCTCAAGAATGCCCGGTCTCGCTCGCGGGTGGGCGGCAATCGTCACCGCCATCCCGGTTGCCTCCTCGATCCAGTCGAATGCGCAGCGCATTCGCGCGAAGTACAGCTCCGGTGTCGACTGGGGCAGCTCGAGGGCGAGCGTCGCGAAGTCCGGGTGGAGTGGACCCAGCCCATCAATGAAGGCAATCGAGTCACATTCCTCGTAGGGAGTGGCAGCGATGCCTCTGATCAGGTCGTAGTCGAAGGAGTGCACCACATGTGTCCGAGTCGACGAGTCGGTGAGGAGTGGGTCGACCGCGCACGAGGAGGCCGCGAGAAAGACATCATCCAGTGGGCGGATGCCCATCCGCCTGCGGCGACGGGGCAGCACGAAAGGACCGTTCTTGACGAAGCTCAGAGCCTTCGCAACAGCATGCGCGAGGCTGTAGCGGATCCGAAGGAGGGCGAACTCAAGGGCGCCCCACTCGTCTTGATAGGGACGTGACTGGATGTCCGGGTACGACTCGTCCCACGGAGCACGACCGATGACCCCACAGAAGGTGGACGGCGCGTTCGACACGATGGCGAGGACCTCGCGACACCGCTCGGCCTCGCCCCGGGCGACCCCCAGAATGGAGATCACGACGTCACGCGACGACAGCGAACGGCAGGCATCGGTCAACGCGTCGAGGCTCTCCATGCGATGAATCCGTACATCCCTCGCGCGGTCCGCCCACTGCTGCTCGGCACGCGGAAGGGTCAGGGGAGCGAGCTCCCAGTATTCAACGGAGAAGCCTGCTCGCTGGAGCGCCTCGGCCCCGAAACGGGCCGCGTCCCGCTCGCTCAGGGGTGACTCGACGAGGATCGCGACACGACGTTCACCGCCTTGCCTCGGCAGCTGGGGCCTCGTGGTCACGCGCGGAATACTACGTCGCTCACGTCTCCCCTCCGGTCGGGTACAGTCCGTCAGGAGCCGGGCGCTCCGTTCACGCAGGGAGAGTCAGTGGGGATCTACCGCGACCGCGACCGCCAGCGGGAGTATCGGCTTCTAGCACTCTCGGATGACGTTCGAGACCTCTCGGGACGCCAGGGACGCAGCGAACTGACGGACGCCATCTCACGCCACATCGTCGAGCTCCTGGCGCCCGGGTCCTCGGCTCGGATCCTCGACATCGGCTGCGGCGATGCGAGCCTGCTCCGGATCCTCGAGCGCGAAGGTCACCAGGGCGCTCTGACGGGCGTGCTCCCCTCACCGGAGGAGGTCCAGAGACTCGTGGAGTCGCTTGCCCTCTCTGGATCGCGGATCGACATCGTCCTGGGAGACACGGAGAAGACGGGGCTGGCAGCGGGGTCCTACGACATCGTCATCGTCAACGGCGTGCTCCACCTTGCTCAGCCGGATCCCCACGCGAGTCTCTTGGAGTTCCACCGGCTCCTTTCCCGCGGTGGAACCGTGTTCCTGGGCGAGATCCCCGACCGGGACGAGTTCTCGCACCACGCCCAGTACACCTCGGCCATCGACTACCTGGTTCATCAACGCAGCCCTCGGGAGTTCGCCAGCGGTGCGGCCCGCGTGGCGCGGTACGCATTCACGCGCAGGCCCTTCCTCGAGCGTCAGAGCACGGTCTTCCACGCGACTCCCACCGTCTTCCAGGGGATGCTGGAGGCCGCCGGATTCGACGACGTCTCGTGGAGGCGGCAAGGTGCGTCCGAGGCAGGGGGGCAGGTCGTGGAGAGCGCGACCCGATGGGACTACACCGCCCGCGTGAGGTCAGTCTCATGAGAGTGGCGATCCACCAGCCTCAGTACCTTCCCTGGACCACCCTCATTGCCAAGGGCTGCTTCGTCGACACCTTCATCCTGCTCGACGACGTGCAGTTTCAGCGGCGCGGCTTCCAGAACCGGACTCTCGTCACCCACGCGGGGCAGGACACCTATGTGACCGTTCCCGTTGAGAAGCACGATCAGAAGACGGCCATCCAGGACATCGCCATCTCCTACGAGACGCCTTGGCAGGACAAGCACATTCGGACGTGGCAGATGCTCCTCGGACCGCACTGGGACGACAACCCGGAGGCCGTGGACGACCTCGTCGCGAGGCTGCGGAGGAGTCCGAGGCTCCTTCGGGACTACACGGTCCCCACGATGGAGTGGATGCTCGAGTGGGCAGCCATTCCCTGCGACACGGTCCTCGCTTCCGACCTCAACGTCCAGGGCGACCGTGAGTCCCGGATCGTTGCCCTGTGCACCGAGATCGGTGCGACTGAATATGTGTCAGGGACGGGCGCATCCTCGTACCAGACCCGGCAGGCGTTCGACGCCGTGGGCGTGGAGCTGACCTACCTGCATGCCTCCCCGCTGAGCGCGGAGACGACGTCCGACCTTCTGTCGCCGTACTCCGCCGCGAAGAACGTCCTGAAGTACGGCGATCGCCTTCCTGGGCTCATTCGCGAGCAGTTCGAGTGCCGCCCGTCAGACTGATTCGTCCGTCAGTACGGCATGGTCTTGCGCAGGAGACTCGCATCGAGTGGCGTCGACATGAGTACGTCCGCGATCCGAGGGGCTGCGTGGCCATCGCCGTAGAGGCTTGTGGCCCCAGCACGGGACTGTGCGTAGCCCGGATCATGCAAGACCGTCTCCAGGCCCGCACGGACCCCCTGAAACGTTGCAGGAACCCTGATCACATTGCCGGCGACCGTGCGCAGATCCTGCCGACCCCCCACGAGCACCCCGGGAACGCCCATGAACGTCGACTCAGTGACGATCGATGACGAGTTGCCGACGATGGCGGCGCAACGCCTGTACAGGGCCACGAATGTGCGCCGCGGGAAGTTGTGATGCAACCGCAGGAGCTCGCTCTCGCGAGCAGCGGACTCGAGTGCCGAGCGGTAGGCGTAGTTGCCGGGGTCTGAGTTCGGGTAGCTCGCCAGGACGGGCAGCCCCAGCGACAGTGCTCCCCGGACCACCTCCAGGACGTCATCGTGCTCGTGGCCCGTCTCAAGCATCGGCGAAGGGTGGTAGATGAACAGGATGAATGCTGACGCCACGTCGATGCCGACGGCCTCGCTGAGCTCAGCATCGCCTACGTCGGGTTCGCGTTCGAGGACATCGAGGTTCGGTCCTCCCGTGGACCAGACGCGCTCGGGCAGTTCACCCATGCGAATCAAGCGCTCCCGATGGTCCTCGGCCGCCGTGAAGTGCAGGTGCGCGATCTTTGAGATCGCTGGCCTCAGCACCTCATCAAGGTCCGAGGACACGCACCTGTCCCCTCCGAAGACATGCGCCACAGGTATCTGCAGGAAGCTCCCCGCGAGGGCACCTGCCAGCGCCTCCTCCCGGTCACCTGCCACAACGACGATGTCCGGACGGTTCGCGGACAGTGCCCGGATCAGCCCTTCGGCGAGGAGGGTGAACGACAGCGCCCGTCCCTCCCAAGAGTCCGAACTGAGGAGGCTCGTGACCTCGGCGACGACCGGCACATCGCCGGATCGAATCTCCTCGATCCCCATGCCGTGACTGGGAGACAGGTGGCTGGCACCGACAAGCCATCCCGGACGACCACCTAGATCTGCGACAGCGTCGGCGACGGGGAGCAGGATGTCGAACTCCGACCGGGCTCCCGTGACGAAGTGCACGGTTCGAGAAGTCACGTGTCTACGTCTCACGCTTACGTCGGTCGATGAGCGGCTCGTGGTAGAGGGTCACGCTGAAGTCCTGAGGAAGGTAGTCATGCCTGAGGACCACATACGGAGTGACCTCCATCGCTAGCTCATACACACGGTGAGGAGACCACGACCGAATGTGGGGGGCCAGGTCGCCCGGGTAGTAGTCCGTCAGCAGCGAGATGTGGCCGGCAATGGAACTGAGATCGAAGATCCTCGACAGAATCTCGGGGAGTCTCGCCTCGGCATCCTCGGTGTCGATGTTGAAGGTGCCGAAGCAGGCGACATAGTCGAAGGGGGCAGATGGCTCGTACGTGAGGAGCTCCGCGACCTCGAAGGACTCACCCGGGTACTTGGCCGCACTCCTGGCAACCATCTCCTCGGATACGTCTATGCCGACGTAGGTGACCGGTCGGGTCGACTGGCGGACGAACTCCACGAAGGAACCGGTGCCGCTTCCCACGTCGAGAATCGAGCAGTCCTCAACCGGATTCATCTCGAGGAAGGCCAGGAAGCGCTCCCGCTGACTGCGATTGGACGTCTCGACGGCGACATTCTCATCCGCGTGGGCCAGTGCACGCGCGTTCCAGTACGCGCGCGCCTCCGAGTGCTTCACTCCGACCCCTCCCGGTCCCAAGAATGCGTCGAGGCTAGCAGGACGCTGCTTGCTGGCCTCAACTCCTGCTGAACCATCAGCCACGGGAGCCCGAGGCACCGCGCCCGATAGGATTCACGCGGACCGTGAGTCGGAAGGAGCGTGCGTGGTGGCCAGCATCGCCGTTGTGGCGCCTCATCCGGACGACGAGACGCTCGGTGCCGGCGCATCCCTGCTGCGACACGTCAGCCGCGGCGACGAGATCCACTGGATCATCGCCACACGCATCCCCTCCGGTACCGACTTCGGCGGCGTCGATGCGGGTGCTCGCCAACGCGAGATCGACACCATCGCGCAGACCTACGGATTCGCATCGGTCCAGCAACTGCCGAACCCGCCGGCCACACTCGACGCGATGCCGCTCTCTGAGCTTGTCGCCCAGATGGCGTCGGCAATTGCCGCCGTGGCCCCCTCGACTCTGTACGTGCCCTGGCCCGGAGACGCGCACTCCGACCACCGGCTGTCCTACGAGGCCGCGAGTGCAGCGACGAAGTCCTTTCGCTCGAGCTCTGTCACCCGGATCCTCGCCTACGAGGCCCTGTCCGAGACCAACTTCGCCATCAATCCGCTGGTCCCGCCGTTCCGCCCCAACTGCTACCACGATGTGTCGGCTTGGTTCCCCAGGAAGCTCGACATCCTCAGTTCGTGGCAGTCCGAGATACGTGAGCACCCCTGGCCGCGCAGCCTGGAGGCGGCAACGGCACTGGCGACGCTACGTGGATCGGAGTGCGGTGCCTCGCGAGCTGAGGCGTTCGCCATCGTTCGTGAGTTCTCGTAGCCGCTTCGACGGCTCTGCCGCTACTCGATGCACTGCTCGGGCTCGAAGTCGCGACCCGCTGGCCGATCCAGCAGCTCCCACAGACGCATGGGCGACAGGCCGTCCGCAGGCCTCAAGACGACGAGGTCGTCCTCGTGGATCATCTGGCCCTGGCCAATGCGCCGTGACGCGCGCACACTTCGCCTGCCATCTCTCAGCGCCTGCGTCTCCGACGGCATGGGGACCTTGAACCCATCGCCGAGAGCCGCTTCGATGGCGCGGATCCCCACCACCATCTGCTCGAACTCGCGAGGCTCGATCGATGCCGCATGATCGGGACCGCTCTGCGAACTGTCGAGAGTCAGGTGCTTCTCGATGATGGTCGCTCCTCGGGCGACGGCCGCGAGCGAGATGGTCGTGCCAGTCGTGTGGTCTGAGAAGCCCACCGGAAGCCCGAACTCCGCACGCATGGAGTCCATGGCGCGCAGATTCACCTCGCCCACGGGTGCCGGATAGGCGGACACACAATGGAGCAGGGAGACCCTGCGGTCAAGGGTGGCCCGAGCTGCACCATCACTCCAGACCTGCGCGAGGCCGTCACGCGATGGCACGGCCGATGCCTCACTGGTGAAGCCGTATGCCAGCACTTCCAAAGCTTCCTGTACTTCGGCCATCGTGCTCATCCCCGTGGACACGATCACTGAGTCTGCGGCGCGCGCTGTCGCAAGGAGAAGAGGTCCGTTGGTCAGGTCACCAGAGCTCAGCTTGATCGTCGTGAGCCCTAGTTCCTCCGTCAGAGTGGTGAGGCTGGCGACATCGAACGGGGTGGACAGGAACCCCACGCCCAGGGACTCGGCGAATTCGACAAGGCTGGCGGTCTCCTCAGTCGACAGCCGATAGGCCTCAAGCATCTCGCGCTGGGAAGCGCCGACAGCGCCGTTGCGCTCCTGGTACGGCGCCATGCTCGCGGCGCGCGTCGCGAGCAAGGCCGGATCGAACGTCTGCGTCTTCACGAAATCAGCCCCGGCGTCACGCGCGGCCGTCACGAGATCCCGAGCCGTCTCGAGGTTCCCGTTGTGGTTCACCCCGATCTCGGCGATGACCATCGTGTGGTGCACTGTCGCCTCCACGTCAGGACCGCAGGGAGAACTGCTGGGGCATCGCCCGAAGGGCGTCGAGGTTGTCCCGCGCCCACTCCACCATCTCAACGGCCCCCTGCTCCAGCGGGATCGTCGCGTGCCAGCCGAGATCCTCGGTGATCCTCGTGCTGTCGAGCCAATAGCGGCTGTCCTCGGTGGCGCGGCCCGGGGCCATGTCTACGAAACTATCCATGGTCACGCCAGCCGCATCCGCGATGAACTCGACGATGCGCCTGATCGACACGGCGGACTCAGGTCCGGCGTTGTAGACCTCGCCGTTGACGCCGTCGGTGATGATGGCGAAGACGGCCGCCGCGAGGTCGGTCGCGTGGAGGAAGGACTTCTCTGCCACCCCGCCTCCCTCGAGCGGGAACCGCTGGCCGGTCAAGGCGCAGTAGGCCGCGCGCGGCATGACGCGATACAGCTGCTGGCCGGGGCCGTAGGCGTTCGACGGGCGGATGACGTTGGTTGGGAAGCCGATGCTGTCGGCGTAGGTCTTCAGGTGCAGGTCGCCGGCGAGCTTGGACACGGCATACGGACTGGTGGGGTTGGGATGCGAGTCCTCGCGCGACGGGCCGTCGACGGCCGGTCCGTAGACCTCGGATGAGCCGATCTGCATCCAGTGACCGAAGTAGTCGCGGTCGCGGATGTCCTCAGTCATCTTCGCCAGAGACACCACGTTGGTGTCGTAGTAGCGGTAGGAGTCCGTCCAGGAGGTGGCGTACGCGAGAGCGGCGAAGTTGATGATGCACTCGGGGCGCTCGGCATCGAGGATGCGCATGAGTATGTCGTGCTCATGCACCATGTGCGCCTGGTAGTAGGTGAACCGTGGGTCGTCACGACCAACGTCCAGCGAGTAGACCGGCGGCTTGCGCTGGTTGCGTCCGATGCTCACGACCCGCTCGACGTCGGTGTTCGCGAGAAGGTATTTGACCATGTGGATGCCGAACACGCCGTCCCCACCGAGGACGGCGAACCTCCGGAAGCTTCGCGACACTGTCAGACCTCTCCATCGATGGCGTGAGCTTTCCTCTGGAACATGACGGCCTGTGAGACCTCGGACCGAGCCATGACCGTCCTTCCGTCCGTCCGTCCCTCGAAGTAGGCGAGGACGTCGTCGGACACCACGGCGCGCGTCGCCTGCTCGATCGCGATGGAGGTCTGCCCACGTGCCCCGAAGTGGTCCACGATGATGACGCTCTTGCGGCAGTTCGACGCCATCACGTCGACCAGGGCCTGGCGCAGCGCGCGGGTCTCGTGCACCGACGAGGCGAAGATCAGGGAGAAGACATGCGAGAGGATGACGTGATCGACATCGGCGAGCATCAGCCCGCGGACGAAGTCCGGGCTGCTGATATCGCCCACGCTGACCGCGACATTCCGGCTGGGCTCACAGTCACGAACGAGGCCCACCGCCTCCTCGCTCAGGTCCACGCCGACCACTCGGGAGTCCGGGAAGGACTCGACCAGCCACCGGATGTTCTGACCCGTGCCGCACCCGAGCTCAAGGAACGTGTCCCCGTCCTCGTAGCGCAGGAGGTCCGGGAAGGTGTCGGCGAAGTACGCGAGGCGTGATCCCTGCCCGTGGTAGCGACGCCGCCTGTCCTCGATGCCGCTCTCCGGCACCGTGCTGTAGCCGCGCCCTCCCGGCTTGTAGTGCGCGCTGTTGAGCGTGAGGTACTTCTCGAAGATCACGTCCTGGGAGGTGGCGTTGACGACTCGACCAAGGCGCTCCCCTCCGATCGCCGGGTACTTCAGCAGCCGCGCTCCGATGGTCGGCGTGAGGCCCTGCCGATGCACGAAGGCGGC
>Ga0075163_10006387_pt1 | contig 15601 bp, 21 predicted proteins | sample JI1023141ADNA_FD_71478 | JGI IMG/M metagenome (GOLD analysis project Ga0075163, IMG submission 71478) | Wastewater effluent complex algal communities from Wisconsin, to seasonally profile nutrient transformation and Carbon sequestration -... | ecosystem: Engineered > WWTP > Effluent > Algae... | reverse complement strand
CATCAAGTTCATTTAACGAAACAAATGTTCGATTATAAACATCATAAAATGGTGCATTTTTAAAATCATCAAGAGGTGTAACTACTTCTGCCAAAAATGAATCAAATTCCTTAATATGCACATAATATTTAGTTTTTGTCAAAACATTAGATTTTTTGAATAAAACGAAGATTTTCACAAATTCATCAATTAATTCAAGTAATTTTACATATTTTGGCCATGCTATATTGATATTAGCTTGATCGGTAGAAAGCATTTCATTAAAAATACGTGAAATATCTTTATCATTGCCGATAGTTTTTTGAATAACTTTACCACTACCTTTTCTCCCCATTATAAAATTTTAAATTTATAAATAAAATGTACAATGTATAATTTATTATTAATTAATCTTTAATAGATTAAACGTTAATTATAAAATTATATATTTTTTTATGCATTTTAAATTATAATTTTATTAATTAAACATAAATTGTAGAATATTATAAATAACTCATTGTATTAGTTTATAAATTATATTTATAAATTTTAATTTTTAAAATGAGTATACAAGTTATTGATGAGTTTAATACATTAATGAAATTATTAGTTTTAAAAGTAGTAGAGAAATATCCCGACGATCATGAAATAGACAGATCTAAACAACGTATGTTTGCTGCAATAAATATTGATGATAGTATTGCTTTAACCTTATTAGGCCCATCATTATGGAAACATAGAAAACAATTAATCGAAAAAGATGTTAATCATTTTCTAACATATAATTTCGCTGATGATATGCCACCAGCTCATAAACTTGTATATTCGGGATTTGTAATACGTATTTTAAATAAAATTAGAAAAGATATAAAAACATTAACCGATAAAGAATGTAACGATTTATATATAATGATCAAACGAATGCTATACTTATATGCTGAATATATGAAGTTTCAAAAATAAAAAAAATATAACATTTTTGAAACTTCAAAAATTATTGTTTTTGTAATTTAAGATATTTGGTATAGATGATTAAAAGTTGTTTAATATTTTCATACATATCATCTTGTTCTTCTTTATTTAATTTCATGTAATCTTGTTTAATTACTTCGACAATATAATTGATTAATTCTTTATTTTCGGTTTTTAGAATAAACCCATCATATTGGTAATTCATAAAATGATCAACATTTCGTTCTTTAATTTGTTCACGATGGTTCCATAAAGTGGGTCCAATTTTTTTGACAGCTAATAATTCATCAAAACTCATTGCTAAAAAGAACCTTTGTCTTAATCTATACACTTCATGATCATCACTATTCGATTCAGCAATTCTTATAACCATTTTTTTAACAATTAAATTGAATTGATCAACACATGCATCAACCTGTTTAATATATTCTGCCGACATTAATTCTATAATTTATCATTAATATTATATATAATATATATTTTTAAGTGAAAATAAATTAATCGTTCTCTTTCGACATTGCTTGTGCTCGAAATAATGATTCACCATCATCATTCATCATTGATTCATAATCTCCACCACCTAATTTTTTTAACAAATCTCGATCATCATTATCTAATTCTGGATTATTTTTAATAAACCCAGGAGTAATATTATTTGAATTATTTTGTTTGCGTGGATTAAAATCTATTTCTATCTCATCGTCTACAAATTTATTATTTGCAGTTTTCTTTCCTTTAGTTGATTTACTATCTAAATTTTGTTGACGTGCTTTAGCTTGCTCCTCAGTTGCTTTACGCAAATCCATTGTTTTTCCACCAATTTCTTCCTCAGAATCATCTTCAAATTCATATTTATCGCCATTTTTCTTAAGATATTTCATTTCATTACTTAAATAATCATTAGGGATTGATTCTGGTGTAGATTGCAACATATTATTTAAACCCATAGGATCGTTGTTTAGTTGTTGATTTAATATATATTCTTTTTGAACATTTTCTTGATATAATTTAATATTGGTATAAATTTTAGATTTAATTTCTTTATAGCCAATCCAGTATTTATTATCATCGGTAATGACAACGGGTAAACGTGTAACATTATTTTGTTCTAATTCTTTTAAAAAGGATGGTGTTAAAAACTCTGGGTCGATTTTAACTATTTTAAATTTAACTCCCATTTGATTTAGTGTTTTTATAGATGAATCTAAATATTTTAATACAGTAATTGAGTTTTCGTCTGGTTGAACAATTAATTTAAATAATCGCATTTTATTAACTTCAACATTATTTAAATTATTATTTCCACCATTGTATTTATTCATTTTCACAATATATTATAATATCAATTTTAATTTAATATGTAATTTATATCGTTATATATTTATATATCAAATTAAAAACTGAAATCATAATTATATTAAATTAAAATATGTACTAATGTAAAAAATGACTAATCCATATAATGATCTATCTGATCAAAAAACAATTGATAAATTAAGTTGTTCATTAATTGAGTTTATTAATATAACACCAATACCACGGTCATCAACAGTCCATACTCATATAGCTATATTATTTAAACATCCCAAAAATAATCCCATTATATTATCATATGGAGTGAATGAATATGTGAATAATAAAACTCCAATAAATAATTGTAATACAATACATGCTGAAATGAAAGTTATATCAAATTGGCTCAAAAATAATTTTTCTCAAAAATCTATAATTTCATTTAGACGCTCCAAATATAACATTTTTGTTACACAAAAATCTAAAACTGGATCATTTGGAACATCATTACCATGTAAACATTGCGTTGAAAAACTCCATTATTTTGGTATAAATAAAATATATTGGACTAATGTATTTGGCGATATACATTCCGCCAAACCATCAGATTTAATCGATAAACAAATTCTCAATTGCACCTCTGGCAATAGAAAAAAATCCGATTATCACCATTAATTTATAATTTATATTTTTTAAAACTTATAATATAGTATTAATCATTTTCAATCATGATAAATTTAACTATAACTAATGTTCTTGTTGGAATGTTAATATATATATTATTAATAATTACTTGTATATTGTTGGTATGTTTCGAGATTATTCCATCTATACATTTTACTAATAGTGCAGACGATAATAACTTTTATACAAGACTTATTATACTTATTGGTGGTATATTTTTATTAGGTAGTAGTATGCTACTTATATATCCTATAATTAAAGATTAATATGTTCTTTCATAACCTAAGCAATAATTTATAATTAGTTTAAAATATATTTATTTTTATATTTTGTAGTTTTAAAATTGAATTAAATATATATATATTATAAATAAATAAGTTATAAATTCAATGTATATTAAAAATATTAATATAACGGATATAAGAAATAATGAGGCATGGAAGAAGGTTGAATATAAGTATAGAAGGTTTATGCCTAAAACGTTGAGTCCAATTGCGGTATCATTTGAATTGCATAATGTTAATATAGGAATAGCAAATGGTTTGCGTAGAACATTAATTAATGAATGTCTTGGAAAATGTATGACTTTTGAATTACAAAATTTTTCATGTACAAATCCATATATGTTAAACGATTTTGTACTTGGTCGACTACAATGTATACCGATTAATTCAAATATAGATAATAGTCTAACATTTAATATTAACATTACAAATAATGTTAAAACGAGAATTGCGCAAATTAATCAAAGATATGATCGAGTAATTAGAGATTATGGTAAATTAAATGATTATGAAATTAAACAAAAAGAAATCGATCTTAAAGATGCTCAAAATTCTCAAACTATGACAGTATATAGCGGAGATATAGTTTGTAACAAAAAAATCGATCGTTTACCATTCAATGAAACATTTCAATTATGTACATTAGATGATGGCAATGAATTGAAAATATCATCTATTACATTAATTGAAGGTTATGGATATGATCATGCTAGACATTGTTTAACATCATTATGTTCATGTGTACCAATGGATCAATCACCATTAGATTTGCATACAGGTAAGGGTGTTCCAGCAGGATTGGCTGATCCAAAAATTCATAAAATATCGTTTAAAACAAATGGTACGATGGATCCATATACATTAATTGCATATGCATGCAAATCATTAGAAGAACGATTGATTTTTATTAAAGGATTAAAAGACGAATTTAAAACCATTAATAATGAACATATATTGACAATTAAAGGCGAAACTCATACAATTGGAAATATGCTTATGAAAACAATTATAGAAAATGAAAACGTTGAAGGAATAACTTATTATGCAAATATGCATAGTAGATCAATGGAATTAAAAATCAAAACTGATAATGATGTTAAAAAAATCATGGATAAAACCATTACATATCTTATGGATATTTTCAAGAAAATCGAAAAACAACTAGAATCTGGTAAATAATTACACCATTAATTATCATTATATTTTTTTTTACAATAAAAAAATTGAATTGTAATTGCAATTAATATAATTTAACTCATCATGTCACATACTATATACACACAATGCGAATTTGTCAATTCTTTTGCAGTTTATAATTTATAATTACTAGTAATTATTGATGACAGCAATGATACCACATTGCATTTTTTGGTGTTCTTGATCGGACAATTAGAGGTATTGAGACTGATCAACTGCATGCACTTATTAATATGATTGATTCAAATATTGTTGTTGCATCGATTGCTGAACAAAATTTAAAACATTTGCTATCATATGAAGTTAGAACACATTATCCAATTGGATATTTTAACGGCATGGTTGGTATTTTGAACAATATCATGATCAAATATCAAATCGACAAGACAAAATTAATCATTATCAAAAATGAATTCATTGAACAATACAATGCGTACTATCACGTCAAATGTGGACAACCAGCATTTAATGTCGATAAATTCAAAGGAATTAATTTCAATTAAAATTACAATTTACATTTTATTTTTTATTGAAAAAAATTGAATTCAATATTATTATAATAAAAAATACATATAAATATCTACGAAAATGACTGATTATGTGATGGATACATTTTTAATTAATACTAAGAATGAAAATATTAAGATTATTCCTGTAACTGATGTCTGTGAACTTATCGACATGAATCCAAGTTATCCAAAATATCAAGCCTTAGCTGAATCTTTAATGGATAGACTAGTATATAGTTATAATGATGATAATCAATTTGATGATTTGATCAGTATTATTAATTACATTTTACAGAAATTTACACTTGATAAAAATAAATTAGTTTATTATAGAATTAGGTTTATGGAATCTCACAGAAACCAATTAGATGAGTTACATAGGCTCAAATACAAATATGAATCAGATATTAATAATGTTAATAAAGCAATTGAAAGTAGAAAGAATAAGATTAAATTTATTGAAAAAATGGAAGTACCTAATTGTTCTGAGGCAGAAATCATCAAAGTTCAAAATGTCGAATTCAAAAAGAAACTTGAAAATGAAATTAATTCGATGCATGATGCGATCAAAAAAATTAATCAACTCATTGTGAACCTAAAACCACCATCTGATAGAGCATATAAAATCTATACCATTAACATTTAAAATTACAATTTATAAAGTTACAATTTACAATTTACAATTTACAATTTACAATTTATTTTTTATTGTATTTAAAAATTGAATTCAATATTATTATAATAAAAAATACATTCAATAAAAATGTCATATGTTCTATTAAATGCGATTACTGGTGACTTCAGAGATAATCAGAATATGGTCGGTGGTGTATTGTATCATCTTAGTAATACATACACCATTGATAAATTATCAGTTAATGAATTTTGTGCACTTGTTGATACAACTAAAGATCATTATAAAGATTATGATGATCTTGCTAGGTTTTTATTTGGTTATTACAAATTTCTGCTTGAAAAATATATTATATGTATATATAGTGAGACGAAATGGCCTAATAACAAACCTAATATTGATGATTTGGCTATAATGCTAAATTATATTATACAGAATTATCAAATGAAATTAGATATGTCTAGACTGCGTGAATTAAGAGATTACGATATTAATAATATTATAATTAAAATTAACAGATTTATTAAACAAAAAAAAGAGTATGATAATATTATTAATGATATGAAAAGATATAATTCAACTAATTTGATTCAAGTCGAATTACAAAAGAAAAATGTGCTGAATCTTAACAATACAACTAAAGTTATTGAGTCTATGACTGAATATTATTCACGAGAAAAGAATAGATTGCAAAGTTATATTGATAAGGAATACATAACGTTAGATAAACTATTTGCAATTAACCTTTAATCTTATAAAAAAACTATATTTTTCTCATCAAACTACATTTTATAGTAAGTAGTAATTGGTCTAATTTTAATTTTTGTTCCATTAATATCATCATTTATGTTAATTGTCAGTAATCCTTTTTTTCTATTATCATCATTAAAATTAAATGTCATCATTCCGAGATATGCTGAAGGTCTAACTGACAATTTCTCGTATTTTTTTAAAGCAGTAATTTTACATGAAAGGATGACTGAATCAAAGAATATGCATGCAGCAAGTGAGTACGTCACAATGTTCAGTACTCTATTGTTCATTTTAGTATTTTAAGTTATATGAAATTTTCCTAATAATAAAATGTAAGTTTCATTTCAATTTTTTTATTGTAAAAAAATAAAATGTAAACTATATTCTAAATATCATGTTTTTTTATAAAACACTAACTCTAAGTATTTTTTCAGTCATATCAATATGCACCAATCCAAGAAAAACTAGTGGCCTAACTGACAATTGCGCTCCATTTTGTAAATTAATAATGTTATATGCAATGATACTAGAATCAATGACTATGCATGCAGCAAGTGAGTACGTCACAATGTCTAATATTCTACTGCGCATTTTAGTATTTTAAGTTATATGAAATTTTCCTAAATATAAAATATAAGTTTCAATTCAATTTTTTTTATTGTAAAAAAATAAAATGTAAACTATATTCTAAATATCATGTTTTTTTAGAAAAAACTAACACTAAGTGTCGTTATATTTTCGTCATGAGTTAGGTTTATTGTTAGTAACCCAATTTTTTCATTAGGACTATTATAATTAATTGCAAACAAACCGAAACCGATTAGTGGTCTGGCTGTATATTTATCGTATTTTTTTAATTTAATAATATCATATGCAACGAAAATAGAATTAATGGCAATGCATCCCGATAGTGCAGACCACACAAGATTCAATATTCTATTCATCGTTGGATTATATTTATTATTTTTGATAATTGATAGTAACCACCAATCAATAATATCATATAGCTGACTGATACTAGCACTAATGAGTAAGAATGCAACAAGTGCATATGCAACCTTGATCAATAGTCTATTGTTCATTTTAGTATTTTAAGTTATATAATGTAAGTTTCATTTCAAATTTAAAAAAATGTGAAAAATATTATATTCTTTGAAAAATATCATGTAAATTACAACAGATTCTAAAATGATTTTCCGATGTATTATAATTAGTAAAATAGCCATTTATGTTAATTGTAATTAATCCTTTTTTTTTATCATCATCATTAAAATTAATTGTCACCAGCCCGAGACATACCAATGGTCTAACTGACAATTGCTCAAAATTTTTCAAATTAATAATGTTATATGAAATGATGCTTGAATCAATGACTATGACTGCATCAAATGCATAAGACATAATGTCCAATATTCTATTGTTCATTTTAGTATTTTAAGTTATAAAATGTAAGTTTCATTTCAATTTTAAAATAAAAATCAAATTTAAAATAAAAATAAATTTTAAAATAAATTTGGTATGTAATATATAGTTGTTGTTGTTATTTTGAATGATTATGAGAATAAAACATATAATTTTTATAATTATATTTATAGTTATAATTGTGATATATAAATATCCTGTAGATTCGTTTTTTATTCATGATACTAAATGTACTAATATTAAGGTTTATAAATATGGTGTAGTTGGTAAATTTAAATTAGCATTGTTAGGTGGTGTTCATGGAAATGAACCTGCTGGATCTATTGGTTTAAATAAATTAATATCAAGTGGATATTTTGAGAACATGGCTAATAAATTAAATATTCATATTGTAGTTATTCCTGATGCTAATCCATGTGGTTTGAAACAAAATGTTAGATTTCAGCCAGATATAATATGGCCTGATATTAATCGTAATTTTGGTACAGAAGATGGCAATGGCGTAGTCGCACAAACTATAATTAAGGAATTTGTCGATGCTGATTTAATTGTAGATTTTCATGAAGGATGGTCATGGCATCAAATTGATTCCAATAGTGTTGGGTCAACAGTAATTCCAACAAAGGTACCATTAGCACAAGAAATCAGTAAACTGATCGTATCAAATATAAATAAAACAATTACTGAAAAGAAAAAGCAATTTTTAGTTTTAGATAAAGATCCATGTGATATTAAATCTACTCTACGTTGCTCCATGTCAAAAAAAAATATTAATTATATTTTAGTCGAAATTAGCGGTCAAAATAACATACAACCAATCGATGTACGGACAAATCAAGTTGTTATAACCATCAATAGCATATATGAATATTTACTTAAAAATATATAAATTTAATGTTCTTTCAGAACATATTAATCCATAATTTCATTTTGTTCATTTTGTTCATTTTGATCATTTTGATCATTTTGTTGATTTTGATTATTATAGTCTTCGAAATGAATTTTATATGCTTCAATTTGATCTTTATACATTCTATTTTGAACTTTATATTCTTCAATTTGATTTTTATATGCATTAATAAGTTCATTAAAATGTTCAATTTGAACATTCTGACAATTATTTCGATCCGTTAGTTCTTTAATCAGGTCATTCTGGTCAATCTTGTGTTGCAATAATTCGATTTTTTCTTCTAAATGTTTTTTAACTAATGTTAAAGCTTGAGCTTGCATATCATGTCCTTTTAGTTCGGATTCGTATCCATCGATTTTACCGTGAACATCAATATCTAGGTCATACTTACTAATATTATTTATTTTAGGATTTAATGTTTCAATTTCATTGTTATATTTTTCAATATAATATATATGCGACTTTAATTCTGGAATAATATCTTTAATTTGTTTTTTATATGTTTCGATTTTTTCTGTATCTGTCATTTTAGAAATTTGATCAGTCATGTGTTTAATTGTAACGTAACTTTTAATTTAAATATAAAAGAAACTTTCAATTTTAAAAATTGAATTTAATTTGTGGTTAACATCACATTTAAACATGACGGACAAAATATTGTATGGGATTATTGAAAAAATGTTTGGTCATAGAGGAGGTGCTAATTTTATGCGTCAAATGGAAATTCAACCATCTGAAATTTGTGCACTCATTTATGCAAACAATTCAATAGAATTAATTCAACATCTCGCTGAATTATTGATTGTTTGTATAATGGAAGAAACTTATCATAGTAGTGTGAATTTAGCTGATGGAAAAGATAATAATTTAGAAGATGTGATGGAAATTTTACAATATATTTTGCAGTATTATCAAATTGACAAACAAAAACTAATCAATATTAAAAATAAATACATCATGACTTATAGTAAAATTATTGATATGCAAATCGCTGATAGTATAAAATATCTAAATGAACAAATTAGAAAAAAAGAAAATGATAAATTTCGTTTCATTGATGTAATTAACCAAATTAACTTATAGAATTTTATAGATTAATTGTATTAATTTTATTCTCATCATATAATGGAAAATTGATATGGTCAATTTTATGTTTAAGAAATGAAATTGATTCGTCACGTTTTAAAATTTCAGATTTTAATTTTTCAACTTTACTAATATTTTCAGATGTATAATAAAATGTTAACGATTGTTGAATATGCTCAATTGCTTGTATTCGGGTATCTTTTTCAATGTTTTTTTGTGCGATTTGAACAATATATTCATTTTTCTCTTCTGCATATAGTTTATTTTGTCTTTCATTGTAAGATAATATATAATTATTTTTGATATCAATTAGTTTGTTTGTATCGATTTGATATTTTTGCAACATAGTATTCAGTATATCAATAAATATATTTAAATCCCAAAAAGTATAAGGGCAATTAGTATGCTTTAAAATATACGTTATCAAATATTCGGCTAATTTCTGAACTATATCTAAATTTTTAATTAATAACGCAATTTCTTTTATATCAGATTCTGTAAATCTATGCGTATTATTTTTTATTATGTCAGTAATAACTTTATATAATACCAAATCAGACATTGATAGACTCTTAAGTGGTATATTCATATATTATTCAATTTTTAAATAGTAATTATATAAAATAATCTAAATACATAAAAAATAAATTAGATATCTTTTGTATTTTTAATTAATGTATTTTTAATTAATGTATAATAATTTGGTCGCGTTTCACTATATGATGAGTATCGATAAATCTTGCTACATTTTCTCGACAGTCGCCATCTAAATAAATAACAGTACCAAGTTCAGGATCGCCAATAATATTGCCTTTAATACAATAGAAATTTTTAAAGAATCGTAAAATATTAGCATTGTATTCTGTATTAACACCTTGAATAACTGTTTTCTTTTTTCTATTATGTTTGATAATTCTGATATGAACGTGTGATATGTTATTCATATTGAATAATCTGGTAATTAATGAAAGATTATATTCAATTTTTTATATTTTTAATTAAAAAAATATATGAATTATATCATTGATGTTAAGATGATTATTGTAAGTTTAGTTTGATCATTACTTCATCAAATGGAGACTTTAACCGCTTCACTTTATCAATAGATTGTTTTAATTCATCATGAAGAGTTATCATTAAATATTCGTTAATATTTGTTATTTTATCAATATTTTCTAATGAATCATTATTTTTATATTTTTCAATAGCGAAATCAACTTCACCGATATGAAACATAGTTTTCTTGCAGTTATTTAGAGCATCATTATAATATCGCAATAGTTTTCTTTCATATTTTTTGGTATTTTTATTTTTAATATCAATTAATTTTTGCTTATCAATTGTATTTTTATTTAAAATATATTGTAAAATTTCAATATCAATATCAATTGTCATATCATCATGTGGGATATTTAAAATTAATCCATTTACCACGTTTAACATAAGCAATTCAGCTAATTGCTGAAATAAAATTAAATCGTTATTTGGAATTAAATCAATAAGGTTACAAATATCAGTCGGAGTAATTTTCAATGTTTTCATATTATTTCTATCATAATACTTATCATATTCTAGTATAACTGTGATAATTTTATATAACGTTTTATCAGACATTTAATTTTAGTCTTTATTAATTTATTATATTAATAAATTGTAATAAACTTTCAATTTTTTTATAATAATAAAAAATAAAAATGATACGTAAATAGATCATCTAAAATCATTGTAATTATAAAATCATAAAATCATTGTAATCATAAATCATAATTTGGTCGCGATTTACAATATGATGATCACATAGATAATTACCTGCATGATTTCTGTGATCTCCAATAATATGAATAATTGATCCAAAGATTGGATCAATCAAAACAGTTCCATTAGCAAAATGAGTATTTTTAAAGAATCGTAAAATTCGGTCATTGTATTTGGGATCAACTCCTTGAATGGTAGTTCGCAAAGTTTGATTGTTATGCAGAATAATTCCGATATGAACTATATCAATGTTATCATCAATGTTATCAATCATGGTATATTGTATATTATAAATCTAATGCAATCTAATAAATAACTAACTAAAATTCAATTTTAAAATAAATTATATTAAAAATAAAATAAGTAAAGCATATATTGGTATAATTTTATAATATATTAGAATTCCTATTATGATACATATTATTATATAAATTACTAATATATTTTTTTCAATAAATTGCGAAATAAAATTCATTTTATTTTTTTATTTTGTGTAATTTAGTATATATTAGTTTATTTATAATATATTTTTTTCAATAAATTATGAAATGGTAAAAAAATAAAATTATAATAGTTAATGTTATAAAATTGGTTATTTTTTTTTGTTATTTTTAATAGGTGTTTTTTTATTTTTTTTAGTTTTATTATCTGATAGTTCAAAGTCAACGCCCCAATTGGTATTGATTCCGATTTGGTAGTTAACCAAAAGTGAGTCTAGTTCTTTATTCCAAATGTCGTAAATGGTAACAGATTTAAGGTATTCTAGTTCGTTGTTGAGTTTGTTGCGTTTTTCGATTTTCTTGTTAATAACGCTTGAGAGTTTGTTGCGATCGTTTATATCTAAAAGATAGTCGTAATTGATTTTCATATTATCTTTCTCATTTTCAGTGTAAGATTCGCCAAGAATTTGTGTGCGAAGTTCGTTTGCAAATAGGGTTCCAGGGGAGTTAATGAGGTGGTGATTAAGTCTAATATAGTTGTGTGTAGTGAGTAATTTATTTGCATTTTCAACATCTTTAATTTCGTGGATTTTCAATTCTTTAGAAGATTTAGAATATCGAATTTCGTTGTCAAGTTGGATAATTTCTAATTCGAGTAAAGTAATATCATGGACATATCGATCATGGTATGCTTGTTCGCGGTATGGGAACCAGATTTTAATGGGTTCATTATAGTCGGTAAATGAACTAACGGAGCCATCGGGCATGGTGAAATTTAAGCTAGAGCACATTTTTTCGCGGAGAAGGAAGTATTCGGTGATGCCATCGAAATGTGGTGTAGCATAGTTATCAAGTTCGGACCAGAAATCGGGGTAGATTTTGATTTTGATGTAAACATCGGTGGCAGTAGATTGGTCTTCATATTCAACGATGGTTTTTCCTTTGAATTTTTCAATTTTGGTATTGAGCATATTGCAATAAGTATCATTCCATACTCCGATTGGTAATTCAGTAATGATAATAGTATTGGTATCTTTATGTATTTCATAGCATCCAATGGTATATGAATCATTGAGGATTTCTTTGTATTCGCCTTTAAATCGTGGGTCAATAAATGGTTTTAATTTATTAAGGGTAGTTTTTTCAATTGGTATATTGAATTTGCGAAGATTAATCAATCGTTTGATGCTTGTAATAGTTTCGGGTAAATCGCGAGCATGTACTTCGATTTTCCATCCATCTGCGGGCATACAGATAGATTCTAAAATAACCATGGGTACAATGGGAATATAGTATTCAGGTTCAATGAATTGGCCTTCGTCGAAAACATATTTAAGTAGAAAATTATCATTGGGGGGGTAAATGATATTCATGATAGATTTATTAAAAACACATGCGATATATCTTGGGCTACCAGCGTCATTACCGCCTTGGAGACGGGTTCCCCATTCACCATTGCCAATTACAACGGGTAATTGTTTGCCGCCAATAGCAATAAATCCTTTTTGGCGAATGGAGTTATTAATAGACATGTCGCCATGATGGTATTTGGATTTGGATGCAATTTCGCCAGCGAGTTGAAATACTTTAATCTCTTCATTGGTGTTTTTAAAGTGGTGGTAGCAGCCGTAATAGATTTTGCGTCCAGATTCATTCATGCCGCCAATAACATCATGTAGTTTTTGTTTGATATTGCTAAGTTTTTGGCTTTTGGTATCAAAGTTAAGGTGGAATGAGATTGAAATTTGTTTAGTGTTATATTGTAATTGTTTAATATTAACTGAGGGTAATTCAATGGGTGATGATAGAATATCTTTGCGGTCATCAGCAAATTTGCCAAAATAAATATCGAAGAATTCAGTGGTAGTGTCATCAGGAATATAAGTAAAGAGTGTTTCGTCAAAGTTCATAAACATATTTTTAACATAAGGAATTTCATGCCCAGCTAATCCTTTATAATATTTAGTTTTGTAGTTCTTATTATATGAAGGACTTAATTGCCATTCCTTATATTCATAATCATCATAAAAATCATCGAAATCAGTTCCTTTTGCATTTTTAAAGACGCGAATAATAGGAGTAGCAAATCGTTTAATATATCCGGCAGCAAGTAGATTTGGCCAGAATAAGTGAAAGATGTTGACAAATAGTGAAAAGATTTTGCCAATGCCATCTAAATCTTGATCGACACAAACAACTAAGCATCCATATTTTAGTTTATTGTATTCAGATTGATATGTATCAGATTTGGGGTCATAGTTACTGCCCAATACTAAACCAATTTCAGATGTAAGGAATTTAAATAATTTATTATTTTTGAGTTTTTCGGACAATATTTTTAGTTGTTTAGTTCCTTGGATGATAATATTGATCTCTTTTCGAGCATTGATAAGATTACCACCTAAAGTGCAAATACCATTGTAAGCACAGCCTCCAATAAATTCAATACCTCGTTTAATCATGGCTTTTGCAGAATCACCCTCGGGAAATAACAATCGTGTTTGTGCTTTTTTGGTTTTATGTCCAGCAAATTCGGCTTTATCATATTTATCATAATAATCTTTTTTATTTTGTTTATCTTGTTGAAAATCTTCGTTTTCTTCAAGCAAATTAGCAATAATAGCATTTTTAACGATCAATGCAACTTTATTAAGAAAACTGTCATTTAATTCATATGGTTTGAGTAATTTAGATTCAATGCTGCAAATATCCTTTCTTTGGCCATCCCATGAGATCATAGAATTGGGAATTTTAGCATTGACAAACAATACCAAATGAGAGTAAAGTAAAGCTTTAGTCATTTTAACTTTATCTTTAACGGCACCAGTGATTTTAGTTTTTAGTTTTTCATAAATTTGGTTATAGATATGTGTAATGGGTGTGTTTTTATCCGACATACTGATGATAACACCATTTATATTAGCAAAATAAGTGATATTTTTTTCATTTAGAGTAACCGGAATAGCACATACTTCCCAATTGAAGCCATTGGTTGGTTCTTTAATAATAGTAGTAATTGGTTCTACATCATCACCAAAAATTCGGCGAGGTAAACTGGTCATATCTTTTAAAATAATTTCTTCATCATTAAATGTAACAGTTAAATCTCTTGCATACATTTTAGCCATTATAAGTCTGGTACGAATTTGAGTGATAAAATCTTGTTCATATTGAGTTCCTACGAATTCTGTATATCCTAATTTTGTATAATCGGGAATAAACGTGAATGTTGTATGTGGATAAGATTTAATTGATTTGATAATTGGTTCATCAATCACAGACATATTATTATGTGATGTTTGTGAATACAATTTCTTATTTACCCCATCATATGTTTCCAAAATAAATTTCTCCGAATATGTATTTGTCAATTTCATTCCTAAACCATTTGTACCACCAGTAATATCATTGTCTGATTTTTCTAGATTTTCACCCTTCAAAAACATAGTAGATATAACTTCAGGCAAATATTTTTTAAAATGTGGATGAATTTCAACTTCAATACCAGGACCATCATTTTCAACTGAAATAATAGTTTTTCCATCTTTAACATCATATTTAACTTTCATATAAGTTACTGAAGATTTTTTGACATTGAAATTACGTTGATAATGATCAATAACATTGACAATAATTTCATCAAAGATTTTTTCTAATGCTGGCGATGTCATAATTTCTGTATG